>Ga0078972_1011049_pt1 | contig 16416 bp, 17 predicted proteins | sample YelNatPaOPGAMG01_FD_67568 | JGI IMG/M metagenome (GOLD analysis project Ga0078972, IMG submission 67568) | Hot spring thermophilic microbial communities from Obsidian Pool, Yellowstone National Park, USA - OP-RAMG-01 (SPADES assembly) (version 2) | ecosystem: Environmental > Aquatic > Thermal...
GTTGCCGCAACTGCCTCCGATTCCGCGGCGATTCAGTTCCTGGCACCGTACACCGGCTGCACCATGGGCGAATACTTCCGCGACCGTGGCGAAGATGCGCTGATCGTATACGACGATTTGACCAAGCAAGCCTGGGCCTATCGCCAGATCTCACTGCTGCTGCGCCGTCCGCCGGGCCGTGAAGCTTACCCCGGCGACGTGTTCTATCTGCACTCGCGTCTACTGGAGCGTGCGGCTCGCGTGAACGCCGACTATGTCGAAGCTTTCACCAAGGGTGAAATCAAGGGCAAGACCGGCTCGCTGACCGCATTGCCGATTATTGAAACTGCTGCCGGCGACGTGTCCGCATTCGTGCCGACCAACGTGATTTCGATTACCGACGGTCAGATCTTCCTGGAAACTGACCTGTTCAACGCCGGTATCCGTCCTGCGATCAACGCCGGTATCTCGGTGTCGCGCGTGGGTGGTGCAGCACAGACCAAGGTGATCAAGAAGCTGGGCGGCGGTGTGCGTCTGGCGCTGGCGCAGTACCGCGAACTGGCGGCGTTCGCACAGTTTGCCTCCGATCTCGACGAGGCTACCCGCAAGCAGCTCGAGCGCGGCAAGCTGGTGACTGAACTGATGAAGCAGCTGCAGTATGCGCCGATGTCCGTGGCCGAAATGGCGGTGACCCTGTTCTCGGTGAACAAGGGCTACTTTGACGACGTGGACGTAAAGAAGGCGCTGGCGTTTGAATCCGCACTGCAGGCATACCTGAAGTCCAAGCACAAGGGTCTGATCGACGCCATCGAATCCAGCAAGGATCTGTCCGGCGACAACGAGAAGGCCTTGTCCGCAGCGATCGAGGAATTCAAGGCTAATGCAGCCTACTAAGTCGGAGTAGACAAATGGCTGGCAGTAAGGAAATACGCGCAAAGATCAAGAGCGTAGAAAATACGCGCAAGATCACCCGCGCAATGGAAATGGTGGCAGCATCGAAAATGCGCAAGGCGCAGGATCGTATGCGTGCTGCACGTCCCTACGCGGAAAAAATCCGTCAGGTAGCGTCACACCTGGCGCACGCCCATCCGGAATACAAGCATCCGTTGCTGGCCAAGCGTGAAAATACCAAAAACGTTGGCATCATTGTCGTTACCTCCGACAAAGGCCTGTGTGGCGGCCTCAACACCAACATCCTGCGTCTGGTGGTGAACCGGATGAAAGAATGGGAAGGCGAGGGCAAAGGCATCAGCGTGTGCCCGATCGGCAACAAGGGTTTTGGCTTCATGAGCCGCGTCGGTGCCAAGATCGGATCGCATCTGACCGGGCTGGGCGATACTCCGCACGTCGAGAAACTGATCGGCGCGGTGAAGGTTATGCTGGATGCCTATGTTGCAGGCGAGATCGATGCGATCTACCTGAGCTACAACAGCTTCATCAACACCATGAAGCAAGAACCCAAAATGGAGCAGATCCTGCCGCTGAGCGCGGAACAGCTGGGCGAGCAGTCTGCGCCGGGGCACTGGGATTACATCTATGAACCGGATGCCAGGGAAGTGGTCGATGAGTTGCTGGTACGCTACATCGAATCGCTGGTTTATCAGGCGGTGACCGAGAACATGGCTTCCGAGCAGAGCGCGCGCATGGTGGCGATGAAGGCGGCTTCCGACAACGCGAAGAACGTCATTGGCGAGCTCAAACTGGTTTACAACAAGGCGCGGCAGGCGGCGATTACCAAGGAAATTTCCGAAATCGTCGGCGGCGCGGCGGCTGTTTAAGCCACGGCAAAACGAATTGAAATAGACTGGGGAACATCAAGATGAGTGAAGGAAAAATTGTTCAGTGTATCGGCGCCGTGGTAGACGTTGAGTTTCCGCGCGACCAGATGCCCAAGGTATACGACGCGCTGATGGTGAAGGACGACGCGACCTCCGTCGCCGAAAAAGGCCTGACCCTCGAAGTGCAGCAGCAGATCGGTGACGGTGTGGTGCGTACCATTGCGCTGGGCTCTTCCGACGGCCTGCGCCGCGGCATGGGCGTGGTGAACACCGGCAACCCGATCTCGGTGCCGGTCGGTCACGGCACGCTGGGCCGCATCATGGACGTGCTGGGTCGTCCGATCGACGAAGCCGGCGAAATCAAGTGCGACGAAAAGCGCTCGATTCACCAGAAGGCGCCGAAGTTCGACGAACTGTCGCCTTCCGTTGACCTGCTGGAAACCGGCATCAAGGTGATTGACCTGGTGTGCCCCTTTGCGAAGGGCGGCAAAGTCGGCCTGTTCGGCGGCGCCGGCGTGGGCAAGACCGTGAACATGATGGAGCTCATCAACAACATCGCCAAGCAACACTCCGGCCTGTCCGTGTTCGCCGGCGTAGGTGAGCGTACCCGTGAAGGTAACGACTTCTACCACGAAATGAAGGACTCCAACGTGCTGGACAAGGTGGCGATGGTGTTCGGCCAGATGAACGAGCCTCCCGGCAACCGTCTGCGCGTGGCACTGACCGGCCTGACCATGGCCGAGCGTTTCCGCGACGAAGGCCGTGACATCCTGTTCTTCGTGGACAACATTTACCGTTACACGCTGGCCGGTACCGAAGTGTCCGCGCTGCTGGGCCGTATGCCTTCCGCGGTGGGTTACCAGCCGACGCTGGCCGAAGAAATGGGCCGCCTGCAGGAGCGTATTACCTCGACCAAGGTGGGTTCGATTACTTCCATCCAGGCCGTGTACGTTCCCGCCGACGACTTGACCGACCCGTCGCCGGCGACCACCTTCCTGCACCTCGACTCCACCGTGGTGTTGAGCCGCGACATCGCTTCGCTGGGCATCTATCCCGCGGTTGACCCGCTGGATTCCACCAGCCGTCAGCTGGACCCGCTGGTGGTTGGCGAAGAGCATTACAGTGTTGCTCGTGGCGTACAGCAGACCCTGCAGCGCTACAAGGAACTGCGCGACATCATCGCGATTCTGGGCATGGACGAGCTGGCGCCGGAAGACAAGCTGGCCGTGGCCCGTGCGCGCAAGATCCAGCGCTTCCTGTCGCAGCCGTTCCATGTGGCCGAAGTGTTTACCGGTGCGCCTGGCAAGTACGTGCCGCTGAAGGAAACCATCAAGGGCTTCAAGGGCATCGTCAACGGCGAATACGATCACCTGCCGGAACAGGCATTCTACATGGTCGGCGGAATCGAAGAGGCCGTGGAAAAAGCCAAGACGCTGCAATAAGGGAAAGATATGGCCATGACCGTTCACGTCGATGTAGTGAGCGCCGAAGCATCCATCTATTCCGGTTTGGCGGAAATGGTGGCGGTACCCGGCGAAATGGGGGAACTGGGGATTTATCCCAGCCACGCTCCCTTGCTCACGCGCATCAAGCCTGGTTCGGTGCGCATCAAGCTGCCGAACCAGAGCGAAGAAGAGCTGATTTACGTTTCCGGCGGCTTTCTTGAAGTCCAGCCCGGCGTGATCACCGTACTGGCCGACACCGCGATCCGCGGCGTCGACCTGGACGAGGCGCGCGCACTGGAAGCCAAGCAAGCGGCCGAAGAGGCGATGAAAAACAAGACCGCCGATCTCGACTATGCCCAGGCCCAGGCCGAGCTGGCCGAAGCGATTGCCCAATTGCACGCGATCCAGAAGCTGCGCAAGCAAGCTGGACATTAATCGACAAGGCAACAATGAAGAAAGCGGCCCGGGCCGCTTTTTTTATTTATACTGCGCGCAAATGCAACCCAAATGACATTATGAACACGCTCAACATAGTCATCCTTGCGGCCGGCAAGGGCACTCGCATGTATTCCGACAAGCCCAAAGTGCTGCATGCGCTGGCCGGCCGGCCGCTGTTGCAACATGTGCTGGATTGCGCGGTATCGCTGCAGCCCGGAGATATCTGTGTGGTTTATGGCCATGGCGGCGAATCCGTGCCGCAGGCAATGTCGCAATATGAGGCGAATTTCGTGCTGCAGGAGCCCCAGCTGGGAACGGGTCATGCGGTACAACAGGCGATGGCATATGTGGCCGATGACAGCCGGACGCTGGTGCTGTACGGCGATGTGCCGCTGATCCAGCACGCCACGCTGCACCAGATGCAGCAGGCTGGCGAAGGCCTGGTGTTGCTCACGGTAAGCTTGAACAATCCGACCGGCTATGGGCGCATCGTACGCGACACGCAGGGCGACGTGCAGCGCATCGTGGAAGAAAAGGATGCTACGCCGGAGCAGCGCGAGATCTGCGAAGTGAACACCGGCATTCTGCTTGCGCCGACCCGCGAATTACGCACATGGCTGGGCAAATTGCAGAACAACAATGCCCAAGGTGAGTACTACCTCACCGACATCGTGGCCATGGCTGTAGCGCAAGGCATCAAAGTCCATACCGTGCAGCCCGCCCATGCCTGGGAAGTCGAGGGCATCAACAACAAAACGCAACTGGCTGCACTGGAGCGCACCTGGCAGCAGGTGCAGGCGCGCCGCCTGCTGGCACAAGGCGTGACATTGGCCGATCCGGAACGGATAGATATCCGCGGCAACTTGGTTTGCGGGTGCGACGTCGAGATAGACATCGGCTGCATATTCGAAGGTGAAGTAGAGCTGGGGAATAATGTACAAGTGGGCGCTTACAGTGTGCTGAGGAATACCAGCATTGCCGAAGGTACACAGATTGCGCCCTATAGCCATATCGACAGCAGCGTAGTGGGAGCTGACTGTCATATCGGCCCCTATGCGCGACTGCGTCCCGGGACTAGGCTGGAAAATAAAGTGCACATTGGCAATTTCGTCGAAGTGAAGAACAGCGAAATCGCCTCCGGCAGCAAGGCCAATCACCTGAGCTACATCGGCGACAGCACGGTGGGCAGCCGGGTCAACATCGGTGCCGGCACCATTACTTGCAATTACGATGGTGCCAACAAGCACCGTACCGTAATCGGCGATGATGCTTTCATCGGCTCCGATACCCAGCTGGTGGCGCCGGTAACCGTCGGCCGTGGTGCGACCATAGGTGCGGGCTCGACCATTACGCGCGACACGCCGGAAGACACGCTGACCTTATCGCGCAGCAAACAGACCAGCGTTTCCGGCTGGCAGCGCCCGGTCAAGAAAAAATAAGTCCGCTTCTTGCTACAATCCGAAATCTGAACCTGAATTACGGAACCCAATATGTGTGGAATCGTCGGTGCCATTGCGCAGCGTAATGTAGTGCCCATCGTCATCGAAGGCCTGAAGCGTCTCGAATACCGCGGCTATGATTCGGCCGGGGCGGCAGTGTTGAACGCTGCCGGCAGATTGGAACGGGTGCGGCGTGTCGGGCGGGTGGCTGAAATGGAGGCCGGCGCGCAGGCGCAGAATTTATCCGGTTTGGTCGGTATCGGCCATACGCGCTGGGCCACGCACGGCGGAGTCACCGAAAACAACGCACATCCCATCATTTCGAGCGATGAGCTGGCGGTGGTGCATAACGGCATCATCGAGAACTATGAGCAGCAGCGCGAACGACTTCAGGGCCTCGGCTACCGCTTCGAGTCGCAGACCGACACCGAGGTCATCGCCCATCTGATCCATCATTACTATACCCGATCGAACGACCTGTTCGATGCCACGCGCCGCGCCGTTGCCGAATTGACCGGTGCTTATGCGATTGGTGTGGTATCACAGCATGATCCGTCGCGCATCTGCTGTGCGCGCATGGGCTGCCCACTGCTGATCGGGGTGGGCCAAGGAGAAAACTTTTTTGCTTCCGATGTATCCGCCTTGCTGGCAGTAACGCGCAACGTCATCTATCTGGATGACGGTGATGTGGCTGCCGTGGCCGGCGACGGCATCAGCATCGTCGACCGTAATGGCAATGCGGCGCAGCGTCCGGTACGCATTTCCGAAGTATCGGCTGACGCTATCGACCTCGGCCCCTATGCGCATTACATGCAAAAGGAAATCCACGAACAACCACGCGCGATCTCCGATACGCTGGAAGGCATCATTGCCGATGGCGCCAGTACCGAACTGTTCGGGAAGGATGCCGCAGGGATATTTGCCGAGATCGACAGTATCTTAATTCTGGCTGCCGGCACCAGCTATTATGCCGGGCTGGTGGGCAGACAATGGCTGGAGTCGATAGCACGCATCCCCTGCAACGTCGAGCTTGGCCACGAATACCGTTACCGCGAGTCCATCCCCAATCCGCGCCAGCTGATCGTCACCATTTCGCAGTCCGGCGAGACGCTGGATACCATGGAGGCGCTCAAACGCGCCAAGGAACTTGGCCACCGGTACACGCTGTCTATCTGCAACGTGCAGGAAAGTGCCATTCCGCGCTCCTCGAAACTGGTGTTTTACACACGCGCCGGGGCCGAAATCGGTGTCGCTTCGACCAAGGCGTTCACCACACAGCTTGCCGCGCTGTTTATCCTGGCATTGGTACTGGCCAAGCAACGAGGCGTGCTGAGCAGCGAAACAGAACAAATGCATCTCGAAGCGCTACGCCAGCTGCCCGGCAGCGTGCAGCACGCACTCAACCTGGAGCCGCAAATCAAGGTGTGGGCCGAGCATTTTGCCGACAAGGAACATGCATTGTTCCTCGGTCGCGGCCTGCACTATCCGATTGCGCTGGAGGGAGCGCTCAAGCTCAAGGAAATTTCCTATATCCATGCCGAGGCGTATCCGGCTGGCGAACTCAAGCATGGCCCGCTCGCGCTGGTCGACAGCAACATGCCGGTGGTGGTGATTGCGCCCAATGACACATTGCTCGAAAAGGTAAAGTCCAACATGCAGGAAGTTCGCGCACGCGGCGGCCAGCTTTACGTGTTTGCCGATCTCGACAGCCACTTCGGCGAGGCCGCGGGGGTGCATGTGATCCGTGCGCCACGCCATGCCGGCGTGCTGTCCCCCATCGTGCATGCGATCCCGGTACAACTGTTGGCCTATCACGCGGCCCTGCAAAAGGGGACCGATGTGGACAAACCGCGCAATCTTGCAAAATCGGTCACGGTAGAATAGTCGCGGCCCTTCCCAATCCTGGCGATGTATTAATTCAAACACCTGAAAAATTAATATTGTATTAATGTGTGCCCAATATTATGCAATCACGGTTGATCGTCCCCTGATTGATCGTAAACCTCCTCTCTAATTCGGCACCCTTCCCTTTGGGTGCCATTTTTTTGTGCTCTGGCAGGAATGCGGCGCGCTGTACAGCCAGAAACCCTACTCCGGCCAGGTAAACCGGAAGCCGCGTCGGCCGTTACTCTGACATCATCCGCATGCGCGGTTAGCCTTCGCGGGAGGGTGCAGTATGGACAGAATGTACGCAGCCATATTGTTTCTGATGCTGATCGGGGCGGTCATCTATTCTGAAGAGCTGCTCCGCCTGGTCTACGCCATGGCTTCGTGAAACAAGCCTAGATTTTCTGCTTGATCGCAAGTACGGCCTGATTGCGCAAGGTCCGCAACATTGCCAGTTGCTGCTGGGTCAATTGCAGGCCATGGGCTTGCGCCATGTCGGCATATAACAGGCCGACCGCCTTCTGATTGATCATGATCGGCAGCAGTAGCAGGCTCTTGGCATCGGTTGCATTGCGATACCAGTCGGGAATTTTGCTTGCGATATTTTCCGCCTGCGTATTCTCGATCACGATATCCGTGCCTTTATCGATGGCCAGATGGAATACATCCGGCTCGAATTTCAGCGCAAACCGGAAGCGCGCGACGAGGTCATCGACGTTGTTGCCGAAGCCGAAGCGCGCAACCATCAGATTTTGCTTCGGGTCGCGAATGAAAATCAGCGTGCGGTTAAAGCCCAGGCTGCGATAAATGGTTTCCAGCACCATGCGCAGCACATCATTAAGGTTGAAATCCTGCACCAGCGTATTGGTCACATCCTGAATGCCCGCATTCAGGATGTCCTCTGGCTGAGTTAACTCTGCCGGTTCCTCCGCCGCTACCAGATTGTCCGCAGCGATCTCCTGTTCCAGGGATTTCTCCGCCGTCGCTGCGGTGGCCGGCGTCCTCGGTTCTGCATGCCCCACCCATTTGCCGATTTTCTTCAACAAAGGGCTCTTGCTGGTGCTGATGCCGAACAACGAGGCGCGTGCCGCCAGCTCTTTCAGGCCGTTATCCAGCGCCCTTTCCAGCGTGCGCTCGGAGACTGCGGATACGGCTTCATAGCGCTGTTTCAGCTGGCGCAAGGCATGTTCCTTGTCCGGCAGGCCGGTGAGGGCCGCCAGCTGGCTAAGTTCATTGGCAAGATTGACGGTAATGTTCAACTGGTCGAGGCCGCCGGCCGGTTTCTGGAGTTTGCCCTCCGGCAGCTTGCGCATGGCGGCAACCATTGGGTCGGGGAAATTCCAGTGTCTGGCCACGCCGATGCCCAGTTCGTTGTAGGTCAGCCCGAGAACTTTTACCGCCGCTTCATCCTCGGTGACTTCCGGATTTTCCAGCAGGCGCTCGATCTGCTGGCTTTCCTCGAAGAAATAGAAAGTGGTCAGCAGCTTACCGAGATGCTGGAACATCGAGCAGATCATGGCCTCCTCGGCGAAACCCGGCCGCTGCGCAGGCGCCAGTTCGGCGGCGACCACGCCGGCAAACAATGCGAAGACGATCTCGTCCTTGAGCTCCACCGCCTGCGCCCTGTTTTGCAGGAAGTCCAGCAGGATCAGCGTCATTGCGATGTTGCGCACGGTTTCGAAGCCGATGATCACCACGGCCTTGGAAATGGTGTTGATCTTGCCGCCGAACTGGCCGTAGGTGACCGTGTTCACCGCCTTCAGCAATTTGTTGGTGAGGGCAAAATCCTTGAGAATGATCCGTGCCAGCTTGCCGGAGCTCTCCGATTCCGAGGCGACGACTTTGTTGATCTCGCTGATGATGCCGGACAGCGCCGGGAAATCGCTCTTGCTGCGCATGCGGCGAATCAGGAATTCCAGCGTGGTATGTTTGTTCGAAGCGGCAGCGCCTCCACCCGGAATGTCCAGATATTGCTGCAGCGCCTGGCGCATGCCGGTGGCATCCGGATAGCGCTCGTCCGGGTTCTTGGCGATGGCCTTGAGGATGATCGCCTCCAGCTGTTCATCTACCCGGATATTGCGGCTGGAAGGAGCGTCGGTCTTGCCATGGGCGCTCTGGTGCAGCACCTGGTAGACATTGTCACCGCTGATGGCCGGCGAGCCGGTAACCATCTCATACAGCATCATGCCGACCGAATAGAGGTCGGAGCGCGCCTCCGAGCCGCGCGCGGAAATGCGTTCCGGTGCCATGTATTGCGGCGTGCCGCTGATTTCCGGTTCCTGCTCCGGTTGTTGCGAGATTGCGCGCGCGATGCCGAAATCCATCAGCATCGGGGTATCGTTGGCGGCGAGCATGACGTTGGCGGGCTTGATATCGAGATGCATTACCTTGTTCTGGTGGGCATAACCCAGGCCTTCCAGTACGCCGCAGGCGATCTGGGCGGCGCGCGCCAGCGACAGCATGGCTTCCTGTTTCAGCAGATCGGCCAGGCTATGGCCGTCGATGTAGGCATACACCAGGTACGGCACATCGTCGTGCACGATGGCATCGTACAGGGTGACGATATTGGGGTGCTGCAGTTTGCTGGCGATTTTCGCTTCGCGGATCAGGTTGGCCGCATCCTGGCTGGAACTCGCGCGCAATGTCTTGATGGCGACCTGGCGGTCGAGCTGGGTATCCTGTGCCAGATATACCGCGCCCTGCACGCCTCTGCCCAATTCGCGGATGATGTTGAAACGACCGATCACCTTGTGCCGCATCTGCACCTCAGAAAGACTGTAATAACATCAATATGAATACGGCCAGGGCGGCGGTCGCGATCAGCCCCAGCCAGCGGTTGCGTTGCTTGTGCTGCTCCACCAGTTCGTCCAGCAGTCGCTCGATCCCGGCATTGTCATCTTGCGCCAGGCGCTGGTGCACCAGCCGCGGCAATTGCGGCAACAGTGTGGCATAGCGCGGGGCCTCGGCCTTGAGCGCCTTGAGGAAACCGCGCCAGCCGACCTGCTCGTTCATCCAGCGCTCCAGCCAGGGCTTGGCGGTCTTCCACAAATCGAGATCGGGGTCGAGCTGCAGCCCCAGTCCCTCGATGTTGAGCAGCGTCTTCTGCAGCAACACCAGCTGCGGTTGCACCTCGATGCCGAAGCGGCGCGAGGTCTGGAACAGGCGCAACAACACGCGACCGAACGAGACCTCCTTCAGCGGCTTGTCGAATATTGGTTCACATACCGCGCGGATGGCAGCCTCCAGTTCATCCACGCGCGTGGCGGCGGGTGCCCAGCCGGACTCGATATGGATCTCCGCCACGCGCTTGTAGTCGCGGCGGAAAAAGGCGATAAAGTTCTGCGCCAGGTAATGTTTGTCGGTATCGGTAAGCGTGCCCATGATGCCGAAGTCGAGCGCGATGTAGCGACCATCGGCGGCCACCTGTACGTTGCCCGGATGCATGTCGGCATGGAAGAAGCCGTCGCGGAATACCTGGGTGTAGAAGATTTCCACGCCATCCTCGGCCAGTTTGCCAATGTTGATGCCGGTCTGGCGCAGCCTGTCCACCTGGCTCACCGGGATGCCGTACATGCGCTCCATCACCATCACTTCGGTGCTGCACCAGTCCCAATATACTTCAGGCACCATCAGCAATTTCGAACTGGCAAAATTGCGCTTGAGCTGGCTCGCGTTGGCCGACTCGCGCATCAGGTCGAGTTCGTTGTACAGATGTTTTTCGAATTCGGCGACCACTTCGCGTGGACGCAGCCGCCTGCCGTCCTCCCACCAGCGCTCCATCAGTCCGGCACCGATCTCCATCAGCGCGATGTCGTGCGCGATCACGCTGGCGATGCCGGGACGCAGGATTTTCACCGCCACCTCGCGCCCGTCCGGCAGCACGGCGAAATGCACCTGGGCCACCGAGGCGCTGGCCACCGGCGTTGCGTCGAAACTAAGAAAAACCTCGTCCAGTTTTTTCTTGTAGACACCCTCGAGCAGGGCGATCGCCTGCGCCGAGGGGAACGGCGGCACCTGGTCCTGCAGCCGCGCGAGTTCATCGGCAATGTCGGCCGGCATCAGGTCGCGGCGCGTGGACAGCATCTGTCCGAACTTGACGAAGATCGGCCCCAGGCTTTCCAGTGCGCGGCGCAGGCGCTCGGCGCGTGGCGCCGAAGTGTCGCGCCAGAACAGCAGGATGTTGATCGGTACCAGCATCCAGCGTGTACGCTGGTGCGCGAGCAGAAACTCGTCGAGCCCGAAACGCAGCATCACGAAAAAGATTTTGAGCACCCGCAACAAGCGCATCATTTGCCCTCGAGACGCTTGATGCGCTGTTCCAGCCGCGCCGTGTCGTCGCGCAGCCTGTCCACCTCTGCGGCGAAATCGGCGATCTGCTCCGGCTTGGCCAGCAGCGGGCGCTCTTCGGTCCAGTATTCGGTCAGCGCCTGCGACAGGTTGAGCGCGCTGTCGCGCAACTGCCTGCCGCCGGCACGTGCGGCTTGTACCATGCGTTCGGCGGTCACGTCGCCGATGATGCGGCTGAGATCTTCCGCCGCATCCCACTGCAGATTGCGGCTCAGGAAAAAAATCTCGTTAAGCAGCGCCGGATCACCCGAGCTCTCGATCTGGCTGTAGGCCTTCTCGTCATGCAGTGCCAGCCGCGGCAGCAGCGTAGGCGGGATGATGCAGGTCGCATCCGCGCCGGCATCGGCAGCCGCGTTGGTCAGCGTGCCGTCCGGCAGCACGGTGTAGGCAAAGAAAAACGGCGCGATGTGGAAGCGCGCCGTCTTGCCGTGGAAGCGTACCAGCCGCGGCAGCGCCCAGCCGCTCTGTTCGAGCAGGTGGTTGAGAAGGGCGGCGCTCGGCTGGTGCAGCACGATCAAACCACCTGCTGGATACCCGCCAGCAGCCACACCGACTGCGGGTCGTCGAGGTTCTTCTGCACGTTCCAGATTTCGTCGAAACCCTGGGGTGGGCCGCCGTTCTCGCACAACAGGCCGGTCATGCGCACGCTGGCGATGGCATAGCTGCCCTCGCTGGCGACCTCGATCAGCGCGGCCTCCAGCGCCAGCACATCGGTTTTCTGCGGCGCGTGGCCGCGCTCCTGCAGCTGCATCGAAATTTCTGCGAACATCTCGGGCGTGGTGTATTCGCGGATGTCGTCGAGATCCTTGCGATCGTTTGCGGCCTGCAGGCGGATGAACGAAGTCTTCGCGCTGCGCAGGAAGGCCTGCACCGGAAAATCCGCCGGGATGTAGTTGCGGGCGGCGCTGCCGCCCGCATGCTGCGGCGTCATCATGGCATCGGCTTCGCCATAGGGCATGCGGCCTGCATACTGTATCGCGGGTCGCGGCCGGCGCAACAGCGCGAGCAGGAGCATCACCGCCATGACGGCAAGCAGCGCCATCACGATACCGCCCATCGCGCCGCCCATGCCGAAATGCGCAAACATGGCGCCGAGCCCGGCGCCTATGGCCAGGCCGGCCAGCGGCCCCAGCCAGCGGTTGCCGGCAGATTGCGGCGCAGGCGGCTGGGCGGCTGTCGCCGGTGCGGCAGCGGGAGCGCGCTGCATTTGCTGCTGCGAGAACGTGCGTTGCTTGCCGAAACTGCCGCCGCCCCCGAAGCGCCTGGCTTCGGCCGAGGTGGAGAACAGACTCAGGCAGGTCAGGGCTATCGTCAATAATGTCAGAAAACGCTTCATGTATTCCTCATCGGCCGGTCGGGACAAACAAGGTGAAGTATAGCATTGCGGCGCGCTCTAGCCGTGGCCGGCAGGGGATTTATGTGGCGGATTCGCCGAGCACCTGGCGCAGCAGCATGTCCGCAGTCTGTTCGAGCTGGGTGGTGGTCAGGGTGCCGATGCACTGTTCGGCCATCTCGATGCCGCTCAGTATGGCGGGGCGCTCTTCTTCGGTGATTTCCCACACGTTGCTGCTGTCACCGCGCTGGCGGATATGCTGCAGGATGACCAGCGCCGCATCCAGTGTTTCCACGGCCTGCGGCATCCTGGTCTGGGCCATCTCGAGTGCCGAGCGCACCACCATCAGCGCGGCGGCCATGCGGCCGAAGCCGACTACCGAAAATTTGCCTGCGCAGGCCGCCTGGTAGGGCAGGTGCATGTCCATCGCATAGATATTCTTGAGGCCGTGCGTAACGGGAACGCGCGGCGTTCTTGGTTTCTTCATGTCGGGTTGGGGCGCCAGGTATCGTTATAGTGCATGCAGTATAGCATCGGCGATGTGCTGTGCACCTGCTCAGAAAGGGGGATTAGAGGCCAGTTTCAGCGTTTCGTCGCTCGATGGGTGCACGAAACTTAGCACACTGGCATGCAGCAGCAATCGCTCCGCACTGCTGCCGCCATACAGCGTGTCGCCGACGATGGGATGGCCGATTTCGGCCAGGTGCACGCGCAACTGGTGGCTGCGCCCGGTGACAGGCTCGAGCTCGGCGCGGCTGGTGTCGCGCGCAGCGTCATAGTGCAGCAGGCGGTAGCGCGTGAGCGAGCGCTTGCCGATTTCATGATCCACCTTCTGCTTCGGCCGGTTCGGCCAGTCCGCGATCAGCGGCAGCGCGATCTCGCCCGCTGCGTCGAGTCTGCCCGCCACCACGGCCACATAGCGTTTGCGCACCCTGCGGTCATGGAACAGCCGCGACAGCTTGCGCTGCATCTCGAGCCCGCGCGCGAACAGGATCAGGCCCGAGGTCGCCATGTCCAGCCGGTGCACGATCAGCGCGTCGGGGAACTCGGTCTGGATGCGCGCGGCAAGACAGCCCTGCTTGTCCGGTCCACGCCCTGGCACCGCCAGCAGGCCAGCGGGCTTATTCGCGACGAGCAGCGCAGCGTCGCAATAAACGAGTTCGATGTCGCCGACGTGCACGACGGCTTACGCCTTTTTGACAAACTCCGTCTTCAACTGCATCGGCCCTATGCCGTCGATCTTGCAGTCGATGTCGTGGTCGCCGTCGACCAGGCGGATGTTCTTGACCTTGGTGCCGACCTTCACCACCAGCGACGAACCCTTGACCTTGAGGTCCTTGATCACCGTCACCGTGTCGCCGTCCTGCAGCACGTTACCGTGCGCATCCTTGAACACCTTGGCTTCCTCGGTCGCCACGGCTGCCTCTTTCGGCCACTCGTGCGCGCACTCAGGGCAGACGAACATCGCGCCGTCCTCATAGGTGTATTCGGAACCGCATTGCGGACATTTGGGCAGGCTGCTCATAGGGGAAACTCCAATAACGCTCGCAACTATATTTTGTAACCGCGATGCACCGCCACCACGCCGCCGGTCAGGTTGAAGTATTCAACGTGTTCGAGTCCGGCGTCGATCATCATCTGCTTGAGCTCTTCCTGCCCCGGGTGCATGCGGATGGATTCGGCGAGGTAGCGGTAGCTGTCGGCGTCGTTGGCGATGAGCTCGCCCATCTTGGGCAGCAGCTTGAACGAGTAGAGGTCGTAGGCTTTTTCCAGCGGCTTGGCCACCTTGGAGAACTCCAGCACGATCACGCGGCCGCCCGGCTTGAGCACGCGGTGCATTTCGCGCAGCGCGGCATCCTTGTGCGTGACGTTGCGCAGGCCGAAGGCGATGCTGACGCAGTCGAAATAGTTGTCGGGGAAGGGCAGGTGCTCGGCATCGCACTGTGCAGTAGGCGTGGCGATGCCGGAGTCTAACAGGCGGTCGCGGCCCACGCGCAGCATGGCGTTGTTGATGTCGGTGAGCACCACCTGGCCACTGGGGCCCACCTTGTCGAGGAACAGGCGCGACAGGTCGGCCGAGCCGCCGGCCACGTCGAGCACGCGCTGGCCGGCGCGCACGCCGCTCACGCTGACCGCGAAGCGCTTCCACAGCCGGTGCAGCCCGGCCGACATCAGGTCGTTCATGATGTCGTATTTGCTGGCGACCGAGGTGAACACGCCCGCCACGCGCCTGGCCTTGTCCTGCTCGGCCACGGTCTCGAAACCGAAATGGGTGGTCTTGTTGTCGCTCATGGCTTGCCCCTTTAGTGCGGATCGCGGCTCTCGCCGGCCTCTTCCAGTTGGCGCAGGTAGTCCTGCCACAGTTGCTCCTGTTTGCTGCCGAGTTCGTGCAGGTATTCCCAGGTATACAGGCCGCTGTCGTGGCCGTCGTCGAAGGCCAGCTTGATCGCGTAACTGCCCACCGGCTCAATATCGGTCAGCAGCACGTTGCGCTTGCCGACCTGCAGCACTTCCTGCCCCGGGCCGTGGCCGCGCACTTCGGCCGAGGGCGACAGCACGCGCAGGAACTCAAACGGCAGCTGGTAACGCGCGCCATCGTCGAAGGCGATCTCCAGGGTTTTCGATTTCTGGTGCAGTGTAATTTCGGTCGGAATATGCATAATCAGCCAGTTCGTATCTTGTTCAGCAATGCGGTGGTGGAGCGCTCGTGCAGGAACGGGATGCTGTGCACCGCCCCCCCCCAACTCTGCACTTCGCGGCCGCCGACGATGTTGTCCGGCGTCCAGTCGCCGCCCTTCACCAGCACGTCGGGCTTGCAGGCGAGGATCAGCTGCAGCGGCGTGTCCTCGTCGAACGGCACCACCAGGCTCACCGCCTCCAGCGCGGCGAGCACTGCCATGCGGTCGGCTTGGTGGTTCACCGGGCGGTCGTCACCCTTGCCGAGACGCTTCACCGAGGCGTCGCTGTTGACGCCGACGACCAGAGCCGCACCCAGCGCACGCGCCTGTGCGAGGTAGGTGACGTGGCCGCGGTGCAACACGTCGAAGCAGCCGTTGGTGAATACCAGCGGCCGCAGCAGCGCCGCGGCACGTTGTGCGAATTCAGTGCGCGTGCAGATTTTGCGCTCGAAGTCGGGCGCCGTCATGCCGTGCTCAATCGAGATACTCGAACACCTTGACCACGCGCTGCACGCCCTTGGTGGTGCTGGCGATGCTGGCCGCGGCATCGGCTTCCTTGTGGAACACCAGGCCCATCAGGTAGACCGTGCCGTCCTCGGTGATCACCTTCACCTGTTCGGGGTTGAAGGCATTGTTGTTGTTGAGGAAGCGCAGCTTGACGTCGCCGGTGATCACGGTGTCGTTGGCGCGCGAGGACATGGAGCTCAGCGGGCCGACCACCAGTTCGTTGCTTACCGCCTTGACGTTGGCCACGCTGGCCACGATGCGTTCGATGCCGCTGCGGGTGGCGTCGTCCGGTACTTCGCCGGTGACCAGCACACGGCGGTTAAAGCTGGTGACGTTGAAGTGCACCTTGTCGTGGTACTGGGCGGTGATGCGGTTGGATGCCTTGTCTTCGATCGCCTCGTCCTCGATGTAGGCGCCTGTGGTGCGGCGGTCGGCCGCCATCATGGCGCCGGCGCCGACGCCGGTGGCCACCACCGGGAAGCAGCCCTGCAGTGCGCCGAGCAATGCAGCGAACAACAGGTAGTTGAGATAACGCATCATTCACCTCCTAGCAGTAAATGGTCGATGGCGTCGCACAGGCAATGC
>Ga0078972_1011053_pt1 | contig 16412 bp, 10 predicted proteins | sample YelNatPaOPGAMG01_FD_67568 | JGI IMG/M metagenome (GOLD analysis project Ga0078972, IMG submission 67568) | Hot spring thermophilic microbial communities from Obsidian Pool, Yellowstone National Park, USA - OP-RAMG-01 (SPADES assembly) (version 2) | ecosystem: Environmental > Aquatic > Thermal...
AACTCCCGCAAATCTTCGGGCACCGTGGGGAGCCGCTCGCCTGCCGTCAAACCAACCAGCACGTCAGTGGCTTCCTCGCCCATCAAAGCCATGTTTTGCACCAGCGCAAGGCACCCTCCCTTGAGCGGCAGCGTGCTCCATTGCGGGTCAAAAGCCACGCCACTCAGAAAAATGTTCCCGCGTCCCATCCCGCGCCATGCCAGCAGCACGCGCCCATCCTCCAAACCAAGCAAGCCCTGGGTTTGCTCGGATAACTTCAGGGGCACATACTTGAAGGCTTTTATATTCCGCAACAACAAATCCCCGCGCGCTGTCCTCAAATCCGTGAATACCGGCGCATTTGGCCTGAACGAAAGCACTTGAACGCCCGATTCTGATGACTCCTGGGTCTCCGGCACGCCGCCAAGCCATTCCGGTGGCCGGCTTGCAACCCGTGAATCGTTGACACGCGGCACAATCATCAAATTGCCGCCCTGCTCAACATATTGCCGCAATGCGGTTTCCTCGCTTGCCCTTCCGATCAAGGCATCCCAGGGCAACACCACAAACACCGGACGCTTGTCCGCCAGTGAAACAACCAGGGATGAAGGGTCCACAAACTCCGGCGCCAACCCCGACAAACGCCCGTCCAACGTCGGCGACAATGCAACCGGCAGAAGTCCGAAGTCATCCTTTTTTCCGCCAAAAAGTACCGCCCGTTTCTCCGCCACCACAAACGCGAGGCTGGCCCGATTGTCGGCCAAAAATCGGTCGCCCTCGTACCAAACATTCACCCAGTGCAACCCCGGATTTTGTGGCTCCAAAAGCAAAGTAACGGACTTGTCCGCGCGGGCCGGCACCACAACCTCAACAGTGTTTCGGTTGCCCTGATCGTCAGCCCAATTAAGCCGTCCGCGAGCATCCACATCCTGCCGGTTTGACAAATCCACATCCACCGGAATCTTCCGGCCAGCCAATGCCTTTCTTCCAGGCAGTCGCACCGATGCAAGCGAGACATTTGCCTCCTTGTCCAGGGCAGTACCCAGCCGATGCACCATTATCAATGTGCCGGCCCGGGGTGTGCGCAATGATGAAAGCCGGTTCCATTCCGCTTCCTGCAAGTCGCTTAGAATATGAACCTCGTACCTGGTTGCCGTGCTGTTTTCTATCAGCGAAAGAGCACGTTCCAACGCCGCCGCCGCCGAGCCGCTCGCTTCCGTTTCCTTAACCTGGGAAACTGCAGACTTCAGGCTCGCCCGGTCTGTCACCAAGCCGGCAGGAAGCGGCACAGTTGGATCATCCACTAGCAAAACCACCGCCGCGGCATCGTCCTTGTGTTTCAAGTTGGAAATCAGGGCCTGCGCTGCATCAACTGCAGCCCTGAGTTTTGTCTGCTCGCCCTTGAAACGCGCGCTCATGGAGCCGGAGTTATCCAGCACCACCACCCGGGCGACGCTCCCGCGCGCCCCTGCTCCGTACCAAACAAATTTTGCCAGTGCCAAAAGCAGAAACAAAATCATCAAAGTCCGCAGCGCCAAAATCAGCCATTCCATTATCTTTTGGCGCGCGCTTAGCTTCGGATCTATCCGGTGAAAAAACATCAGCGAAGGAAACGGCTGAGGCCGCTTTTTCATCCGGAAAAACAAATGGAATATGATTGGCAGCGCAGCCAGCGGCAGCAGCCATGCAAACAATGGAAATACCGGCGCATTAAGCATGTTCTGGCCGCCTCCCAAACAGCCGCCACCGCGCCGCCTCCTGCCGGGCACTCATCAAGCAGTTTTTCCAGTTACCGCTCATGCCCTCGTCACCCGCATGTGCAGGGCCTCCTCGACTGGTTTACGGGTAGGGACAAGATAATAATCCGCAAGGCAATCCATGCAGCCTTTGCGCAGCGTTTCTATGAACCGGCGCACCTCAGCCGCATAGGCCTCCCGCACTTCGTCTGCCTGCAGCACAAGGCGCTGTCCGGTTTCCAGTTCCCGCAGCTCCACCAAACCTGCAAAATTAAACCGGATTTCTCCGGGGTCCAGTACATGCATGATTGTCACTTCATGGCCATCGTGATGCAAATGCCGGATGCCACGCAATGTCTGCGCCGGTTCACACAGCAAATCTGAAATCACTATCACAAGGCTGCGCGATTTGATTTGCGCTGCCACCTTGTGCAACGCCGCTTCAACGTTGCTTCGTCCGGAAGCCTGCGCCTCTTCCAAACCCAATAGTAAAGGCCGCAATCCCTCCAGACTCCCGGCCGGCTGAAATACCTTGTACACATCTTCGTTGAACAGCATCAATCCGGCAGAATCCCCCTGACCAATCAAAATGTACATGAAGCTGGCCGCCAGATAACAGGCATACTCAAATTTGGTGTAAATCCCGCCCTCCCGGTAATTCATGCTTTCCGAGGTGTCCAGTAGGATGAATGCGCGCAGGCTCGTTTCCTCCTGATAGCGTCTTATCACGTACCTGTCTGATCTGGCGTACACCGCCCAGTCAATGAGATTCGGCGGATCACCCCGCGTGTACTCGCGGTAATCTGAAAATTCGACTGATGAACCATGATGCGGCGAACGATGCTGCCCCTGTCGCGGACCTTCCATCGGACGCCTGACCGCCAAGCCAAACCCCCTCAAGCGGTCAGCCAAATCCGGCGGCAGATATTTGTAAGCAACGGTTTTCAATTTCCCGTTTCCGGATTTTCGATTCTGGAGTCAAGCCACACCGGAATCATTGCGCCGCAAACCTCATTTGACGTACTCAGGCTCTTTGACAGTTTCCAGAATCTTCTTGACGATGTCATCGGTGTTAACACCCTCGCTGGCGGCCGCAAAATTGCAGAAAATGCGATGCCGCAGCACTGGCAACGCATGCGCCCTGATGTCCGCGCACGACACGCTGAAGCGTCCCTGCAGCAAAACATGCGCCTTGGCTGCCAGCAATAAATATTGACCGGCGCGTGTCCCAGCCCCCCAACGCACCCAGCGCTTTATAAAGTCCGGCGACTCCGGATTTTCCGGACGCGTAGCCCGTATCAAGTGCATGGCATACAACGCCACATGGTCGCTTACCGGCACCTGCCTCACAAGGTGCTGGCATTTCAATATCGCATCTGCATCCAGTACCTTCGCCAGATTCCAAACTTCCTCGCGCGTGGTCTCGAGCAAAACCCGCTGCTCATCAGCCAGGCTTGGATACTTCAAATGTATGCAAAACATGAATCTGTCCAACTGCGCCTCTGGCAGCGGGTATGTTCCCTCCTGCTCTATTGGATTCTGTGTCGCCAACACCATGAACGGGTCCGGCAGGGCAAACGTCTGGCCGGATGCCGTTACCCGCCGCTCTTGCATGGCCTCCAGCAACGCCGCCTGCGTCTTTGGTGGAGTACGGTTGATTTCATCAGCCAGTAGCAAGTTGGTGAAAATCGGCCCGCGATGAAACTGAAATTGACGCCGCCCTGTCGTGGCGTCCTCTTCCAAAATATCCGTGCCTGTAATGTCGCTTGGCATCAGGTCAGGCGTGAATTGAATGCGCTTGGTCTCCAAGTTCAACGCAGCTCCAAGCGCCCGGACCATCAGCGTCTTGGCCAACCCCGGCACTCCTATCAACAAACAGTGCCCGCGCGCAAACAGCGCAACCAAAATTTCATCCAACACTTCACGCTGCCCAATAATGACCTTCCCTATCTCGCCCAAAATCCGTTCACGGGCATCTCTTAGCCGTGCCACAGCCTCAATCGGCTCCCCGGACGCCGGTGTAACAGCCTTGGGCGGCTCCACAGCAGCAGCCGCAACCAGCGGCTCAACTGCCACTGGAGCTTCCTGTTTAACAGCCGGTTGTTCTACTGGCTCACTCTTCTGCTGGACGGGTTGTTCCGACGAGACACTGGAAGGCTCAGCGCTCACAACCGGCGCTCCGGTCTCAGTTTCGTTTCCGGCTACGGCACCATCTGCCACGCTTGCGCCATCTTCCGCTGAAAAAGTGAACTCTATATCCCCCAGCTTGAAAACTGTGCCATCCGTCAGGGCAAGATAACGCAGTGTCTCTCCATTATGCACAATCCCGCTGGAGCTCCGGTCGTCTTCAATGGCATAGTTTTCTCCGTCCCGCACTATTACAGCGTGGTGGCGCGATAACGACGGAGCCGGCACGCACAAGTCGCTCGATTCCGAACGGCCTATACGAGTCCGCTCCTTCAAAACAAATTGATATTCTTGACTGTTAAACCGGTATTTTAGACTGGCCATAAATTTGGCGTGATTTTACTAAACCAATGTCATCAGTTCCCACAAAGGAAGTTTCAAAACCTCTCCACACCCTCCCCTATTGCTTGAATCGCACGGCAGCTTGTTCCAACCCCGGAAAAGGCCACCTCCGCCCTTCCCATATTGCTGGAGCATTTGGAGCAAGCCATCCGCGCTGCCTATTCTGCCTGACTCACGGGCCGTCAGTGTGTCATGGTGTACATCACCAGATTCACGCCCAATTGCGCTGCTGAATCAGGCTCGTATCCAAGGGCCAGCGGGTGCTCCATCCCCTGCCAGCCCATCTCAATGTCAAACGGGCTGTAAATAATCTTCAATTCGCCACCTAAATTAATCCCCTGAAGCAAAGGCGTCTTAAGCTCAGGCATCAACCGCTGCACCGCCGGCGTATAGCGTACCTCGCTTATCTTGAAAACCGTGCTGTACAAAGGATGCGTTGGCTCGATCATTTTCAGCTCCGCATCTGGCAACAGCCGCTTCAATTCCCGTTTAACCGCCTGGTCAAATGTGCGCAACCCAAGCCCGTTATTGATGAATAACGTGCCGCCCCGCCCCAAAAATTGTCTCAAACTGTTCAACGCTGCATCGTCCCACCTGAATTCATCGAGACCGGTAAGGTACAGAAAATTGTAATTGGACAAATCATCTTTGCCGGGCTGCACAGGCACCCGCTTCAAACTCACCTTGACGGATGTGTCCTGACGCAGCCGCCGCAACAACGCTGCCGCTCCGCCGCTGTGCACATTCCAATGACCCTCATGGCGGATTTGGGCAAAAACAAACTCATCTGTCGGATGTTTTTCATCCAGGGCCCCAAACAATTCTGGCTTGGCGGATTCCCGCGCCACATTCGCATAGCCTATCGCATAAGCCATGATGTTGACCCCAATCCGGTTTGCAGAGTTGACGTCATAATAAACCGCCTTCTGAAGGAACGGCACCTCACGGTCATCCCATCCGCAGCCCAAACCATACTTCGACAGCAACACACCCACCCGCGAATAAACATACATCCCTTCCAACAATGGGCGGTCACTTGAAAGGTTCTTCGGGTATTTGACCTTCGTCACATCCGTCATCATGTGGTAAATCGGATGGTCCAACGGCAGCTCGCGCCATGGATTTTCGGGAAACGCCTGCTCCATCGCCTTCTTGAACGAACTGTAGAAATAAGGTGAACCGGCAATATTGTCTGCAATCACCATTCCACCTCTCAGCACATACGCCCGCAGTTGTTCAAGCTGTTTGTCCGAAAATTTTATCGTGCGGCTTCCGCTGAAGAACAATACCGGGCTTTTTACCGGGTCCCAGTGGAATGTCGAGAGGCTCATTGCCTCGCTGCCGTACGGTGTGGCTATGGCGCCGCTGGTCTTTTGCAAAATCTGCTGCAAGTCCGACGGACATTGGTTCCAGTCCGCCACCTGCGCAACATGGCCATTCTCAAACTTGTATTCCGCCGTATCACCCCAAATCACCTTTGTCACGAGTTTGGGCGGACTTGGGTCACGCTTTCGCTCAGACCTTCTCAGAGGCGTTGCCGGCAGTGGCAGTGGCGGGACACTCTCGCCACCGCTAATCCGTCGCGGCGCCGCCTGTGGCGGCGGCCCCAGCGGAACCAGCCATTCATTCTCATTTGCAACAGCCTCAAGGCTGCATGCCACCAGAACCGCAACTGCTACATTTTTCATTTTTACCTCCATACCCCGGCTTTTTTTTTAAAATTACCCCCTCCAACTCATTCTTGCAACTCAAATTTACTACTCACAGGTTATGCTGGAGCAATGGAAGGTTTATCGGCGGATGACTGCGAGCCAGTCTTCCTCCGGATCAGAAGGAGGCCGGCCAAGCACAACCTTTCCACCGGCGTTGATCGCGCGCACAGTTCCAAATTGCAAAGGCCCGCCAACCCGTGGATTAAACCACATCACATTTAATCGCCCCGTTACCCCTGCTAAATCCAACTCAACATCACCATCCCGGACACCATTCGGGAGATAAACAAGGTACAATTCGCCTCGTTTTGCAAAACAATACTTGCTGTTGTCGTTTTTTTCGTTTCCCACAAGAGCGTCCATATTTTGCATTTCCCAGAACGGAATCCGTTCTGTTTGAAAAAACTCCAGAGCTATTTTCGCGTAATTCCACGACTTTTCACGACTTCGCCAGTCTTCACAAACCAGGTCGTTCTGTGGCAATTTGTAGCCGAAGTAATACTCGACGCCGGCTCCTCCGGCCATCAAGTTGCCCCAAAGCGTGAATTTGCGAATATCGTGTAAAGTGTATGCAGGCTTGTCTTTCTCGACTGCCTTACCGTCAAACCCCTGATACCCCTCGTCCGGCGGCACCCCCAGCGACGCTGGATTTTGTTCATCGTTTGCCACAACCCATGGTCGCCCGGCCCGTTCCGATTCACGCACCCATTTGAGCGTTCTGGCGTGAACTTGATTCCAGGGGTTTTGCAGTGAAGCTCCGGTCAGCACTGACTTGTCGCCGAGCAGTTTCGAGTAAACGCGGTCCTGCCAGTCCGGGTAAGTGTGTATTACAATATGGTGGTGGTATGGGTCGGTGTCATGGATAAATTGCGCCATTGCCGTCTGCTGCGCCGGCGTCTGTGTATTTTCCTCCCCAAGATTCCAGTTTAATGCCAGCTCATGCCCGAATCTTGCAATCAATTCGCGGCAGTACAACTTGCGCTCCACGCCCAGATCGCCGCCATCAAGTGCCTCCGGAATTACAACCGTTTTGCCATTCAAAAATGAATCGTCATTTTCAGTTTCCTGCATCTTGAAGTGCAAATACAGCCCCAAGGTTTGCGCGTGGTCGAAGACAACCTGCCACTGGTCAAGCTTGGAGCAATCATAATGGAGCTTGTCCTCCCGCGTTACGAACGGCCATACATCATCGCCATCGCCGCCGGCATTATATGTAAGAAAGGAAAAGGCATTGGCGCCCCGCCCCGCGAGATAATTCAACGCCCCAATCAGCCCTTTGCCCTTGCCGTTCTTCCAAGTCGGATCTCCCGGACGCCAGTCCTGCAAATGCGGCGCCCAAGTCTTGAGCTTTGCCGGCGCAGCTTCGCCTGCCCGCGCCGCGCGGCGTTTGTGCGAATAGGTTCCGTCAAAATCTGCATAAGCCAGGAGATTCTCCGGCGCGTCGGCGCCCGCTTTCAAAAAGTACACGCCGCTGCCGCCAAATTGAAGATGGTGTTTGTTAACGTATTGGAGGCGACCATGGGCGCGGAAATCCCGGCCGGTTTTATCCGTAGGCCCAATGTTGAACTCGCCTTTTAATCCGTCGCATCCATCCACTGGCTCCACCGCCGCATCGTCATTTATTGCCGCGTTCTTTCCTTTCTTAAACTCGATCTGGTAGCGCCATGTTCCCGGTTTGTCTGGAGAAAGATGCGCCCGCCACTTATTGCCTTCGGTTGCAGAAGTATTTGCCGCATCACCATCAGCGGCAAAATAGCCGGGCACACGATACCTCGGCGCACCGGAAGCATGCTCAAAGATTACATTAAAACGGTAGTCCGTGAACGGATTTGGATTGTTGTCCAATTCCCGGGCAAAAGGCCCATTCAACGTCAAGGTTACTTTATGCCACTGCCGCAGTTCGCCGCTGATCTTAACCTCACCGGCGGCTGCAATTTGGCCCGGGAAAATTACGAATGCCCCGGCAAAAAAACACAGGGCACATATTGTCCTTACAATTCTGTCGTAATGGCGCTCCCTTGCTTTCATGCGGTTGATTTTTTCACAACCCCCGCATCTTTACAAGCACAGCGCCACCGCCAAAGAATTAGTTTACAAGACGGTACCAGTTGTCCCTCTGCCGTGGCTCATAGCCCAGCTCAGAAATCAACCGACGCATGTCTGCGACTCCCATCCTGAAAGTGGCTCCGGCCTGGCTGACCACATTCTCCTCAATCATCACGCTGCCCAAATCATTCGCTCCAAATTTTAGCGCCACCTGCCCGATTTCAGGCCCCTGCGTTACCCACGAGCTTTGCACATTGGCAAAATTATCAAGATAAATGCGGCTTAATGCCTGAGTTCGCAAATATTCATGCCCCCCAACCGTGGGCGCCTTGAGGCGGGTGTTTTCCGATTGGAAAGTCCACCCGATAAATGCAGTGAATCCGCCCGTCTTGTCCTGCTGGGTGCGCAACCTATCGAGATGTTCAATTCTGTCTTCGACAGATTCCACGTGTCCAAACATCATAGTGGCTGACGTATTCAACCCCAGCCTGTGTGCGGTATCCATCACCGCAAGCCATTCGTCACTGGTGGCTTTCAACGGCGAAATCCGCCTGCGCACGCTGTCAACCAATATCTCCGCGCCGCCACCCGGAATGGAGCCTAATCCGGCTTCTTTAAACATCTTTATCAATTCCTCCAGCGGACGGTTGAATGTCCTTTGAAAATGAATAAACTCGCTCGGGCTGAACCCATGGATGTTGATGGTGGGAAACTTGGAGCGAATATGGTTGAGCAAGTCCAGGTACCACTGCAGCGGCAAATTGGGATGGTGTCCCCCTTGCAAAAGTATTTGCGTGCCCCCAAGTGCAATCGTTTCCTCAATTTTTTGGTCCAGTTCCTCCAACGTAATCACATAAGCATCCGAATCTTTTTCAGTCCTGTAAAAGGCGCAAAACTTGCAGTAAACGTTGCACACATTGGTGTAGTTTATGTTCCGGTCAACACTGTAGGTGACGATTTCATTGCCACGCCCTCCGTAAGCCTGGGCCTTGGCCAGTTGACGCCGTCTGTCCGCCAGCAAACCCAGCTCCGGAAGAGGCAGTTCATAAAGGCGCCGTGCCTCCTGGCGGTTTATCCGCCCGCCCTGCCAGACTTTTTCCAACAACCCGTCAATTTGCATCTCCAAAGTCATGCCGCTTCAAGTTAACTCAAATCCATTTAAGGGCAAGCACGCCTGCGAGCCGGTTTAATTCCAGATTGATTTGGCAAATAAAGGCCCATCCGAAAACCGCGTCCCGGAAAACAAATGGTGATAACCGGAGATTGTTCAGATTTACGCCGCGACCGTGGATGTCTTCTTCGGCTCGCCCTTTAACAATGCAAGAGCATAGTCGCGATTCATTCTGGCTATGAACGTTAGGTTGATGTTTTTGGGGCAAACTGCTTCGCACGAACCGGTGACGGTGCATGCTCCAAAGCCGGCGGCATCCATTGCCTCCACCATGGCCTTTACACGCAAATAGCGCTCCGGTTGCCCCTGCGGCAGGTAACCAAGATGCGAAACCTTGGCAGCGGTGAAAAGCATTGCGCTCGCATTTTTACAGGCCGCAACACAAGCGCCGCAACCAATGCATTGTGCAGCGTCCATCGCCAGCTCCGCATTTTCTTTGGGCACCGGCAGGTTGTTCGCCTCAGGGGCACTGCCGACTCGTGCGGTTATGTAACCGCCAGCCTGCATAATTTTGTCAAATGCCGCGCGGTTTACAATCAAGTCCTTGATTACCGGAAATGGCCGGGCGCGAAACGGCTCAACCAAAACCAAATCACCGTCCTTGAAGCTGCGCATGTACGTCTGGCAGGTGGCAACACCGCGATGCGGCCCATGTGGCTTGCCGTTTATTACGCACGAACAAGTGCCGCAAATGCCCTCACGGCAATCGTGTGCAAAGGCAATCGGCTCAATCCCCTTCAACGCCAGCTCCTCATTCACCACATCCAGCATCTCCAGAAATGACATGTTGGGATTTAGCTCGGGTGTGTCGTATATTTCAAAACGGCCGGGTGATTCCGCATTCTTCTGCCGCCAAACTTTTAATTTTATTTTCATGTTGAACCAGGACGTTTCAAAAAGATTTACTTGTAGCTCCGCGTGCTGGGATGGACCTCTTCAAAAACCAACGGTTCAGTATGCCTTACAGGCGCTTTGTCAGGTCCCTGATATTCCCAAACCGCCACATGGCTGAAATTCTCATCATCCCGCTTTGCCTCGCCGTCCGGATATTGATACTCTTCCCTGAAATGGCCACCGCAGGATTCCCGGCGCTCCAAGGCATCCAGACAAAGCAACTCGGCAAGCTCCAGAAAATCAGCCACACGCCCCGCGCGCTCAAGTGACTGATTCAGTTCGGAATCCCCGCCCGGCAGCAACAAGTTGTGCCAAAATTCATCCCTGAGTTTTGGGATCAATTGCAGTGCTTTCTTCAGACCTGCTTCACTTCGCGCCATCCCGCAATATTCCCACATAATGTGGCCCAATTCCTTGTGGAACGACGCTACAGTGCGCTTTCCCTTGATTGACAACAGCCGCTTGATAATCCCGCGCACATTCTCCTCCGCCTCTTGAAATGCCGGATGCTCAACTTTTGGACGTTTATCCGGATTCTGTAAGGCCAAGTAATGGCTAATCGTGTATGGAATGACAAAGTAACCATCCGCCAGCCCCTGCATAAGGGCGCTGGCGCCGAGCCGGTTGGCACCGTGGTCAGAAAAATTGGCTTCTCCAAGCACAAACAGCCCGGGAATGTTGCTCATCAAATGATAGTCAACCCAAAGCCCTCCCATGACATAATGTACCGCAGGGTAAATCCGCATCGGCGTTTGATATGCGTTTTCACCCGTTATTTCGTGGTAAATGTCAAACAGGTTGCCATAGCGTTCCCTGATCTTTTCCACACCCAGGCGCTTGATTGCATCTGAAAAGTCCAGGTAAACCCCGCGCCCGCTCTCGCCAACGCCACGGCCCTCATCACATACACGTTTTGCAGCACGGGATGCAATGTCGCGCGGGCAAAGGTTTCCATAACTTGGATACATCCTTTCCAAATAATAATCCCGTTCCTCCTCTGGAATGCTTTCAGGCGAACGCTTATCCCCCGGCTTTTTTGGCACCCAAATGCGCCCGTCGTTGCGAAGCGACTCTGACATCAACGTCAATTTCGACTGGTAATCCCCGCTGACCGGGATGCATGTCGGGTGGATTTGGGTAAAACACGGATTGGCAAATCCAGCCCCGCGTTTATAGGCGCGCCAGATGGCAGTTGCATTTGAATTGAGCGCATTCGTCGAAAGATAGAACACGTTTGCATAGCCGCCGGTTGCCAGAATCACCGCGTCGGCATTGTGGCGGCTTATTTTTCCGGTGAGCAAATCTCGAACAATGATGCCTTTCGCATGCCCATCAACAACCACCAAGTCCAGCATCTCGCTGAACGTATATGAAACAACATTGCCGGCAGCGATTTGCTGGCAAAGCGCCGAGTAGGCGCCCAATAACAACTGTTGGCCGGTTTGGCCGCGCGCATAAAATGTGCGGGACACCTGCGCGCCGCCGAAGGAGCGGTTGTCAAGCAACCCGCCATATTCCCGCGCAAACGGCACGCCCTGCGCAACGCATTGGTCTATGATGTTCGCACTCACCTGCGCCAGCCGGTACACATTCGCCTCACGCGCCCGAAAGTCACCACCCTTGATTGTGTCATAGAACAGGCGAAACACAGAATCGCCGTCATTCTGATAATTCTTGGCCGCATTGATCCCTCCCTGTGCCGCTATGCTATGCGCCCGGCGCGGAGTGTCATGGTAAACAAAATTCTTGACCCGGTATCCCAACTGGCCAAGTGTGGCCGCCGCAGAAGCGCCGGCCAATCCGGCTCCAACAACAATGACCTCGTACTTGCGCTTGTTGGACGGATTGACCAGTTTATTCTCGATTTTGCACTTGTCCCACTTCTGAGCCAACGGCCCGGAAGGAATGCGAGATTCCAGTTTCATTTTACTTGCGGTTCTCCTTAAGAGCGATGCTCGTGGACTGCTGCCCCTGTTTTTTTGCCAGATACTCCCGCCCGCAACCGAGCAGAACAGCCGACGGAATTGCCAGGTACCCCACACATAGTGCCACGGCAATTATCTTTGCGCCCTTTTCAATAATCGGACGGTACACTTGATTCACAAAGCCCAGAGACTGGAACATGGCTGCAATGCCATGACTCAGATGGATGCAAAGGAATCCTACCCCGGCAAAATAAAAAAGACACGCCCATGGCTGGCTGAATCCAGCCACCATCATTGCATAAACGTCCGGATGGCCGGCGCTATCCTTGAAAACGTCGGTCCTGAAATTCCCGGCGCTGAAATTTATCGCCTCAACTTTGAGCGTGTAATGCAGGAGGTGATATACCAGAAAACAGCCAACGCTAAGCCCGCCAACAAGCATCATGCGTGACGCCCAGTCTGCACCGTAGGGGGGTTGTCCATGCTCGTAATCCACCGGACGCGCAGCCCGGTTCTCGCGCCAGAGCGATATCGCGGAGACGACATGCAAGACCGCCAATGACAGCAGCACGATCCTCACCGGCCAGAGCAACTCAACATTGCTTTGCAGAAAGTGTGCATAGCGATTGAGCGGCTCCGGCCCGAGAAAAAACTGCAGATTCCCCACCATGTGCCCAATTACAAACACCACCAGCGCCAATCCGCTAAGCGCCATGATGTATTTCTTCCCCAAAGTTGACCGCCAAATCCGTTTCAAAACATTCATCGTTTCAAATTTTTTGGAGTCCAACGCATCAAAACGAAGCAACATTATGATGGAAATTAGAATTCGTCAATTCCCATTGTTTCTTTTCTTTTGAATTAATAAAAGGAATGAAAGAGCGCAACCCGGACGTCACATTTACGCCTCTTGTCGTATTCACCAAGCTCGTCAATTTCGCCATACTAGTACCAGAAATGACCCAATACGTGGTAGTCACAAAAAGCGATTTACGCGGCAAAGTTGCCATAACCATGTTGACAAAGTAAATTATGATGGAAACAAAAGACAGCTCACAGGGAACAGGGCTGGATTTGAAGCCAGACAGCTTTGCTGCCCGCTTTTGCGCGGCTTACAACTGCTCCCCCGAGAATTTTGCAGAGCGCGCTGCCTATCTCTGCCTGCATCCGGATCACCGTTTTTTGGCGAAGTGTTACTGGCATTTTGACCGGGAAAGTTTTGCCACAGACATTGACATGATTACTCTGCTGGGGCGCGCAACAAACTACGACGAATTCAAACTTGAGCTTGAAACTTTCCGAAAAACCAACCCTGTCCATGGACTGCTGCGCAAAGAACTGCACCTGCGTGTTTCAGGACTATCCCTTTTGAGGTTGGCCCGCCAGCTTTTCGGTGAATCCAAGTAGAGGCAAGCTCAGGTTGGATATTTATGTGAATTGCCTTGGTTGGCATGACTGCTTAAAATGGCAGCCATGCCAAAGGCAGGCGTCAGAAAAAGGCGTTCGTCCCGGAAAGCGCAACAGCGCCGGGTGCAGCCGGTTAAAAAAGAGACCATGCCGCCACGGGTACCACAATGCCAGCACGGCATGATGCTTGCCGGGTTGGCAAATGCCATCCGCCAATTGCTTGATATCCACGACGTAGATGCCTCACTTAATGCCACACTTGAACATCTTGGAAAAGCCTCAGACGTTGATCGCGTGGTTATTCTTCGTTATCAGCCCGAGCTTACCGGTGATTTGCAAACGCTTCGTTTAACTCACGAATGGTGCAAACCCAGTCTTTCCCCTTTTTTGGCCATGGTGGCTTCCCCCGCTCAACTTTCATTCAAATTCCGCAAGAACATTCTCAAAAAATTGATGAGCGGAAAGCCATTTTCCAAACTCGCCCGCCAATTGCCGCCAGCCAAAAGAAAAATAGCCGAGTCTTTCGGAGTGCGTTCATTTCTACTTGTACCAGTATTGGTGAATGGAAAGTTTTGGGGACTGGTCGGCTTTGATGATTGCCGGCACGATCGCATCTGGCGTGCGGATGAAATTTCCGCTTTATCCGCCATAGCCAACGCCATCGGGCTTGCAATTCAGCGGCATGCCTTTCTCCAAGCTTTGGCTGAGCGGGAGCAAAGTCTCCAACAAGTAATCCAAGCTGCCAATGATGGCATTATCGAATGGAATCTGAACACAGACTCCGTCACCTACAACGAGCGGCTCGCGCAAATACTGGATTTGAAAGAAACCCGGTTCTTATCGGGCCAGAATGCCTTTCAGAAATATGTGCATCCGGAAGACTGGCCGGATATTCGGAAAGTCCTTGAACAAATAAAAAACGGGGACCGTGCGCACTTTGAAGGGGAATTGCGTGCAATAACTGAACGTGGTGATACCAAGTGGCTGTTTGTGCGGGCTATTGTTGCCTCCACAGGGCAAGGCGCATCCCGCAGGCTTCATGGGATAATCTCTGACATCACTGAACGAAAGCGCGCCGAAAAGGCCATGCAAATTCAGAGGGACCTTGCAATGACCCTGAGCGCAGTCACCCGGCTGGAGGATGCGCTTGAGCATGTTTTGAAAGCTGTTCTCGATGTTGAAGGAATTAGCGGTTGCGGGATTTATTTGGTGGAAGAGACATGTGGAAAACTGCGCCTGATCACACAACAACGTTGCCCTCCTTCCTTTGTCGAGCGCGTCAAAGAATTGCCTTTGGATTCTGCAATAGGCCAAATGGTGCTAACCGGCCAGCCGGTTTACACTAGTTTGGCCGATGCACACTGGCTCCGTGCCCTTGCGAGTCCTGATCCATCATGGCGCGGCGTGGCAGTTGTACCGTTCAAGTATGGCGGTAAAGTCCTCGGAACGCTGACAGCATGCTCACAATCTTTCGAAATCATTCCTCCTTCAAGCCAGTTGGTTTTGGATGGAATTGTTGCCGCAATCGGGGGTGTTATTGCGCGAACCAGAATTGAGCAGGAACTCATTCGCAGCCAGGAGTTGTTCACCGCTTTTATGGAGCATTTGCCAGCTCTGGCCTACATTACCGACAGTCAAAGCCGACTGCTCTATGGTAATCCGTCTTTTATGCGGCTTTTCAGCAAGTCCGCGCTTGGCAAGACTCCATTGGAAACCCCCTCCATACCTCGCGACACGGCGGAGCGTATGTTGGCTCAAGACCAGGAAGTACTGAAAGAAGGAGAGAAGGTGTTCATCCGTCCCCAGCCTGTTTCGGGCCAGCCGCCGGCGATCTTCAAAGAATGCCGCTTCCCAATACGGCGCGAGGGCATGCCCGTTTTACTGGGCAGCATTGTTCTGGACATAACCGAGCAGGTACAGTCTCAAAAGGCGCTCGAGAGGCGCACGAAAATGTTCGAGGATTTGTTTGAGTTCACCCCCGCCGGCCTTGTAGCAATAAATCCCGACGGCAAAATCGCCAGGGTAAATCGCAGAGCGGAGGAAATTTTCGGGATTCCACGCGAACAGCTTGATGGCTGCCCGGCTGAAAGCCTCTTCAAAGAGCCTTACAAGACAAATTTTGAAAAAAGCCTTCGTACGGTCATGCAAGAAGGGCATTCCCATAAGCCGACACCGTTCTTGGAAGCCGTTATTATACGTGAAAACGGATTGGAGATTCCAGTTGAGTTGATGCTCACACGCATTGACACCGATGAAGGTCCGTTGGCATTGAGCATCATCCAGGATGTTTCCGAACACCGCCGTGCAGTTGATCAAACACTAATCGCCATGGAACAACAGCGTGAATTCAGGCGTTTGCAGTCCACTTTCATCTCACTTGTATCCCACGAATTCCGAACCCCGCTGTCCGCAATTCTAAATGCTACGGAAATGCTGGAGGATTTTTATGACCGCCTCGACCCAGCCCGCCGCCAGGCCTATTTCCGAATGATTAAGCAGGAAATCTCGCAATTTTCGAAGCTGATGGAAGAAGTGATATATTTGGGGTGCTTCGAAGCCGGGAAAGTTACTTTTACGCCGGAGCCTGTCCGGCTGCGCGAACTCTGCAAGGCGGCAATCGCAGAAGCCTGTATGTTGTTTCCAGACGGCCCAGTAATCCAATTTGAATGTGAAATCAAAGATGAATGGGCAATGGCTGATCGCAACCTCCTGCACTCCATCCTTTCCAATCTCCTGTCCAACGCAATGAAATATTCTCCGGACAAAAAGCCCGTTATCTTGCGCCTGAAGCAAAATTCCAAACAGATCGAACTTCAAGTTGCCGATAATGGGATAGGCATCCCTGTCAACGAACAATCGCGGCTGTTTCAAGCCTTCTTCAGGGCAAGCAACGTGGGGAAAGTAAAAGGCACAGGCGTAGGCTTGCGGGTTGTCAAGCATTGCGTGGAGCTTCACGACGGTGAAATCCAATTTTCAAGCCAGCCTGGCTGCGGAACAGTTTTTACGGTTCGCA
>Ga0078972_1011056_pt1 | contig 16404 bp, 11 predicted proteins | sample YelNatPaOPGAMG01_FD_67568 | JGI IMG/M metagenome (GOLD analysis project Ga0078972, IMG submission 67568) | Hot spring thermophilic microbial communities from Obsidian Pool, Yellowstone National Park, USA - OP-RAMG-01 (SPADES assembly) (version 2) | ecosystem: Environmental > Aquatic > Thermal...
CGATACCTTCTTGAGGAGCGCAAAGTGTCTCCTTTCGTGTATTCCCTCAGACTCTGCAATTACCCTGAAGAGTCTTGCTATCTGCGGGAGTTCCTCCTCCTGCGCCTTTTTGGCATACATCAACAGCCGCTGATACGCCTTTGCCTCTCCCACAAATGCCTCATTTATATTATTTTTTGTCCTCTCATTCATAGTCGAGAGTCAACCTATTTTTCGAACTGTTTTTTAAGGTGTTCAAAGGGTTTATTCGAAAAACCATCATTTCGATTCTTATCTCTTGATTCAGAGTCCCTGTAGTGGTGCCTGACTTCCTTCCTGTTCTGGAAATCCTGCCTGCCAGCAGCCTCTCCCCTGCTCTCTATATATTCTTTCCTCCTTGCCAGCATATTCTTAAGTATACCGTACATCTTGAGCCATTCCCATCTCTCAACGGCTGGGTAACCTGCAATCTCTTTATCGGCCTCCACATCGGATATAACACCGGACTTGCCACCAATTCTCACCCTGTCTCCTATTATTATATGTCCTGCCACACCTGCCTGACCCCCAATCTGTACCCATTTCCCTATCTTTGTAGATCCTGCAATACCGCTCTGCCCCGCCATTATGGTATTTTCACCAATCTCCACATTGTGCCCGATCTGCACCAGATTGTCTATCTTGGTGCCCGCCTTTACGATAGTGTCACCGACGGTAGCCCTGTCAATTGTAGAATTTGCCCCGATCTCTACATCATCCTCTATAATCACCCCTCCTATCTGTCTCACCTTTCTATATCCATCACTTTGAGGTATAAACCCGAATCCATCTGAGCCAATCACTGCACCGGAGTGTATGATTACATTATTACCAATTATACATCGCTCCCTGATAACTACATTTGGGTATATTACACAATTATCCCCGATTCTTGAAAGATAGCCCACATACACATTCGGGTAGATTATGGTATTCTTCCCAATATAGGCGCCCTTTTCAATATATGCACCAGCCATAACCACGGTACCACTCTGAATGAATGCCTCACTGTGGACAAAAGCCCTCTCAGATATACCCGATGGTACATAGTTTTGAGGTGCAAACATATCTATCACATCGGCAAAGGCGAGGTAAGGGTCGTCCACTATCAAAAGATTCTTATCAATTATTCCCGCCCCGAGTTTTTCATTAGTTATTATGGCTGAAGCCTTAGTAGTCTCTACATACTTTCTATATCTCTCCTTGACGAGCAGGGTTATATCTCCTCTCCTTGCCTTATCTATGGAACCAACCCCCTCTATCTCAACAGAAGGATCCCCAATTATACGCCCTGATATATGAGTAGCGATCTCTGATAATTTCATTTCTTTTTACCACCTGAATATCTCTCGTTGTACTTCCTTATGACCTCATTGGTGATATCCATAGATGGTGGGGCATAGAGTATTCTACCCTCTGCCTTGTCAAGGATGAGGGTAAAACCATCCCTCTGGGCTATCTCTGCTATTACTACCTGTGCCTTATCGAATATCTCCTTTGTCAATCCGAGTTCGTTTTCAGAGAGTTCCTTCTGAAGTTTGGCATATAGTTGTTGTAACTCTATAAAGTCCTGCTGGAGCTCCTGCTGCTTCTGCCTCTTCGCCTCCTCTTTCAAAACAGCGGCCTGTTTATCATAGTCCTCCTTCTTCTTCTTGAGTTCCTCCTGCTTTCTGTCCAGCTGGGCCTGCTTTTCATTAAACTCCTTTTTGAGTTTCTCCTTTGCCCTCGCCCCGTCCTCAACCTCATTCAACACCCTCTGCATATCAACATACCCTATCTTTATTTTATTATTGTCCGCAAAGACTACCCCTGAAAAGACGAGAATGAATACTATCCCTCCTGAGATAAGATACTTCAACATCACATTACTCCTTTTTAAGTTTATAGTTTTGGTTTGACCTTCGATCTCAAAAGATCTCTGATATCACGAGAAGGGAGAACCTTACCTTCTGCAATCTCCCTCAAGGCAGTCACAACTGGCTTATTCTTACTCACAACCAGCGCCCTTGCTCCATTAAAAAGCTGCCTGGCCCTTTTTGCCGCAATAAGGGATAGGGCAAATCTGTTGTCTACATAAGCAAGACAATCCTCGATAGTTACTCGTGCCATCAATTACCTCCTGAATGATGGAACTACTTGCCGGCGTCCGGTTTTACCTCCTCAAGGTAATCACTCAACGCAAAAGATATATCATCAAATTTCTTTGGCTCAATAAAGGATATCTCCTTTCGTATACTGGACCTCAGGGGCAGACCCTCTGTGTCCTTGGAGCCAAACTCAACCCTGCCAATCTCTCTGGCAGAGCCGTCATATATTATAATAATTTTTTCTGGTTTGTCCAGATTATATTTTTTCTCAAGCACAGGATTTGATGACTTAAAGAGGGTTGCCTTCGTATCTCCGAGGAAATACAATAGAGAAGAGATTTTATAATATTTTGCTTTCTTCTTCTCTTCACCATTCACATAATACCAGTCAGAAGAGGTATCCGTACTCTCCTTAACAAAGGTATATCTGTTCGAGCCATCCACAAGATCTATCTTTGCCACCGAGTCTCTCTCAAACTCGAGGATCTTTTTGAAGGTATAATCAAACGGTTTCTTATCCAGATCCTTATAGAACGATACATCCACCTCTATAGGAACCTCTGTATTGCCCCTCATAACATACACCTTCTCATTCCCCGACTGATCCTTTATCTTCGAAATACTTATAGACGATACGGACATATCTGCTCCCTTATAAATCTTCAGATAGTCAGTCGCCTTATCCAGCCCGAATTCTGAGAGGGACTTAGCATCCTCAAAGAATGCCTTTGCGCTCAGATTCTTGATGGAATTCTTCAACCTGTTGATCTCATCATCATCAGCCCTTACCCTCTGAGGAGATATCATCTCCCAGATCTTATCCTTCTGCTCAAATATAAATACCTGCTCACCAATCTTGTATTCAATCTTCTTTATTTCGTTGGTCTCCACCTTGAACACAGATTTGTCCCTCAGACTATACAAATCCTTGTCCAGATTCCCTCTCACATACCCCTCGATGAGGTAGATTTCGGGGGACCCATCGAGCTTCATATAATACTTGCCATCAAAATCGTTTCTTATACCCGAGATGAGCTTTCCTGCATTCCCGTTTGAAAGTCTGTATTCAATAGTGAGGGTCGGGGTTGTAAGGCCATAGTTGCTGAGCCTCTCGTTGTCCACAAACTTAGATGTACTCTTGAGGGTCTCGAGGGTATTCAAAATAGTATCCACTACATTCTTGTCCACATCTGACTTAATTGGACTAACAATCTTAAAAACCCCATCCTCCTTCTTCAACTCAATAGTCTTTCCGTTGCTGTGGGTAATCTTGAGTTCGGAGATATCGTCCTTCTTCAGCCCCTTTATGACCTTCATCTCCTCCTCTTTCTTATCTGCCTCCTCCCGTGCCTTCTTATACTCCCCAAAATAGGCGTACAATCCAAGAATTATAAGTACCAGAAGGGCTATTGCTGTCTTGAGTATAGACTTGTGGAAATCCTTCATATTGCCATCTCCTCCTTAATCCAGATAAACTACTTCTTTCTCCTGTTGATTGTGAGGACCACCGCACTGGCGAAGAATATGAGAGGTATTCCTACCATAGTCACATACTTTACTATATTCGCCTCCTTCTGGGTTAGAAACACACGGCTCGCCGCCCTCTTCTTGGGTCTGATGGATATGAGGTCCTCTCTCTGAGTTACCCAGTTTACAGCATTATTGAACAGGTCACCATTCCCCGAATAAGGACGGAACTTATTATTTGCAAACTCCGAATCCCCGAATACGACAATTCTAATATCCGGGGAATTTTCTGAGGCTGAGGCGTGCTTCTTCGAGACTGCAACGGCAACAGATATAGGTCCCTTTTTGTCTGCCCCCTCGTTAAATGTCACCTCTCCCCTCTTTACAGATTCAAAATCAGTCTCAGCCCAGCTCGTAGGTGTAGTGGACGCAATCGTCTTCACACTCATACCGGGCGGGATGGACTGGACAGGAGATACACTCCTTGCCGTGGGGAAGAATGTAGCAGAGTCAAACCCCTTTGTAATCTCGTGATCTCCGTATTGAGCCACCAGTGGTATACTCGCCCCCATACCAAAAGCCCTTGAGAAGGGGTCTACAATGAAGTCGTCCCCCACATTCACCCCGTATTCGAGGAGCAAGCTCTCGAGACCGGTCCTGACCTCTGGTTCAAGCATCACAATCAACCTACCCATTCGCTCAGTCAGATAGTTTGATATCGCCTTCACCTCCTCGGGCAAATACAGCTTCTTAGGACCTGCAATTATGAGGGCTGAGGCATCCTGCGGGATCTGCTCAATCCCCACATTTAGCTTACCCACCTCGATACCCTCTTTTTTAATACTCTCTGCAGTCATAGCATATCCCGTCTCCTCCTTGCTGTCTATATCCCACTCCCCGTGCCCGGTAATGAAATAGACCTTCTTCTTCTCAGCCTTTGTTATGGCTATCAAACCATTTGTAAGACCTTCCTCATTTGCATCCTTTACCTTACTCTCCCTGTCCGCCGACTTCAAAACAATTCTCGGTCCTGTACTCGTAATCCCAAAGGCATTTACTTTCTCGGGGTTCTTTACGGGGTCTATAAACTCATATGTGAAGAGGGAGTTGTAATATTTATAGTTCTCAAAGAGGTCCCTCAATCGCTCTGTCTCAGGTGCATCCGGGGCATAAAATGCATATGCCCTCACCTCTGATTTCAGATTCTTCAGCACCTTCAGAGTCTGGTCTGAGAGGGTATAAATCTTGTCTCTGTTCAGATCTACCTTGTACGGGTGTCTCACCACTATATAATTGATTATAGTAATAATCCCGAGTACAATCAGAATCGCTATCAACATATTAGTACCATAGCGAGTAGAACGGGCAGAGAAGAATCCCTTCACATCCTTAAAATTGATTATGGCATAGGCAATTATTAATACAACTGAGGTAGCGAGAACAACGATTGGAACAGCATTCACCTCGGGCTGTATCAGGAGAAGAAAGAGACCTATTACAAGACCAAACAGTCCAATGATACCAAGGATATTCCCGATTCTATTCATATCTTACCTCCATCTCTGAGAAGATACTGTCTGTTGTGTCAGAAAAAGTCCGAAGAAGATTACTGAAAAGTAGTAGACAAGGTCCTTGAGTTCAATCAGCCCCTTTGTAAACTGGTCGAGGTGTTCAAGGAGAGATAGGTATCTCAACACCTCCTTACTTACCCCTTCGGCACCAGCAGAGGCCCAGCCTATAACCCAGAAAAGCAAAAGAAGTCCGAATGCCACAATGGCTGAGATTATCTGTGACTCTGTAAGGGAAGAGGCAAATATCCCGAGAGCCGAGAATGCAGCCCCGGCGAGAAATAGACCAAGGCCAGAGGTAATTATGGGCATCCACTCAATTGACCCGGCTGACAGACCCCCCTCAGAGCCAAAAAAGGAGAGAAGAATTGGGTATATAAAGACAATGAGCACCATTATAAGCACTACCGAAAGAGATGCAAGATACTTACCCATGACAATCTGCCAGGTACTTACCGGGGTGGTCATAAGGAGTTCATATGTCTTGAGTCTCTTCTCATCTGCAATCAATCTCATCGTAATCACAGGTATCATCAGAAGAAAGAATACATTAATATTCAAAAAGAGCGGTCTGAATACCATATCGTTGAGATTCATATGCTCAAGCATCTGTGGTGCCTGGTACTGTAAGAACTGCAATGACTGCCTCTGAAAATAACTGAATATCTGTAGGAAGAAATACCCCGTTATCAGGGAGAAGATCCCGAAGACCACATACGCCACAGGGGTATCGAAGTATATCTTGAACTCCTTCTTGAAAATGGCCCATATATTTCTCATATCTCTCCTCCTTATGCTGCCTTCTCTTCGGTGGTGAGTTCTCTAAAGACATCCTCGAGGCTGAGGGTAATCGGTCTCAATTCGAGGAGCCCGAATCCGCCATCAACTATAAACTTTGCAATCTCCTCCCTCTTATCCTCGTTATTTTCAAATATCACATTGAAACCATCCTCCATCTGAGGTGGTTGATTTATCTTCACATTGAACTTCTCCTGAATCTGCTTCATAAGTTCTAATGAGAATCTCCTTACCCTGATCACCACCTCATTTATCCTCTTCCTCCTCCTCAAAAGGTCCTCAATGGGCTCAGTTGCCACTATATGCCCCCTGTGGATCACTATCACCTTCTTACAAGTCATCTCCACCTCGGGCAGGATGTGAGTGGAAAGGATTACCGTCTTCTCTCTCGCCAGCTCCTTGATAAGAGTCCTTACCTCGAAGACCTGATTGGGGTCAAGCCCGATAGTCGGTTCGTCAAATATCACAATCTCAGGATTACCGAGTATCGCCTGTGCGATCCCCACTCTCTGTCTGTAACCTTTGGAGAGGTGGGCAATGAGTCTCTTACTGACATCCTTGATGGCACATTTCTCCGAAACCCTCTCAATCTCGTCATTAATCTTTTTGGACTCCACCCCTTTAATGGAGGCAACGAATTTCAAATAATCATTAACTGTCATATCGTTATATAGAGGCGGATTCTCGGGGAGATACCCTATTCTCTTCTTGACCTCCATTGGCTGCTCAAACACATCAAACCCCGCCACCTTCGCCGTACCAGAATCAGGGGGCATAAAACCAGTAATTATTTTCATAGTAGTTGTCTTACCCGCCCCATTTGGTCCCAGAAACCCCACAATATCACCTCTCTCCACTGTAAAACTCACATCCTCAATAGCCCTGATGTGCTTGTAAAACTTTGTGAGTCCTTTTACCTCTATCATTCAAACCTCCTGAATATTGTAAACACAAACCTGCAATCAAATACTGAAAGTAAAACAATAAAATTCATATTTTATTCCACAATTTTGCCCATTCTATTAAAAGTCTTTCAAGCCGTCCCGTCACTCCCAAGAAATCTAAAACTACCCCAGGTCTATTTCAGTATCACTTCTTATTAGACCTGCTCAACTCGATTATATCTAAGTATTGTTTCAAAATCCTCCCCGTTGCACCCCATACTATATACCCGTTGTAGTCGTAGAAATACTGTCTTACTTGAGTCCTCCCGAATCTCATATCCTCTACCCGTGGTGTACAGTTCAGTAGAAACTCAAGCGGTATATTTATCACCTCTCTTATCTCATCATTGGGCTGAATCTGACCGAATATGTCCCTATCAGTTACAAATACGAACGGTGTTACCCTGAACTTAGAGATAGTCAGTATATCATCCAGTGCACCGATACACTCATCTCGGTTCAACAGGATCTTTAACTCCTCGTATGTCTCTCTGATTGCACTATTCAGTAATCGCTCATTCTTCTCCCTCGCCCCGCCCGGAAATGATATCTGTCCCTGATGATGCCTCACCTTATCCGAGCGAATCGTAAAGAGTATATGGAGTTTCTGATCTACCCGGTGATTTATGATTGCAACAGCTGAGCTCTTGAAACCTGCTCTATAAATCCTCCTGCGAACCTTTCTTCTCAATATCTCTCGTATTCTCTCGAAATCGACTATATCCTTCATAGGCATCACTTGTTTTCTATAAGTGATTTGATTGTCTCATAAATAATCCCTGCGGTCTCTCTGCCGAGTGACATAGACTTTTCATAGTCGTAGAGAGGGTCGCTCCAGTAGGATTCGGGGAGGATGTACCCTATCTCATCCATCCCGAGATTTATCTTGAACTTGTAATCTGAAGGGATCAGTTCATTTATCCTGAATCCGAGCTCCGGCAGTGATTCACCGGGGATAGTCACAAATATGGCGCTCCCGATTCTGATATAGTGTATCTCGGTTGTCATTTTGTTGTTCTGGATTCCCCTCTTCAATATCCCCAGCTTATGGGCAAGTACAAAGTCGGGATTATCCACGGGGAGCTCTATCTTCTTATATCGATGTTCGATGATAACAGGAGATCCTTCTATCCTGTAGTCCTTCTCGAGCCCTTTGAGTGCAGAAATGGCAAGTTGTTTACCCACGATCTCCTTGAATCTGAACTTTTCGGATAGCGGTCCCCATTTGGATATGCGCGGCGAGACCATTCCTCCAAGAGAGCCCTGAGTAAAGATAAGTACCCCGTCCTGATTCTTTTCGTAGAATCTGTACATTGCACCTGCAATATCTGCCGATATCTTATTATTCTGTTCGTCGAGAGCCTCTATGTGAATTGGATAGTTTGCAAGTGTAAAGATGGCTTTCCCCTTGACATCGTCTGCCCGCATAAGGTACATTGTATTCTCTTTGTATCCCGGTTTACGAAGGTTCTCCTGATAACCCTCTGGCACATCTATCTTCGAAAATCTCAGTGTTGCAGGTCTTGCATTCTCCACAGCTGCAAAGACACATTTTACAATCTGCTCCTGTAGGAATCTGTCATAATACGGGTCTCTCCCATTCTTTACAGGGAATATATGAAATGGCCCGGGCCCCCACAATCCGAGGGTATCGGGTCCCTGATGATTGTGTATACTCGATATAATGATAGCCTTATTGAATTCGCTATTTTCTGAAATGAGTTGTCGTACCTCCGCAATATCATCATAAAAATAACCTATCAGATCGAGGGAGACAAAGACTATAGTCTCTTTCCCGTTGTCCAGTACTGCACACCTTGAATACAGGGGGTCCAGTACACCTGTGCTCTTTCTTCCAATATAATAACCCGCCATATAGACGCCCACTCTCTTTGGAGGGGTTATGTCTAATGCCGCCGCACCCGCAATGAGTGTATTTGTATTCTCAGCGAGTCTCCTCTCCTTAAACCTGTCGAAGAGTGTCTTTTCACGAAAAGGCTCGGTATCCCATCTGGGCTCGAACTTAAAGTCCCACGGTACACAGGAGATAAGAGTCAACAGAGCGATCGAAAAGAGAAATCCGCTTAAATACAATGTGTTATGTACTCTGAATTTCATTATTACCCACCTCCAATCGATTTATAAACCAAAACCATAGAATAAGGCAAGATTAATTTGTGCATAACGATCATTTTAAAGAAGCAGAGACGAATTATAATCTATTTTATCCAATGGCTGTGAGAAGCAGGGTGATACAAGGAATTTGTGGAGTAAGAGACTTGGAGGGAGTAATTGGGATAATGGTAATTCAGCCTCAGCAGATAGTCCAGGTAATGCATATCAAATGGGATTATACTCTGGTAGTAATATTGACTTTGGGGGATGTCCTCTGTCGAGTGAGAGGGCTTCTGATATTTACCTTATAGAATACGCACCTTAAAAGGATGTTTTGTTTTCAAACTTTCAGATACCTAACAGGTCAATTCATCTGGCCGTTATTCCACTTTTCTTTATGATACAGTTGAAGTTAAGACAATTAGTAAAAAATAAGCGGAATTAGTGTAACTTCAAAATATGACCGATAACATAGGCTTTATATATCTAAGACTACATATAATGGCTCGCTTCAGCGAGACACAAAAATCTTAATACATCTCTCAAAAATAACTCAGGGATAGATATTGACGGATATACCGTTACTGCCAGAATTACCACCTCCACCCCATCCACCGGCACCACCCGAGCCCTGTGAAAATGTAACCGAGTTGAGCGTAACATTCGAGTTACCATATTTGAATATACAGGCAGCAGGTCCGCCGCCGCCACCACCACCATACCCACCATTTCCACCCTTACCTCCTGCACCCCCTGGACCACCCATAGAGCCATCATCCTGTTCACCACTACCACCATAGGGTCCACCTGCTCCACCGGCACCACCTGCGCTACCGACACCACCAATGCCACCACTTCCGCCATTACCCCCATTCTTGGTTGAGATTGTGGAGTAAGAGATATTCACTGTAGAATTTGATAGGTAAATCCCCACTGATGCACCACCACCCGTTCCACCCTTGCCACCGTAACCACCACACCCTCCAGCACCTCCACCTCCACCAGAACTGCCGTAACTATCACAATCGGTAGTGCCACCGCCACCTCCACCGCCGCCGCCTCCTCCAGCCCCGTGTACACCATTACCTCCATCCCCACCCGAGTTAGTTGCCAGATATCCCGATTCCGTCAATGTACCAAACGATGAACCTGGCGTTCCGTTATAACCATTAGCACCATTGGCACCATTGCCCCCATACTGCCAGGAATATGGAGCGGCACTCCCTCTGCAACACTCGCTTCCCAAACCCCCTGCACCCCCTGCACCATAAGGACCTACTCCGGCTGAGCCATTATCGCCATAATTATCTGAATGCCCTGCATTACCACCTCTACCGCCATTCATACCACAGGCACTTATACCACCCGCCCCACCCTGTGGTCGAGCACAACTATCACAAAAGCCAGTCGAATCCTCACACCCGGGCTGACCCGGTGAACCATTCATCGTAGATGGGTTATTGGAGATACCATTGGCACCATTGGCACCATTAGTTCCATCACCACCCTTACCTCCCATAATTGTACACCTGTTTATGTAAATATTGGTCGAATTACTCAGAAACATCCCGTAAGAACTCCCGGATGCCACAGTAGCATCAGCAGCATATATATTTATTCGGTCTATGTCAGTCCTGTTTGTGATATTCGAACCTCGAATCCCGGAAGAATCTGGATAGACATTTACTATGTAAGAATTTGACCTCGCCCAGTTGTGTGCCCTTGAATAACCGCCATATATCGAAACGCCATTTGCGAGCGTAAAGGTCTCATAATAATTTCCCTCAGAGACAATTACATACTTTACTGGATTGGATGCAGAGGCAAGCTGAATCCCCTTTGTAATAGTCTTAACTGGTGAACCAAATGCCCCACTATTTGAATCGGAGCCAGTAGAGGCATCTACAAATATCGCCTTTGTCTTATCTCCATCTATCCCATCGCAATTGGAATCTACAAATGCGTCATCGGGTTTATCCTCAGTGATTAGCAATTCACATCCATTGCTCCAGTTATTATCACAGTTTGCATATCCCGGGAGACACTGGCAGGTGGAGTTTACACACTGGGCATTCTGACCACATTTATTATTACAACTCCCACAGTTATTGACATCATTCGAAAGATTTGTCTCACACCCATTAGTTACATAACCATCACAATTGGCATAAGGGGAATTGCAGGAGAGAATAACACACTGGGACGAGACACAGTTCGCCGTTTTAACCTGGGGATAACTATAACAACTGATGTTGCATCCACCACAATTATATGGATCATTTGTCGTATTTATCTCACAGCCATCACCCCAGCTCCCATTACAATTGGCATATCCAGCATTGCACTGACAGGAACCACTGGCGCACAGGGCATTTTGATTACACTTATTATTACAACTCCCACAATTATTGCTGTCAGTGTTCAGATTCGCCTCACAACCGTTATTCTGTAGACCATCACAATTACCATAGTTCCACTTGCATGTTCCTACATAGCAAATTCCCATATTACAGACATTTATATCCACATTTGGCAGGTTGCAGACATTCCCGCATCCATTACAATTGAATGGATCAGAGTATATATTCACCTCACAACCGTCTGTCCACTTACTATTACAATTCATATAGCCTGTATTGCACTGACAATTGCTATTCACACAACTCGCATTCTGATTACACATATTTCCACAACTACCACAATTATTTGGATCCTTCGTCAAATCAACCTCACAACCATTCAGGTCGTTATTGTCACAGTTTGCAAAACCCGTAGCACACTTTACTATCTTACACCTACCCATATCACAGATTACCTCGGAGGTATTAGGTAGATTGCACTTGTTCCCACAACTACCACAGTTATTCTTATCGGTATTGATGTTTGTTTCACACCCATCAGCCCAGGACCTGTTACAATCCACATAAGGAGCAATACAGAGACACTGACCATTAGAACAGTATGCATTCTGGTTGCAGTTAGTCAGATTTGAACAGGAGGTTCCACATGTGGTATTACTACTCAGATTGACTTCACAACCATCTATCCAATCGTTGTTACAATTTGCATACCCTGAAATACACTGGCACTCTCCCAGCTTACAGGTTGCATTATTATTGCACTTATTCCCGCATTTCCCGCAGTTGTCGTTATCATTTCTCAAATCCTTCTCACAACCATTCGAGGCAATCCCATCACAATCCTCAAAACCGAGATTACAGGTAACTATCTTACACTCTCCATTTTCACACTTATTCAAAAATGTGTTATCTGTGGCACACTTTTTATTGCAATCTCCACAGTTATTCAAATCAGTCAAAATATCCGTCTCACAACCATCACTCTGGCTTCCGTTGCAATCCTTGTACCCGCTCTTGCAGGCACACCTCTGATTGTCACATATAGAATTATTGCCACAATCATTAAAGCAGAATCCACAGTGCTTTACAGATGTATTCAGATCCGCCTCACACCCATCGCTCACATCGCCATTGCAATCACTGAATCCCTTATTGCATTCTTCAATTACACACTGCTTATCCTGGCATTTTCCTATTGCGTTTGCCGGACTACACAACCTGTTACAACCACCACAATGCTCAAGGCTACTTGCAATATCCACTTCACACCCGTCTACTGGATTATTGTTACAGTCCATATGATTCTGGTCACAGTTGGAGCCAGAACCCATAAGTTTAATACTCACCAACGGATTGTCTTTATCCGATGACTTTATCTCTATTGTACCCGATTTGTTACCTATGTCAGAGGGCTTGAAACCAACCGAGAAGGAGAGGCTCTCAGATGAATTCAGATATTGTGGGAAACTCTGGGGCAATCCACTAAGAGAGAAATCAGACGAACTACCACTACTGAGAGAAATATCATTGATGGCGAGCTTTCCATACCCTATATTTGTTATCTTTACTGAATATGGAGTTGCATCCGTACCTACTGCCACACCTCCAAAATCGATCAAAGAGGGTTCTACCTTTATCTCTGTATCAACCCCCACACCCAACACACTAAATGACACCTGCGGATTATTTTCATCATTGGAGTAGATTATGATGGTATCACTTATATTCCCCACCGATAGTGGATTGAAATCCACCTCCACAGTCAGACACTGATTGTATTTTAAGGATGCCTCTATACTCGGTGGCACAAGGATAAAATTCTTATTTACGAGCCCCGACTTCTTATCTACCTCGAGCGTCCCTCCACCAGAATTACAAACCTTGAAGAATCTCTTCTCTGTACTCCCCCTCTCTACCTCACCAAAGTCGATACCAGTGGATAATATATCCACACCGTTCAGGTCCACAACAGAGATCCTGGGCGGGACATAACCCGCTTTGGACGATAGATGAATTATCAAGACTCCATCTTCATCTTTGTTGCCATCGTTGTTGATATCCTTATCGTTGAACTTCAGATTGATATCATATCTATCCATCTCTGCCTCTACATCAGCAACATAATCAACTATGAGATTGTATGTCTCTCCACCAGCGAGATAGACAGGTGGCGTTACCTCTGTATTACTCACGGGCTCTATCAGCCGTGCAGAGAACTTATTCTTGTTGGAGTCATTGTAATTTAGCGGGTCATAAGAGATACCGGATACCAACAGGATTCCGTACTCAGCGCTATTTACAATCTCGAATATCTGGCTCTTTGTCTCCCCTATGGGGATATTCCCCATATCGAAATTTATCTCATTCTTATCACTGGATTGAGGGTATTCTATCTCCTTATTCTCTGAATCTACATAAATCACTCTCAGATTCCCCTCATCCTTATACGAATTGAATATCTTTACCCTCAATAGTGGCATAGTCTCATCGTCGGAGTTTATCAGGATATAACCCGAGTCTGCCTCCGCATCGTCCTGTGTGCAACTTACAACAATCTCGAATGATTCATCCGTACTCAGAACAGTATTGTTAACAAAATCTGTCCTGTACGAAAAGACACTCTTGTTCTCTCCCTGCTCGAGTTGAATAGAAAATACCTTCAGAGGTGAATTACCTACATTCTTTATTATCAGTGACTTTTCTGCCTTCTCTCCATACCTCAGTGCACCAAAATCAATCTGCTCCGGCTCAGCCTTTATCTTTCCCTCTTTCACGATTACATCGGGATATTCACCATCGGGCAGGACATCCGAGATATCCTCCAATTCCAACGCATCAACGATAGCCACACACTTCCCATCTACGCACTCCTCATCAGGCTTACAATCGGTCTTATTCCTGCACAATTTATTCTCTTTCTTTACACACGCGTGATTTACACACTCCTCATCCTTATTGCATTGAGCAGAGTTTTTGCAGTATCTCGAAACATCGGTTATCTCAGAATCATTCCCGATAGAGTTTATCGGCGTATCTCCACAATAAGAGAGAAGGTATCCCAACAAAACCACACCCCAGGAGATCAATAGATATGATTTTATGTTCTTCATAACCCGCCCTCCTTTATAATGTAATAATATCATAACTCAAATGAATATTCAAACTCTTATGTAATCATTCAGTTACGGGTGGCAATTATTGTTGCTCATAGAATTTATAGAGTTTGGGAGTTTGTAGAATTAAGAGGGGAATTTTCGCTCTTATTCAGTGAATGGTATCGGTGAACAGTGTCGGACTTCGGAGTACCCCTCTACGAGAGGGGAATTTTTACTTACCCATTTCTCATTTATCTATTTCCCACTTATTAGTGTTCCTACTTACCACTTTTCCACTTCTTATTGTGAGCCTTTCGAAAGCACCACTAATAACTGAATCTTTACACTCTCATTGTATTTGTACCCTCGTAAATCCAATTACAATTCTTGTCATTACCAGTGTTTCACAGAACAGTTTTGTCCTTTTAATTCCACCATAAAGACTCGTTTGATCTAATTCGAGGGCTCACAGGCACAAGTCGAACAATAGTTTGCTCACTATCATCTCTGGAGAGAGTGTAGAGGTGCGAAGCATTATGTCGAATCGGGACATAAATTCGATGGATTTAATGAGGCTCTCTCTGTTGAAGTTGCGCGCCTGAGGTATGAACTCGGTCTCTACGATTCTCACAGGTATTCCCAATTCCTCTGCTATCTTATTGGTATTTGCCTGTTTTGACAATAAGGTCTTGGTTCTGTACAACTGCTCGAGCATCCTCATAACCGGTGAGACGATCTGAATCAGATTTTCACGGGTATTGCCTGAGATATCGAGTATCCTCAATGCCTCATCAACCCTCTTGTTTGCTATCGCATTCGTAAAATCATAAACTGTAAACCCCCTGAAATTGAATATAAACTGCTTTATATCAGATAGGGTAATCCTCTTCTTCTCTGGCTCGTACATTACGAGTTGAGACAGGAGGCTGAATATTATCTCCTGAGAATTCCCGAGTTCCTGAACGAGATAGTTGAACCCATCGGAATCCATACTTATGCCAAACTTCCTCAGATAACTCTGTGCCCTCTTCTCTAAGTCCACCATACTCAAGAGGTCGAATCTATATATAGCCTTTCTGCTCTTTATCTCTTTTATGAACTCCTGTGCCTTCTTCCCTTTCAATGAGAGTTCCGTCGCATAATATACGAGGATTATCACGCTCCCGTTGAATTTGTCGAATCTCAGCATCTTGCCCATCTCTGAATAGTCTTCCTCTCTCAACCTGTCGGAATCCCTTGCAACTATCAATTTACCCTTACCCATAAAGGGCGGCGTAACAAAACTCTGGTAGAGACTTACTCCGCTCCCCTCCTCACAATATACGAGGTCGTAATTGAATTCGTTTATCTTATCCCCGAGAAGGGACTTCTTTATATAATCTACGGCGCTTTCTATTCTCATCCTTTCTTCGCCGAAGAAGATCATTACAGGTTTGTACTTCCCCTTCTTGACCTCTTCGAGCAGGTTCTCCGGGTTATTGAAACCCTCATCCGACTTCTTTGACAACCTCTTATATTCCTTGAATCCCAATGGATAACTCCCTGATAAATCTGTCTATAATCTGATTAATATTCCTGTTCAATGCCAGTCTCTTGTTCGATTCGGTGGTGGCTGGCACATCAGAAGAGAAGTACCTTGCCACATCCGAGATAGTAAATGTCTTGTTATTATTTGTCTTACGATTTACCAACAAAAAATCCGCATCTATCCTGTATTCGTACAGATAGGTATAAGCCACATTAATCCCCTGCCTGTATGAAACGGGTATGTTTATTACGCTCTTGATAATCACATTCAGTTCATAATCAGACTTATTCTTATCATCTGAAAGCCGTATATTCTGAGATAGAAATTTCTGGTGCAGCGATTTGATAAACTCCTGTTCTATCCCATACTCACCGGTCATATTTCGCACAAAACCGAGATAGATACCCTTATCCCCCACCGCCTC
>Ga0078972_1011057_pt1 | contig 16403 bp, 13 predicted proteins | sample YelNatPaOPGAMG01_FD_67568 | JGI IMG/M metagenome (GOLD analysis project Ga0078972, IMG submission 67568) | Hot spring thermophilic microbial communities from Obsidian Pool, Yellowstone National Park, USA - OP-RAMG-01 (SPADES assembly) (version 2) | ecosystem: Environmental > Aquatic > Thermal...
CCTCAAAACGATCATTTACCTGATTGCGGGAAAACTCGATTTTGGGTTGCCCGTGTAATAACGCGAGAATTTGCTAATAGTTACCCACACGATGTAGCGAGGAACCTATATTAATATCATTATTATCAATTTTTAAAGGGTGGAACTATGAATTTTTATATTATTATGTTATGGGAGGCATTAAAAAGTAATTATGAATCATGGATTGGATTAATTATATCAATTTGGATGGCTATCACTTTAATTTATTATTATAATAAATGTAAATATAAATATGTGTATGATATTAAAAACTATATTGCAGACATCTCATTTGTTTTATTTCTGCTTGGTTTATGTATACAATCTATTTCAACTAGATTTCATATTATACATGTAATAGGGAATATAATATTCATTTGTTTTATATGTTTATACTTATTATTCAACAAATACAGTATATTAAAAATGCTTAAGAAAAAATAATTACTATATCTCAAAGTATGGATTATTATTTTGGTTATCGATATTTAGTATTTCTATATGTCGATATAAAGTGAAAAAGCTATAATGTCAAAATTACACTGTAAGACATGTGGATTGATATTATTCAAACGCCGTTTTCGCAAACTTACTATAATAACCTGCACCTTATGGTGTTCTCATTGGTATTATAACTTTTAATCTAAGGGATTCGTATTTGTTATGCTTATCTAACGATAAGTATACTAGCCGACAGCGGGCGGGGTAACCACCGCCTTCCTCTACGACAGCTACGGCGACACGGTCGCCGCTTCCGGCTATCGCAAAGGGATCATGCAGGTTGGGGCGAGATGTTACGACCCCGGCCGCCATAATTGCCTAAGTGCATCATCTCAATCAAATTCCATATAACCGCCAACTTTCCCGCACTTTATACATTGAAATAAGTAAGCTACTGGTGCACTATCTTTATCCAATTCTGAAAAGACATCATCCCATTCCGGCCCTTCTTCAAAACCAATTGATTTTCTTATGGTTTCAATTGTTTCAGCGCCATATAACTCAAGTTCATCATGACCGACGCATCCAAGGTACTTGGCTGCATCTCCGCAATGGGTCCACCATTGATTATGCTGAAAAGAATCAAAAGAAGGTGTTCGATATGCTATTTCATGAATCACATCTTTTGATACATTTTCCCATATGCCATATCCACCTACCCCTTTTTCTTCTTCTATAAAGATCACACCTAAACTTTGATGTGCTTTGCCGTTTGCGATGCACCATGGACATATGAGTATGTTATCATTCCCAATGCCAAAAACCGGACCAGTATATATGTAACCACGCTTCCTACCACAACATTCACACTTGATATCGGATTTCATTATATTGCCCGTTGCAATCGGATCTGGGTGATACTTGAAGATTGGAAGTTTCGGAGCGCGATGTAAATTCAATTTTTCAATGATTGCCGAAAAAAAACGACTGAAATCGTTGTACAAAGGAAATACGATTTTCATGAAAAACGCCCCCTCTCCTTCCATGAGCGCAACCATTTAACATATTCCGTTCAGCAAAATATGTCGGGGGTTGGCCGAAGAATATGTCAGTCGACATAGATTCCGACAGTTTCCAATTAACAACTATTTTTTCAATTTAACAATATCCTTGCCGGTTACAATCGATCCGCCACGATCACTCGATTGCGTGCGGAAAGAACCAGCTTATCCAGATGCAGTATCTCCGCCACTCCAGGACTTGTGCGTATTTCATACAACTTCCCCTTAATCGGGATATTTCGCATCGCGATGGTTCTTGTTTGCACCCCGTTCAACCATATGGATCCATCAGGCAGGATGTTAAAGACACTCTCCATTCCTATCAAGTTCAATAACGCCCCCCAAGTGTAGTGGGGGGTGGAGCTCTGCGTACCGTCGGTGCTGAGGTAGTTTTCGCCGCATACTCCGAACTTAATCCAATTACGCATGAACAACCGCACACTTTTGTCCGCGAAATCATCCAGTTCCTCAGGAGTGGCGTAGCGCAAAAGCCCTTGAAAGATCAGATAATTCGCCGGTCCCCAGATATCCCCCCGCCAGTACTCCTGTTCATGGTAGTTGGGATCGTCATATGAAAGCGTTGGAATCACCCAGGTTCCCCAAAACTTGGTTGGATCGGTCAACACCTTCATCACTTTGGAAGCTCTCTCCTTATCGGCAGCCCCCGATATCAGCGGGTAGAAATTCATGGGGGTGATGCGCGTAAGGAAAGTGGTGTTCTTCGCTAGCTCCACGGTTAGGTGCAAACTCGACCCCCCCTCGTGCTGGAAATACTCCACCCTCACCTCCACAGGCTTCCCAGCCGTCAGCTTGACATTGGCGGTGTGATCCGCCGCACCCTGCACCACCCAGTCATCAATCACCTTTTTTCCGTCAATATAGAGCCTGATTCCATGATTCGACCGAGTGATAAACCTGTAATCGCCGGTTTCGGGAGGGGTGAACGTCGCGGTCCAACGCCCGCTCCAATGCGTTCCAGGTACCCCTGGCGCGGGACTTTTTCCACGCCAGTTGAAATTGAGGGATGTGACTGTGCGACGCACCACCTCGTGCCGAAGGTCTTCATCGCTGTAAAAAACTCCCTCAAATCCTTGACCGAACGCGGCGCCATCCACGGGCGCCCACAGCTTTTCCCCTTCCCAAAGACGACTGCAATAGAGACCCAACTCCTCGTTCCATAACATCCGGTTCATGCGGTCGTTCATCTCCCTCCACTCCGAGCGAAAACGATCCGCATCCCTCTTCTTGCCGAGAGCGTCAGCGATGTAGGAGAGATGCTCGCTGTCCATCGCCCACATGGCGTTTAAATCCACCGCATCGGCGTCCATATGGGTGCCGACCATAGTCGTTCCGGCGAAATGGAGATTATCATCCCATCCGGTTTCATACTGAGCGTTCTGCCAGACCCCTGTGGCGCTACCCCACTCAAGCAAACCATTGTGATTGCCATCTCTCGCCTTGAACCACCAGTCGTGCCACTTAACCAATTTGGGATAGACTTCGGAGAGAAAATCACGATTGCCCCATCGCTGATATATTTTCCAGATGCAGAGTGATCCAACGGGAGGCTGGGAGCGATCATCGCTCACACCGGAATTCGCATGCGCGTAGTTGGGCACCAAACCCTCCTGTGTCTGATAGGAGAGAATGGCGCGGACGGTGTTTTCCGCTGTTGGAAGATCATCGAGTGAGGCGAGGTTCGCGTTGAAAAAGCTGTCCCAGCAGAAATAGGGGTCGTGGTTCGGATTTCCTCCCGCCCATGCGCGGCTCACGGAATGGGCGAGCATGTGGTTATCCGAGCTGTAGATGCGACTATTGTTCATGTTATCCGCAGTCGCCCCGATGAAATCCCCCCAATCCCCCGATGCGACGGGACGCTTCTTCAAATACAAAGAGGCGGCGGACGCAAGGATATCATCCACCGCGTTGAAATCCGCCAATCGCCCCAACCCAGCCACAAACAGCGCGGGCTTATCCGGTGTAATGGAAACTACTACCTGCGTATCACTCACTCTCGTGGGGGCGGGGCTTGTTCGCAATCGCCATGTGATCGTGCGGGTCACGCTGTGGGCATTGGTGGTTTGCGCCGTTCCGGTCACCCCGTCCGCCATGGGCGTGAAGACGCTGCTCCAATCCGGCCATCCGGATTCGAGATGCAGGGTCAGTTCCACGGGCTGATCCGAATGGATGCGCGCCACCACACCATCCCCGACACGTCCCCACTCGAACCGCATTTTCGCCCCTTTCAGCGTGAACTCCTGACGGTTGTAAGACCCGTCCGGGGCGGCGATCCCTGCGACAAATGGGCCGCCGGTATCCACCACAAACGCTGCTGAGTTGTTCGCGATAAACGCGATGCCGACGGGCGCGGTCACAAGAAAGTTGCCTATCAGGAGGGAGTCGGTGGAATAAGGGTTCATGGGCTTGGCGGAAGATACGGCTCCGCTCGTGGAATTTGCGAAATCCCCTAACGCCATCGCCCCCGCAGTGAACGTTAGGACGGATAGAAACTCTCGTCGGCTGGGATTTCGGAATGTATCATTTGTCATATCTCTTCTCCTCGTCGCCATCAGCGTATTGGCGTCATGGGCTACATCTCGCAAAATATGGATAAAGATACCTTATGATGCGTCGAAAAACCGCCCCCCGTCAAATGATAACGTTGTGTACTTCTCGCGTCGGCGATCCTAGCCTGCGGGAAATATGCGATAATATCACATAGGCGAAACAGGACAAGAGCAAGAGAGTTTTGCCTTTGGATAAAGTATATCCTGAACACACTCTTCTACGGCGACAATCTGAACGTCCTGCGCAACCGTATTCCCGATGAATCTGTGGATCTGATCTATTTGAATCCGCCCTTCAAATCCTCGCGCAACTACAACCTCCTCTTTAAGCAGCGCAAGAGCGACGACAGTCCCGCGCAGATCATGGCGTTCGAGAATACCTGTCAGTGGAGCCTCCTGCTGTACGAGAAGTTCATGGGGGATCGGCTCAACACGCGGCTTTACGATCTCATGGAGTGTCTGCATCGCATCCTGGGGCGCAGGGAGATGATGGCCTATGTCCTCATGATGGCGCCGCGCCTGTTGAAACTGCACCAGACGCTGAAACCGACCGGTTCGCATAATGTCACACGGCGTAAATTCGGGGATATACCGGATCGGAACGCGTCGCATCCCCAAAATGCAGCTTCTCTCCCATCCATGTCACCAACTCCTGCGGGTCCGCCCCATGAGAGCCGGTTCGCCGGATTTCGAATAGAATCCCGTCGTACAGATTTGCGAAACTCACGCGGAAGCCCTTATTCGCCAGATACGCCCCGCTTGCGGTGAGCACGATATCCTTATCAGGCGTGAGGACGGAATATCTCTCTTTCGGATTTAATCCTGGTATAGTCACAAGATGGTCCGCCTCTTCCGCCCCTTGTCGAAACACCCCGATGATTCCTCCCGATCGGGTATCCGTATTGATGCGGGCAAATCCATCCCATCCCCCGTTGGCGGGTTCATCAAATCCGGGCAAGTCCTGGCGATACAGTAGGTAGCGATGCCGCTTCTGCGCGTCCCTCGTCCATTGCGCCCAGGCTTTGATTCGGGCGCGATCCTTCGGGGCGATGTTCCGCAAGTCGCCGCATACCACCGGCATCCCACTGTTGGCGGAAGCGATAACGATATCCCAGCGGGGGTCATCCAACCGCATATTCCCGATGATGAGCGACCCCGCAGGCATGGCGGGACTTCGGTTCCACGCAAGATTTCGAACCATCATGGCGTTACCAGGTTGCGGGTCTTGGAAATTGGATAACCAGTTCCCCTCGGCGCGCTTGCAAAAGGCGTAATCCTGCAAGTTCATCCTGCCAACCACCTCGAAGGTGCAATCGATATAGAGATGAGGATACTCATGGTGAATTCCATCCATGAGGTCGAAACAACGACGATAGATATCCGAATAGGATTCCTGTCGATCCTTATGCGGATGGTCGGTGGCGAAGCACCCGGACTGATTGGGGTCCGAGACATAGGCTCCGATGGCGATGCCGAGGTCCAGCTTCACATAATCCAGACCGAGTTCCCGCACCAATCCGAGGATCACTCCCTTGATATGATCGTAATAGCCGGTTGTGAGGCATGCGGTGACGTAGGATTGGGTTGTCTCTCCTTCAACATGTCTTTGAACGATCTCCCCCTTCTCGTTCCGAATGAACCATTCCGGATGATCCTTCAGCAGCGGGGATTGGCGACTGACCTGCGCGATGCCAATCCAAAGTCCCGGGCGCATCCCCTTTTTTCGGATGGCGTCCATCACCGGCTTCAGCCCATGAGGGAATTTGCGTCTATCCGGAGTGTAATCCCCCACGTTTCCCAGCCATCCCCCCTCGTATCGACCGTACCATCCGGCATCAATGGTGAAGATGTCCACGCCACAATCCGCCGCAGCGTCCACCATTTGGAGAACCATTGGCTCCTGCAGGTTATCGTAAAACGGGTTCCAGGTGTTGTACATCAGCGTGGAGAGATGGGGGATTTCGGGCAGACGGATTCCCAAATATTTGCGAACGAATTCGTTCACCGATCCGTTCAACGCCGCGTTCGGATTATCCTCATTGGAATAAGGGGAAAGAAACGTCCATGGGCTAGCCCACCTCTCCCCTTTCCTTAACCATTTCCGAAACGCAAAGTCCTCTCCGGGACGGGTGAGACCTACCGACACCCCCTCTCCTTCAACCAAGATCGACGTCCTCTTAAGAGCGGAGGGAGCTTCGTTACCGACCAGCAACCCACATCGGCTGACCGGATCGAAGACCGCCATCAGCGGATCGTAGGGACCGCCCTTCCACCCAGTATCGTGTGGTTCCCTGCTGAAGTTTGAGAAAACCTGCACGTCGTTCGATGGGGCCAGCGTCAAGGATTCCACATCCACCGCATCCAACTTCCTATCCTTGGTGGAGGCGTTGTGGAAGAGCAACTGTTTATGAATGACAGTGGAGCCAGGATAGAGCAGATAGGTTACATCCAATAAAAGCCCGGAGTTGAGGGCGTCGACACCGGAAAGGCTGATCGTGACACCATTCCCGCCATGTTCATCCTTTGCGGGTTTGCATGCCTGCATTCGCCAATGTGACTGGCCATCGCATGGCGCGTCGTCCAGTAAGAAGGAAAACTCTTTCCCTCCTATGATGAGAGAGGGGTTCGCCTCGGAGGAAGATGTGTTGCGTCGCGCCTCCGCCGCTCCTTCACCGTGCGAGAGCGACAGGGATACGGTGGTCAGGCGTCCATTATCAACCGACAGGACCCGCCGAACGATACCGTTGTCCAACACGATGGCGTCGCCTTGGCGGGTGAAGGAAGGTTTGGCGTTCGCTGATGGCGGAGACGCAACACCATCAGCGATCATTAGCCCCGCCGCTCCCGCCAAGCCAAATTTCAATATCTCCCGGCGAGAAATGGCATGACAATCAAGGGAATGCGAATCCATTGGAGCATTCTTTTTTTTCCTGTCATTTGGCATGGGATTTTATCCTTGAAACCGAATTCCACGTATCCACTCACACCTCCACTTTCTCCGCAACAAACAACTTCACCGGACCAATTAACCCCGAAGGAACCAATGGATCATTTTTATGCCATAGTCTCCAGGTGGTGAATGTAAGCCTCCCAGTGGGGCTTGGAAGCCCCTTCTCAAGCCATTCCGGCCAACGTTTCAAAGTTCCGTCGGGGTTGCGATCGCTATCCTCTGGCAGTTGCTCGTCACCGATCATTCGATTAATCCAGAGGTTGGTCACGGCAACTTCCAAGCTGTTTTCCCCTGGTTTCAAATGATAGGTTATGTCCAATCGGAAAGGAGGCTTCCAGAGGACTCCCAAGTTCTTTCCGTTCAGCCACACCTGCGCCATCACCTCCACATCGCCCAGGTCCAGGAAAACATGGCGTTCCGATTTCAGGTATTCCGAAGGCGCCGTGAAGGTTTTATGGTATTTTCCCGTGCCGGAAAAGTAACGCACCCCCTCATCCGGATGATCCGACCAGGAGACTAATCGATCCAGACTTACAAATCGAGGCGCCCCCCAGCCGGGAGGAAAGACGAGATTCCATTTCCCGCTAAGTTCCATCGACTTAGGCGGAGCGTTGACATTAAGGGTGAGCGTTGCGCCGGAACGCCGAATGATTTGATACTTCCCAGCCTTGAACACCAGCCCGTGCCCCCTGCCAAATTCATCGGAGACGACCAGGAATGGCGGGATCGTATCCGCCGGTGGCGAGTAGAACCGCACAATTTCGCCATCATGGTAACTGGCGTTATAAGTTTGATTGTTCATACGATATTCGATATGCAGGGTCTTCACAATATTCACCGCCGGGTCACCGGCGATCGCAGCGATCTGCACAACGGGGAATTCGCGGCCCTCGTTTACCAATTGCTGCACCACGGCGGTCTCGTCTCGAGTGCGGGCGGGATCGTTCGGTGGTCCGTACATCGCCTTGATCACTTTGATCGCGGATGGCGGAGCCTTCCTAGAATTCAGGGTCACCAGCGGTTTTCCGTTCCGCCGTATCTCCACGATCTCCCCTTTGGTTCTCGCCAAATGGCGAAAAACGACGAAGACTGATCCCTTCCAATCCAATCGAAGATGCACTCTCACGCCACCCAGAACCTCCTCCCATATCTTGGCGACCTCCATGTTACCAGTCATAGGATCCCAAAACTCCGGCTCTCTGCCCTCAACACGAAACGTGCAGACCGCCTCCACGGGCCAGGCGTTGGGATTGGCGACGAAATAGATATCCGCATCCTTGGTTTTGCGGTGGATATAGTTCAAATGGTGATCGGAAGTGAAATCGGGTGAAACGCCTTTATCCGCCAGAACTCTCTCCGGGGGTCTGTCGGAGATGATTTTTCCTTTGCCCCATAGTTCCTCCGCAAGTTGCTCCACCTCCTCGTCGCAATGAGGATATCCGGAGAGACTGGGCGATTTCACGGGGCGGGGTCCCACCACGGTCGCACCTCCATCCACCAACTCCTTGATCTTTCGCAGCAGTTGAGGCGACATCGTTTTATATTCCGGCAGCGCGAGAATGCGATAACTCATACCTCCGGGAAGCGTAAGCCTTCCGTTTTTCACGCGCATCAGTTTCATCACCGCTTCCGCAGGGCAACCGTCGTAATTGTACTCGGGTCGAGGTGTCGGACCTGTGACGTTTGGAGCTTGAAAGGCGCTTGGTCCGCCTTCCTGCTGCATGTAGCAGATGTCAGCTACAAAATCCCCCTGCCTGAGAATATGCTGGCAACGAGCGACATACTCATGCCATGCTTTGGATTGCTCCCACCATGTCTCGGTTCTCTCATAATGCAACCCCCACGGTCCCATGGACATTCCCGGAGCGTAATGCGGGTTCACCCAGGGTTGCATTGCGAAGCGGTGAACCACAAACCTGTTGATCCCCTGGCAAAACGCCCAGTCCCCGATATCCTTCACGACAGCCGGATGCCCCTGCCATTTCTCATCGGCGTCCGCAGTGAATGTTTCCATGCCGATGATACGATGCCCGTACACATGCCCTGCGCTTGTCATCTCGCCGATGACGTTCCATGCGCCGTATCGCCCCCATGACCACAATTCCCCCATCGGCTCCACCGCCGAACCGCCGTATTTCATTTCATCCGCAGGCACGCCCGAGTAGCCCTCGATCGAAAGCCGCATTCCGTGCTTCGCAGCGAGGTCGCGCATTCGAGCGGAGTAGTTCTCCACCAACAGATCGGAGATCGTTTTGCGAAAATCCCACAAAAACCGCTGGGTGATCTCCATCGACCCCACCACACTCCCGGTGACGGCGGGAAGGAAAGGCAAAGGATCGTAGCCCCTTAAACGCTTGAAATCCTGACGGAAGTTGGGAGTCCAGTTCTGCGATCCGGTCTCCCAACTGTCGATATGCGTGGAGACCAGCGTCTCGCCGGCGAGATCGCCTACGTCATCTATCAGTTTCCCCATAAGGGCGTTGAAATGGAAATCCGTCGCTCTTTGACTCAGTTTGTCCGTCTCCAATCCCAATCCCCCGATCGGCGAAGGGTGATTGCGGACGCCGGTGGTGGTGTGACCGAATCGGACAATGGTCCAATTTCCTTCCGGAGCGTCCCATACAAGGCGACCTTGCTTATCCATCTTGCCGGTGATATCCGTGATCCCCTTTTTCTCAATGCATTGCTCCGAGGGGATTTCTGACCACGTCGGGTTAGTCGGCAAATTATCCCGCACGTTGAATTCCGCCAACGCCTTGATATCCGGTATGCGATACGTGTCGTCGGAAGGGGTTGGAAAAGCCAGAACGGCGATATCCCGGTAAAAACCATCCACCGCGTCAGGCTGAGGCAAGGTCTGGTTCAGTTGCGAACCGCCCGTGACCTTTGTCTCCGTCCACACAACCTTCTGCATGGAGAGTTCCGGGGTGACCCAGGGGCCGCCGCTACCGCACCATCCTCCGTCATTGTTCATATTGACTTTTATCCCCAAACGAGCGGCTTCCTTGCAGACATAAGTGAACATCTCCTGCCAATCGGGACTGGAGAACCTCAACGGTCCGGGAGGCGTTCCTTGATTCACCTCCATGATCAAAACCCCTCCCACTCCGACGCGCTTCATCGCTTCCAAGTCCGCCCTTACGCCCTCCTTGGTGATATTCCCATTCAGCCAGAACCAGTAGACCCAGATGCGATCCTCATCCGGAGGATTGACGAACGAGTTTGCAAGCTTCGAGATGGGAAGTTGTTTGAAACGACCAGCCTCACCCGCCAAAGGTGGGTTTTGCCCCAGCGATTCCATCGGCTGATACGCCATGATTCCCGCCGTGGTCCACCCCAGAAGTTTTAAAAAGTCTCGCCTCTTCATGTCAGACATGATACGCTCCTTTTGATGAAAGGTGGTTTATGTTGCGTTGACACGATCTCATTCCGTATGCCATCCGAGGAACAAAGCCCTCCGGTGGCTGAACGGGGATACAATACTGACTCTATTGTACCGCCCATAACTACCGGATCAATTACGATGAATTGAATTATGCATGATTGTGAATAGCCCATCAAGCGAGATATTTGTGAAAGATGCCCACTCACTGACACCCGCCACCTTTGGATAAAATCGAGCGGTATTATCCCGTGGGGTTGCGCAAACCATTTTGATATCCTATTACCACCCTGAATATGAAACGATCCTGAGACAACCGGTTAAGGAGATGTCGCGATTCCGGAGTGCACGGCGAAATGCGGACTATGCTAAAGGCGAATCGAGAGGTCATGGAATCGGTAAGCAGCGAAAAGGACAGTCAGAATGCACTATCCGGAACGTTCCTACAAAGGAGGATGGGATAAATGAGATTTGAATAACGAGGTTGAAATAATGTATGATGATGATCACACACTTTTTTACGTGCGGGGAATCGTCCTATTTCCATAATATATGCGAGGAGAGAATGAATGTCTGCAAATGAATGCATCAACCGACGTGAATTTCTGAAAGGAATGACCGTTTCTTCCATGGGATTGACGATCGGCGCTCAAGCCTTGACCGCGATCACCCTAACCTCCTCGGAACCAGCCATTGCCGGCGATGCCGCAGACGAAAGGGGCAAAGATGCGGCTAACGGGTACAGACTGCTTCATAATGTGCAATACGGTGTCGTCGACAACACTCCTTTACTGATGAATATCACCATCCCGGACCCGAAACCCAAAAAACCCGTGCCCGCGATTCTTTTTTTGCATGGCGGTGGCTGGGGCGGAGGAAGCAGAGAGGATATGATGTCCCATTGTTACTTTGTTTCGAAAGCCGGATATGTGGGAGCCAGTGTTGAATATCGTCTGGTTAATCAGGCGCCATTCCCCGCACAACTGCAGGATTGCAAAGGCGCGGTGCGTTTTATACGCGCAAACGCCAAGAAATACGGCATTAATCCAGACCTCATCGGGGTGTGGGGTTGTTCCGCAGGCGGACACCTCGCGGCAATGATAGGGCTTACGGAGGGGATCGCGGAATTCGAAGGCGATTGTGGTAACCCTGGAGTATCAAGCCAAGTGCAGTTGGTGGTGGATGGTTTCGGACCTACGGATTTGGAACGCTGGCAAGAGATCGTGAATAAATGGGCTGATGACAAAGAGGCGTATAAACTGTTTGCGCCACCCGTTTGGGATGCCTCCATGGCTCAGCCGCCCATTTGGGGCGAGGCGATGTTTCAATGGTGGAAGAATTTCAGCCTCTCCACGGATCCCAACATGAGCAAATTCTTCACTGGCGGTTCGATTAACATTCCGAAAGAGGCGAAGTGGGCAAGTCCAGTGACCTATGCGGACCGAAAAGAAAAAGCGCCGCCGTTTCTTTTCGTGCATGGCACCTTGGATACCTGGGTGCCTTTGCAGCAAAGCATTCAACTTGCGAATGCGCTGGATAAAAACGGCGTCAAGGTTGATTTCCTCCTTGAAATCAATGTGGACCACGATGACTCCAAAGCTTTTCCGAAAATCCTGGAATACTTAAGGAAAACCTTGCCGCTTCCCGATGCTTCATGAGTCAATCGACTTGGCGCTTTCAGCTTGTTCGTTGCCAATTCGAATATTTTGAGGTATTCTCGCATCGAGTGGGGGGCGGTTGCCAGTCCGTCGCTATCCAATCCCCCACACTAGCCAATCTCTCCAATCTGCGCAGCGCGGGATTCGATGCATGCACCCTCTACAGTTATGCTAAGGACGGAATGAAACCCGATCAACACGAAGCCCCGTATGACTCCATCCTTCCTGCGGTTGCGCCGATCTGGCGAAAGGCGGCGGAGAGCGGGGAGTTGCCCGTTATCCCTTGCGTGTCGCCGGGGTGGGATTCACGCGCATGGTACGGCGATAACGGCATCGCCCGCACCAATCCGTCGCCACAAAAGTTCGGGACGATGTGTGAAACGCTAAAAGCTGACGTGAACTCGAATTTGAATATGATTCTTATCGGCACATGGAATGAGTTTGGTGAGGGAACCTATATCGAGCCGACAAAGCAGCGCGGTTACGCCTACTTGGATGCGATACAGCGGGCTTTCTTTCCGGATATGAAGCCGTTTTCCCATCCCGCGCCAACCCGAGCGGAATTGAAATCCATGGATTACAAGGATATCCCTGCGCATCTGCAAGAGAGGATAGCGCATCAAGGCGGCAACCTGATTATCAACCCTTCCTTCGAGAGCGATTGGGGATGGGTCTGTTTCGATGGCTCTAATGTAACTTATGAGACCAGAGTGGTGCACGCCGGGCGGCGGGCGCTCCTGTTAACAAAAGCGCAGGGCGGGGTCAAGACGAAGATGCTCGAGCCCGGAATACCCTGGACAAATCGATTTGACAACCATATCCGCGTAGAGGCTGGGAAAACATTCCGCGTGACCGCCTGGGTCTATGGCAGGGTGAGCATCCAAGCGGCGCTCTTCGACAAGGATGAGAGGTGGCTGGGGAGTTACCAGCCGATCATGGAGGGAGGACGCGCCGGCGGATGGGTCAAGCTGGAGGGCTCGCTGATTATAAAGGATCCGGCAGCCGCATACTTCGACTTCGAATTGACGCCGGTGGATGAGAGAGTCTATGTAGATGATGTGGGAGTTTGGTTGAAATAAATTCCTTTCACCCTATTTCCTTCCCCTTTCGATTTAGAGGATATCCCATCTATCTTGGAACGTTTCCAAAACTTATGAACCCTTTTTCCGACCTGCGCATTCTCTTTTCCGAACAAAGTATGCGATTTTCCAACGGACAAAGGGTTCCAAAGTGCAGACAAAGGGTTTTGGAGCGTCGGTTTTCTACAATATCGGCATTCTCGTGACAAACGTTGACGGAATGGTGTTTACGGATCACAACGTTATTGGGGCGGTCGGAGTGGATCGCGCCGGGATTGACGCGGTTTACGGCGAGAGCAATCCGGTGCAGCGATGTCGTAATCACAAAATCAGGAACGTGGAGGGGGTGTCTTTCCGCGATAAAACGACGAGCTGCAAGCTCAATGCTTGACACGGAGAAAAAGTTCCGGCGAATCTCGGGATGCAAGGATATTTGGATGCCTGAAGTGGCATTAAAAGAAAACATTGACATTCAGAAGAAAATGGCTGATAATAAAAATGGTCGCCAGCCGCTTCCAACCATCGCTGGGACAAGCTCGAATTTGCTCGGTATCCGGATGTTTCGAGGAGAACCATCATGGGGATGGCGCTTCCTTGAAACAATGTGAAAAATGGAACGAGACCAACAATGAAAGGGGTGATCTTCCAATGTCGACATTTGTACCCGAATCGCAACTATCCCACGAAGAGCGTTTTCTTGCCGCAGGAGTGAATTCCACTCCGATAAAACGCGTTCATTTCATTGAATATAACGCGAAGGAGAATACGCTTGCGGTTAGCCCAATCTTTCCGAAATACGGCACGCCGTTGTTAGGCGCAATTCTCAAGGAAAACGGTTATGACGTTCGCATCTTCCTCGAAGGCGTGAGTGACATGAGTTTCGGGAAAATTACGGATTGCGACGCAGTCTGTTTCCCGGTCTTCGCCCCTGCGCTGAACAAAGTTAGAGAATGCGCGAAAAGGATACGCATGGAGCGTCCTGGTCTTCCCATTATCATGGGCGGACCACAGGTGAGCCTATACCCCCACACGGTCGCGGACGTCTGTGACTATGCGGTGAGGTGCGAAGGCGATGAAGCGCTTCCTGAAATATTAGCATGTATCTCTCATGGAGAGGACGCGCGAGGGGTACCAGGCGTCTCCTTTATGCAAGACGGACAAATTCATCACAATGCCGATCGCGTTCCTCCTCATGTCCCTGACACCGCCCCCGATCTTACACTTATAGATGGCTTTGATCAAGCGGTGCGGAAGTATGGCGGTCACCGAGTGGTGAACACACTGCAAACTTCCCGTGGCTGTCACTTTCACTGCAAGTTTTGTCCCACATTCAATCTATTCGGCGGCACATATCGCACACGCAGTATCGACAGCATCATAGAGGATATCCGCTCTCGCATTCATCATAACCCGGTTTTCTTAGTGGTGGATAACAGTTTCTTCGGTGATCGTAATCATGCCGTGGAGCTACTTCAAAAGTTGATAAAGGAAAACCTCGGCGCCCAATTGATCATATTCGAACGTCATCAAATCGGGCATGACGAAGAGATGCTGGAGCTAATGAAAAGGGCTGGAGTGAGAACCATCATTGTTGGCATCGAATCGCTGACCGATGAAAGTCTGCAATCCTACGATAAACGTCAAACCAGCGCGGTGGTGGTGGAGAACGTAAGGAATATTCTGAGCCACGACATCCATGTAATTGGCACATTTGTATTGGGCGGGGATGAGGATACGAAGTCAACCGGGGATGGCATCATTCGGTTCTTTGAAGAAACGCATATCAGTCTGAATCTATTCATCATGCATGATGTGGAGATCGATGAATCGAGAGGACTGCTTATTCCATTGAATCGTCGGTTTCAGACATACTACGAAAGGACAGACCCTGGCAACTACGCCCCGTGGGATTATATGACAGGCAGTTTCGCCACGTATTTTCCGAAGAGGATGAAGCCGAGTACGCTGCAGCAGTCTGTCTTGAATGTATACGAGCGGGTCTTTTCCCATAGTAACATCATGCGCCGGGTATTCGCTCGCAATCGCTTTGAAGCGACCTTCGGCATTGTGCATGGCTACGGGGTCAAAAGGCTTACGGACTCGATTCGGCGCATCGTTGATGATGGCTATATGGAATACCTCCGCGAGATCGAGAAAGATTTGTACGATGACAAGGAAAATCTCCTGCAGGATCGTCTGGCATCGCTACAAGACTTGCCCCTTCCGAAACCGCTTGAGGAGCAAGTGAGTTTTGATCGTTACGAGAACCTTATCCCTATGCTTGCCATTCCAGGAATGATTCGGGATGGAATATCCTCCTGTCTGAGAGCCTGCGGCATAAACCAAATTCGATAATTGCCATACAATAAGACTTGCCGGGTATATAATATGATATGAAGTAATAATCATTCATTACGCCATTCGAGGTGATTCGATGTCTTATAATTTCATTGAAACGAACGAGGATCAGCCATATCCGATTCCCCCCAGTATCAGGGACGGGTTCCCGAGGACAATTTCGTCTGGTTCGTGATCGACACGATAAGGAATCTCGATCTCTCCCCTTTTCTGAATCGCTACCGCGCGGACGGTCGCGGTCATCCCGCTTACAACCCTCGTTTCATGCTGACTCTTTTGGTTTACGCATATAGTCAGGGGGTTCGTTCGAGTCGGCGCATAGAACGACTTTGCGAGTGCGACCTCCGTTATCGCGCGATTGTTGGTGATTTCGTACCGGATCACAGCACGCTAGCTCGTTTTCGCGAGGAGAACCTTGATTGTTTCAGTTCCTTATTCGCGGAGGTTCTTCGCCTGTGTGATCGTTGCGATGTACTGAGACCCGGGATTGTGGCTCTTGACGGCACGAAGATTACTGCGAACGCTTCCCTGGCTTCCAATCGCACCCGTGATTCTCTTGCGTCCGCGATAGCGTAAATAGTGGACGACGCCAGGCTTGCGGATGAGACCGAGGATCGAGAGTACGGGTTTGCGGAGGGGATGCGCATTCAATCCGGCGTGAAATCGCTGCGTGACGGCTTTTCAGTCGAACAATAAGACGTTACAAGCATCCACAATGAAATAACTTGTTCAGTCGGTAATTTTAAAAATGCAATTGCGCAACACATTCAGATTGTCTTTTCTTGGAATTACATAACTACTTCCGTGTCATCATTATGGTTTTGCTTTATCCGGCAACACGGAATCACCGGTCACCGCATCCAGAATTACCGTGGATCGCGGAGAT
>Ga0078972_1011059_pt1 | contig 16402 bp, 22 predicted proteins | sample YelNatPaOPGAMG01_FD_67568 | JGI IMG/M metagenome (GOLD analysis project Ga0078972, IMG submission 67568) | Hot spring thermophilic microbial communities from Obsidian Pool, Yellowstone National Park, USA - OP-RAMG-01 (SPADES assembly) (version 2) | ecosystem: Environmental > Aquatic > Thermal...
ATTGTTTATAGGCACTTCTAAGGTCTTCAATAGCCTTGTGTTTAACCCTGCTGGGTTTAAAAAGATTCAAGGTTACGGTTTTAACGACTTCCATCCCAAGACCAAAGATAACCTCACCAAAATAATATATAAGGATTTCCGCATTCCTCCCACGGTTAAAACACGTGGGCTTCCTGCGGAAGGAGGGTGAGCGTCACCGCAGGTTCACCCTGCGCCGCCTGCCTCAAACTCTTCGCCTAAAATTTGCTTTATCCGTTCAATGTAAGCGTGAAAGAATTTTTGCCTTTCAGAAAGGTTTTTGCATGAGCTTTTCCCCGGCTCCCTTGGGAACGAGTAGCTTAAAGAGTCGAAGCTGTCTAAAAGCCAGTATCGCCATTTCGTTCTCCCACATTCTGGAACCAAGCTATCCCAACTTGTAATCGTCCACTTCAGCCTTGGTAAAGCCTTTAATGTTAAGCCGAAAGCGTGAACGTGGCTTTTTGGAAAAAATTTTCTAGCCACTTTGCAGCAGTATTCTATGAAGCTGAGCTTATTGGTTTTACATACTGTTCCGATTGCGACTTGTGGATAGTCTCCAATGGTTTCCTTAACCCTTTGACACGACTCCAGAAAGCTAAGCCGGTCCAGGTATCGGCTTTGAACCGATGGAAGCCAGTTAACCCCATCAACCTTGATGAAATCTTCAATGTTTCTCAACGTTTTGGAAATGTTATCGCCGAACTGGCCGGGATGGTAATCTTCAGGATAGTCTGGGATTGTAACCCAGATTTTATCTCCGAAAATCTCAGTCAACTGTTTAGCTTTCCACTTCCAATTTTCAAGGAAGCTTTTAGGGTAATCCTTTAACTCTGGGTTTTTGTTAAACCTTTCAACACCGCAGTCGAGAATTGCATGTTTGAACTTGCGTTTGAAGAGGACCTTGTAGTTGTTGGGGTTAACAAGCAAGAATGGCCAGTCGACCCCAGAGGGAGGCAAAGTGTAAAACCTAACCACTTTAACCCGTCTCTCCAGGTTTGCGGGCTACAATAACGTACTCATGGCAAATCCTTTCAAATTTTACCAATCTCCTTAAGAATCACTTTGTAGCCGTTTTCAGTGTAGCTTTTCGCCACTTTTTTAACGTGTTCGCCGCAGAAATAGTACTGCGCGCCGTTTTCTTCGGTGAGGCGGTACTGCGCTTCAAACGTGCAGTTTGCGCCGCCCGCGTCCACGCCGTCGCATCGGTGGTGCTCAACAGGTGGAAGACGATGCAGCACAACGGTTTTCTCGCGCGCGACTGGAGCTGATTTTTCCTCCGGCTCTGAAAGCGCGCTTGCTTTCGGAGGTTCGTTTGCGTCCGCCCGCGGCTCTGAAGGTTTCATGTCCAAGAATTGGCAAGAATCGTCTTTTTGGCTTTTTAAAGGCTTGTTTTCCTGTTCAACGCTTTTTTCAGCCTTTAAGCCATCTCCAAAAAGCCTCAAAGGCAGTATAGAAAAAAATTTTTCGTCCAGAACGTCGGCTTCAAGGTCGTCAAGCGTATACGACTGCGGCGCTTCAGCGGTCAGCGCTGAAAAAAATTTTTCTAAATGCAGGTTCTGAATTTTTTGGAGATGACTTTTCCATTTTTTGAAGCCCTCACGCAGTTTAAGGCTTAATTCTTGCCAAGAAAGCGTTTTTAGGGGATTCTTGGAGACGTCGTCTTCCCTGACCAGAGGCTTGTACACGTTGCGCTTGTTGTCCGCGTCTTTCTCCACGTCCACATAGCCGATCTGCGCGAGGCGGTCAAGCCGCACGCGAATGCTTTCGCTGCTAAGCTTCTTGCTCGCCTGCAAGTTGTACTCCTCCGTCAGGTCCTTCAGGTACCAGCTGTCTCTCTGCTTCACAACGTTATGGTAAAAGTCAAGCACCGCCCGCTCCGTGCCCGTCCGCGTGGTTTCAAACACTTCGGTGTAGACGCTCACCGCGAAAGCCACGTCGCCCAGCGATGAAACAACAAACCGCCTGTCGCCTATCGTGATGACAGGGCGCTGGAACAGGTGCAGCGCCGTCACAGTCTTCAGAAACTGTATGAAATGCTGGAAGTCGCGCATGTCGCGGACGATGCTGCACGGGAAAAACTCCTGCAAGCCTTCAAACGGAACAACAACGTCGGCTTTCGCAACCGCAAACCACATGCGGACAGCGTTCAGGACGGCGCGTATTTTCCTGGCTTCCTCGCTTTCACCGTCAAGCCACGGGTAGCTCGCCTTCAAATTCGTCAGCTGGTTAGCCGCCTCAATCTTCGCTGACGAGTTTTCAGGCGTAACCGTGAAGCTCCGCGTTGCAAGCTCCTCCATGTACTTGCGGTCCGTTGTCAGAAACACGGTGGCGGGCCAGCCCTGTATCACCACGCGCATGGTTTTCAACTGGCCCTTCGCAAGCTTATCCACAAAACGATACTCGATGCGCTCGGTGTCATGGCTGAGTATGGGGTACAGCATGCGGAACGCTTCGTACTCCGGCGCTTCGAGAAAAACGAGCGTTTTGCCCGCGAGCTCGATCAGCGTGTAGGTTTTCTTCATTTCGTTAGCGTACTCTTTCAGCTGTTTTTTGTACAGTCGTTTCGCCTCCTCGTATTCTTCGCTGCTTGCGTAGTCGGTTTTCCGCGGCTTCTCAGGCGGCTCCAACATGTCAGCCGGCTTACCGTCCTCGGTCAGCAATATGCCGCAGTCGTGGATGAGCGCTTTCGGCGACAAGCCGCCGAGCAGCATAAGCGACTCTGCGGGGAAATACTTGAGCGTCTGCACAGTGTTGTAGCTTTTGCCAATGCCGCTTTCACCCTTCTGGAAAAGGTTTATCGGCTCATGCAGAAACGCGCTTAAACCTGTAAAGAACACGCTGAGCTTCACCGCCCTGTCATGCTTAATACGCTGCTCCAAGTCTGATAGGATACGAACAAGTAGCTGCGGGTCAGTGGCGAACCGGTATGTTTCCTCGTTTAATCCGCAGACTTCAAGTAGCCACTCTTTCCGCGTAACCGTGGTAGCATTGTTGGCGCTCAATTTTCATACCGCCCTTATTGGAGCGGGATTTCGAAGTGGCTTTCTTTGCCGGCGCTGATGTAGTGGCCGCCAAGCGCGCGTGTTATGTTTGCGACTTTGCTGAAAACTTCGCTGCCCAGAAACTGCCTTGCCCGAACCACGATTTTGCCTTCTGCTGCTGTGAACGTTAAGTAGCCAGCTAGCTCGCCGAAAACCTGTTTAACCCGTTCAAGCTGCTGCTCCTGAACGGCTAACTGGCTTTGCGGCTGCCGCGTTTGAGTTGCTGCGGTTTTTGCTTCGGCTGCGCCTGCGAGCCGCGCGATCTGCTGCTTCATTTTCGCCACTGCCGCTTCAAGCTCGGTAAGCATGTCGGTGAAGTCCTCGAGGAAAACTTCAAAGTCTTCATCCTTCACGTTTTCACCTCCCTTTCAACATACAACTTTCTCAATTCTCCATCCAGATAATTGATCGTGTAGAGTGTTGCGTCTGCGGTTTCGTCTGCAACCTGAATCTCCCACGTGTATATGCCCTTGGCGCTGCGCTTCAGCTTTATTGTGATGGGCTGCGCGTTTTTCTGCACCACGCTGGTGACTTTCTGCTCAGGCTCCATTTTTCTCCGCCTCCGCCGTTTTAACCATGTTGGCGGTTAGAACTGCGCGTCTGACGGCGAAGTCGACTGCGCCACTGTACGTTAATCCTTTAAGCTCTGGAAATGTTTTTTTCAGGTTGTCAACGAGCTGTTTGTCGAGGAAAACGTGGACTTTTTCCAATTCTGGGTTTGGCTTCCGCATAGAACGTGCCACGAAAAACATTCTTTGTTATTTATGCATATAAAATTTTCGAACCACAAAATATTCATGTTTTATCTAACTTTTTAAAAAAACCAATAATTTTCAGTCCTTTCTCTGAAACACTATATTTCTTGCGCTCTTCAAGAATAAGCCCACTGTTTTCAGGTGTTTTCATGCAGCCGCGAAAGGTTTATAAATCTTCATAAGCACATTGTTTTACATCGAAAAGCTGGTTTCGTCAAAATCAAAAAACCAGACGTATGGATTCCTAAACCTTTGGAATTTTGGTGTCGTGATGTCGAGTAAGACGAGGCGCGAGAAGGAAGCGAATGAAAAAGGGTAGATGTATAGACTGCATTCATCTTGTGGAATGCATTATTTGTCCTGACGTGACAGAAAAGTCTCCTTGCTATGTCTGCGATGTTTACGATGGTCAACCCTACGACGTAAAGTCTGTTCAGCCATGCCGATATTATAAAAAGAAGGAAGAGAAAATAAGGCGAGGGTAATTGTTAAATTGATGTTGCCTTAACAGTTAAATTAACAGTTGCCATAAACATGTTAAAAAGCAACATAAAAACAGTTACCTTAACAGTTACTTTTTGACTTTTTCACGTTATAAAACCATAATAACAGTTAGGCTAACAGTTACTTCACGTGGTACATATGGCAAAAGGACAGAAAAGTGTCACCCTGAGAGAAAACACATATCTCAGGGCAAAAGAAACAGCAGCCCAATTGGGCTATAAAAAAACATCAGCCTTCGTGGCTGACTTAATACAGAAAACAATTGTGAAAACGAAAAAAACACAGGTAGAAAACGCAGCGAAAAACGCAGCAGAACTGTTGAAAACAGGAAAGCGCTTCTGCCCAAAAGACGACACTGCAATGCGCTGGAAAGAAGGCGTAGGCGCCTACGTCTGCGCGCGTGGGCACATACTTGGCATAGACGTGCAGCCTGAAGAGCTTAAGGAGTGACATGCAATGCAGTGGCTACACTACGTTGGAAAAGGCGTTTACACGCTTGAAACATTCAAGCATGAAGCTTTAACGAAAGGCGTGCAGCGCGCTGTACCTTTCCATCAACTGAAAAACTTCGAGTTTGGCACTAAGATTCTGCTGGCTTTCCACACGAAGCCCTGCATGGCTGACGTGTTTGGCTACTTCACAGTTTCAGGCGTGACGCATGCGCTGCCTGAAAAAGCTGCCATGCTGCTACAGCAGAAGCTGCGCGTAGTCAGCGAACAGACAGAAGCAGCAGGCGAAGCAGTACACAGGGCATGCGGCAACTACGTAGTCGCCTGCGCACTTGTGGTGGATGAAACAATGCATAGCATAGTCGAAAAAGCCAAGGAAGCATGCGCAGAAGCAGGCGTTAACCCTGCAGAGTACAAGTGGTTTCTTACAGGAAACTTCGTGGAATATCCTGAAGTCATACGACTGTATAACCAGCCTTTCAGGCGTGGCTACATACACGTTGACGTGCCTGACACTTTCGTTGACTATGAAGAAGATAAGGCGACAGAGAAAGACCTGCAGTGGATACTTGGGTACAAGCGCAGGCGCTGGCTAAGCAAAAAGCGCAGAGCAATGTTTGACCCTGAACAGCAGCAGCTGGTGGAATATTAGATGGACACGCATATGTTCGACGTTAGCACTGCATACCTTGCCTTTTTGTTTGTCGCGTTTCTTCTGCTGCTGGCGTTTCTGGCGCTGCTGGAGATAAAAGGGGGCATGAAGAAATGAACGAAAATGTAGCTGGCGAGTATAGGGCTGACGCAGTAAAAAAGTCATGTGTTACACAGATGAAAACTTTCCACATAAGCCTGAGGCTGACGCTGACTGAATGGAAAGCGCTTAGGGCAGCAGCCAGAGAAGCAGGCGTAAGCGTAAGCGAATACGTCAGGCGCGCAGTGTTCCAGAGGTGACTTGGATGGAAAGCATAACACAGGAACAAGCCTTACAGCTGGTGCGCGACACAATCAGGCAGTTGGATGACGTACGCCTGCATTTTACCCTGCGCAAACTACGCGTTAAATGGCTGTACAAGGGGCAGGTGGACACGTTGAAGGCTTGTCTGGCGCTGTACAAACTTGGCATACCTATAACGTGCCCTGCTGTGGCTGCTGTACTGCAGCAGAATCCAGCAATTGTGCTTAGCGAACTGCACACGCTTGGCGATAAACATCTGCTTGTGCTTAAACGTGGCGCAGTTTCAGGGCAGCGCTGGCTGCCACATCAGCTGCTGCTTGAGGAGATGCAGCTATGAAGGTCAAACTACCCACGAATAAATTCGTGGGCTTGTCTCGGAGAGCTTAAGCGCCGCGGCATAGATATTAAGCGTTTCCAAAAAGAGGAGCGCATAGGTGATGCTTGAAGCGGTTGCAAGGTCTGCTGCGACTGTTGCGTGCGTTAGCGTTTGCGGCGACGAGTGTGCGTTGCGCCGTGTTGAGCGGCGTTTGCGCCGTTACGCGGCTATCCGCGTCCGCGTGTACGTGCCTGAACGTGGAGGGGTGCGCGCGTGGTACGTGCTTGCTGCGTCGTCGCGTGAGTCTGTGCGCCGCGTGAAAATCATGCTGTCGCAGTACCAGCGTTTCAACGGCTCGCTGCAGGCGCAGTGTCTGCCTGTTGCTTGCGGCAGCCACATGCAGATGCTGCTGGTGTCCATGCTGGCTGCACGTTAAGTTCAGCAGCATCTTGTTTTATGCATATTCAACGCTAGAAAAACGGCAGAGTCGGGGCGGCTAAGGGCTGTCCTCTGCGCTGAGGTGCGTGAGCCATGGATGAGGCGCAGTATTTCCCCAAAAAAAGGGGGCAACAATAGACGGAAGCAAAAATGAAGTCAGCGGCATTTGCAGTACTATTAATGTTGCTACTTGCAGCTCCGTTCGCAGCGTATGTTCACGCGTCAACTCCAACGTTTTCGCTTTCGGCGAAAACAGATAAAACCGCGTACTACGTCGGCGAGCCTGTGCAGGTGACAGCGACGCTTTCGTGGAGCGGCTTAACGCAGAATTACACTGTTGACGTGCAACTGTGGAATAGCACAAGCATGGTTGAAGCTCTCGCAACGGGCGTGGCGGTTCCAGGCGCGGCGCAAGCTAACGGCACGTTGACAGCCACGTACACTGTGACTGACGTGACAGGTGCAAGTGGTCTGCAAACGTACAGCGTACGCATGGTTGACGAGTCAAGCGGCTTAACTGTTGCCAGCGCAAACATACAGTTCACTGTTCAAAGCCAAAGCATAGTTATGAGCGTAAGCTGGGACGACGCTAACGGCGACAGACACATTGACACTGCAGAAACAGTAACTTTTAACGTTTACTTAACATGGGCGTTTGTAAACGACAGCGTTGCGGCAACGTTAAAAGTCAACGACAACGGCTTGCAGAAAGTCGTTGATGCAGTCAGCATCTCGGCGGGCAGCGGCACAGCGCAGAAAACTTACGTAACCAGCTTTGACACTGTAGGAGCGAAAACTTTAACGTTCACGCTTGAAGGCGCGAACGGCAACGTTTTAGCCAGCAAACAGGTAACCGTGGTCGTCGGCAACGAAAACGCGGCAAACACGGGCAACGCAAACGTTAACACGACGCAGACAGCAAGCACAGCAGACGTTTTCGGCGTAATATACGAAATGCGATACTACATACTGGTGCTGCTCGCAGTAATCGTGTTGGCGTTGATTCTTCGAAAACACTAAATGGACGGTGCGGGACATGCGTAAGCAGCAGCGTCTATACATGGCAGTAGCGTGCATAATATTCTGCGCGGTTATCGCGGTGGTTGCTGCGTACCCGCTTATACAGCCGGCGCCTGTAACGTCAACCGCTGCAGGCGCGCAGGCTGCGGCGACGCAGCAGGGCAGTGCGTCAACGCCTTACGGTGAAAGCTTAAGCATACGTTTAAGCACGGGCGCGCAGACTACAGGCGCAAGCTGGCTGGCAGACTACATGCAGTCAGCGACGCAGAACGTGTGGACAGTTAACGGCACGTATAAGTCGCAGGCGCAGGTAACGCTTGGCTACAGCTTAAGCGTGACATACACACAGGTAACCAATATTCAAGTCGTCAACTTGTACATTAAAGCTGTTGACGCTGCAGACAGCAGCAGCTACACGTACACGCTGGCTTCTTCTAAAGCGCTTTCGGGCAGCAGCCCAATAAGCGACTCGAACAGCACTACTAAAACGATTAGCCAACACTTGACAGACGTTGCTGCAACGTCGCCTGCCACAGTTAAATACTACATTTACTGCAAGGTGACTGCTGTAGGCAGTGTGTCAGGGCAAACTTTGACTGCTGAAATTGTCGAAACATACTTTACAACGCTGGTTTATACGCAGCAGACTGAAAGCACAAACACAAGCGTTACGCCCACTGTTTCAGTCGCCAGCTGGGCGCAGGTGGCGGATGCAGCTGCAGTATTCGGCATCGCTGTGTTAGTGGCTGTACTCGTGTATGTGGTGGTTTCGGATGGCAAAAAACGGAAAAAACGTTAAAGTCGCGTTGTTAACAGTGCTAATTATCACTGCGGTGGCGGTGGCTTACTTTGGCATGCTGTACATGGCGGCGGCGCCGAAACTTAACTCGGCACAGCAGACATCTCAGAGTGGCAGTGGCCAGAAAGGTGCAGCGGTGTTGGCGTACACCATTTACTTTGCGGATGGCACGATGAAAACGTTTGAGAGTCAAACGCCGTATAACGGTCAGCTTGCGGTTTGGACAGACACGTTGTACGTTAACAACAAGGCGATTACAGGTGTGCAGGTAGACTGTAAAGTTACGTTGAACAGTGGCGGTGTAGCAGTGTCAGGCTGGAGCAGCAATGTCGCGCAGCGTATTGAATTGTACAAGTCGGGTCAGACACAGCCGCTTATAAGCAGTACAGCGTCGTATCCCAATTCGGGCACGGCGTGGGGTGACGGTGAAACGAAAACGGTGAGCAGTATTTCGCTGGCAAGCGGGCAGCTTGAGGCTGCTATCGCGCAGTACGGTGGCAGCGGAACATACAGCGTTCAAACGGTAGACCAGGTTTCGTTAACGGTGACGACTCAGCAGGGCAGTAACGTGCAGTTAACAGGTTCAGCGACAGGCACGTTGGTGCTGCAGTACGTTAACGAAGCTGTCATGAGCATAAGTGTTTCAGTGCCGACTACGCCGCTTTACTAACTGTTTAAACCCTGTAGTTTTTTGTTTATGCTCCCGCTTTAAGCGGGCTGAAAAGGGCGCGGGAAAAGGATGGATGCAGTAATACTCACAGTTGCAGCGTTGGCATGCGTCGCAATAATACTCGCCGGCAAGGCGGCGGTTAAGGCAGCGTTAGCTGTTGCCGCGTTGGCTGTACTCGTATATGTCGCCGTACGTGTTACGCCGCAGGCAGACACGTTTACCCGTTCAATAACGAGTTTGCTGCATAAAATAAGCGACATGCTGCAGGGGGTTGGAAAATGAAGCGTTTAGCGCTGTGGCTTCTTTTGGCAGCTGCGTTTGCGATGTCGCTGCTTGCCGCGTCGGGCTACGCCGGCAGCTTCGGGGTTTCCGCCAGCCTCAACGAGAAAGCGTTCACTGTGCTCGCTGTGTGCGTGTTGCTTGCCGTTGCCATGCTGTATACAAGCGGGGGGTTGAAGCGTTAATTTGTATACAGAATGGGGGTTAAAGCGTTGAGCAGCATGCAGGAGAAAGCTGTGCTGCCGTTTCTGCCGCAGAGCAGCCCAGACAAGGTGTATGTGCTTTTACTTGTCGGCGCGATGGTTGGCGGCTTGTGGCTTTCGCTTCAAAGCGCAGGGTACCTGTTGGCTTTCAACGTTAACACGTTGATGATTAGCGGCGTAATCTTCACGGTGACCAGCGCGAACTTTATAATGCACGCGAAGCCTGCGGCTGAGCAGCTGCGTTACGCCGCGCTCGCCGTTGTGCCAGTTGCGTTGCGGCTGCTGCTTAATATGCCTGTGTTCGGCAGCTACGTTTCAGGCGCCATGTTGCAGGCGATGTACGCGGTGCAGGTTACAGCGTTGTGGGCGCTTGTGGCGGTGACGGAGGAAAGTTTCCGCGCGACAATGATGAACGTGTACACGTCGCTGTGCCGCTTGAAGAATAAAGCGGTGAACGCTGCTGTGCAGGCTACGTTCGCAAACGTGCTGTGGGTGCTGTTCCACTTTATTCAGCGGCCGTTTGACCCTTTCGCGTATCGCTGGTACATACTGTGGCTGCTGGTGAGCGGCTTCGTAATGTGTTACGCGCTGGTGAAAGGCGGCTTGGGCAGTGCGGCGCTGGTGCATTTGCTGGTTAATTTGACAGCGTGAGGATGGTGACAGATGGGTAGAAGCAATGTAGGGAAAAAGAGAATTCGGGTATACGCGGTGGCTGCAGTTGTAATTCTCGTTGCAGCTGTAGCCTTCAGCTTTCTCGTGTTGGCGGATCAAGCGCCAGTTTACACGGCGGCAGCGTCAACCGCTGCAGGCGAACAGTTAACGTTGCATGTTGAGCCAGTTGCGAGTAAGCCGTCTGCAATCTTAGCAGCGTGGCGCGTGGGCACCACGCAGGTGGTTAACGTTACGGTTGGTTTAAGCGTGACTGTAAGCGGCGTTAACGTGGCGTGTGTGTCGGTGACGTATTACGTTCGCGCGGCATGCGGCGGGAACAGTGTTACTGTGTTAAGCGGCAGCAACGTGCCTGTTTCGTTGGGTGTACCGTTGCAAAACACTACCACAACAGCTATAGACGCGCATTTGCAGGCGTTGGGTGTAAGCGTTCAGCAGGACGAAACGGTGACGTACAGCGTATACTGCAGTGCCGCCGCGGTTGGCGCAGTAAGCGGGCAAACGTTAACTGCAACGGTGCCTGAAACAACATATGCGACTGTAACATACGACTACGGCGGCATAACGACGCAGACAGTAACGCTTTATACAAACACGAGCACGAACGCTGCAGACGCGCGAAATCGCGTGTACTACGGCGTCGGTGACGGCACCAGCATTGCGTGGGACACATACGTCGGCGAAATTGCAAGCAATCAATACGGCTGGCTCGGCGCTGTGGACAGTCTTTACGAGGTGCAGGCGTATAGCACTAGTGCTGCTGGCGGCTGGGCAGCGTACGTTTACACGTGGAACGTGTCGCAGGTAAATTTAGGCAGTGTAAGCGCGGTGAACATTACAGTTGTAGGACACGGTTATACAGTTAGTACAAGCGCAAGTTGGTACGAGTTTTACGTGAAAAAGTCTGGCGCGTGGACATCTGTAGTAGCCGCCAGTGGCGGCTGCGCGAGTGACACAGCGTATTCAGCAGTGTACACAAGCAGCAGCGACATAAACAGTTTAGTTTCGAACGGCATTATTTACGCTGGCACAGGCACATGCGGCGTATTTAATTACGTCGGCGACAGCATGTACGCATACGTGTACTGCAACTACGCAGTACTCCAGCTGACTGTGCAGTCGATAAATTGGAACCTGAGCTGGAGCTGGCTTAACGCGCCGCTCAGTTTGGTTGCGTTACCCTTGATGCAGCAGCTGCTGGTGTTTGCGGCTGCGGCGGCTGCAGTGTTTATGTTAACGTTGTACTTGGGAGGCAGCCGCCGTGGCCGCCGCGGCAGCGTTTGTGTGGCTGCCGCGTTAACGTTGCTGGCGGCTTTTGCTGTTGCAGCAGCCGTGGCTGCCGTAACGGTTCATGCTGCTGCTTCGCCGACGCTTATACCTGCGAAGTGGCGTGTCGGCGACGAAGCGTTGTACCTGCTGAGTTTTCCGTTTCCGCAGCAAAGTTTCGTTAACGGCACGCTGGTTGAGTCGCCAGCCACTGTGGCGGGCGACGTTAACGTGGTTCTCGTCTGCTGGAATGTGACAGCTGACACGGCGATAACGGTTGCGGTTGACAACGCGACTGCCGACGTGATTACGGGTGAAGGTTACTACACGTTAACGTATAAGCTGGCGCCTGGAAGCCACTGCATAAGCGTGTACAGCCCGCTGCGCGTGTTTGACGAGGGCGTGTTCTACGTTGTGCCGCCTCCTCCGCCGCCGGCTGTGATACCGCTCAGCGAGTTTCTCGCGAAGCTTGAGGAGCAGCGTAACACGATCGTGCTTGCAATGCTGGGCGCAGCTGCGGCAGGCGTGCCTGCCGGTGTCTGGACCAAACGTAAAACTAAAGTGCGCACGGACTGGGTTTTTCCCGTTCCAGCCGCGTGCATGGCGGTTGGCTACTGGCAGATGCCTACGTTGTACATGCTGCTGCCGTTCGGCGTGAGTTACGCACTCACGTATTGGCTGTGCCGCGACTACGCTGACTATCTTGGAGTTATACGCGTCAGCGAAAACAGCATGGAGACAAGCTTGATCGCGCGCGACGACGATGGTAAAGCAATTGTGGGTATTAGCCCGCGGTACTGGCGCGACGGCTTCATACGCCGTAAACAGCTCATGTTTGACCGTGAATACCTGCTGCACGTGTCATGGTGCGGCGCCCGCTTCGACTGCGTTATTGCCGAAGCAATCGACGAAAGCGACAGCGAAATACACATCAGCTGCAACCGCAGCTTGGCGAAGGCGTTGACTGAAAGCCACGTGGTTGAGCAGCTGGATCAGCGTGTAAGCACAGGTGAATACCGCATACTGTTTTATCGCCGCGCGATGGAAAGCTTGCTTACGCGCGCGTTGGGTGAAATCGCGAAAGCGGTTGAAAGCCAATTGGACCATGTGACGAACGTTGAGGAAACTCACGCCGTCGTGGACAAGGCTGTTCAACGCGTGCACGCGCAGATGCAGCAGGCTATCCGCGAGCAGGAAACTAAAAGCGAAGAAGGAGCGGCTGGAGAGAATGCGTGAGTTTGGCTCGCTGGTGTGTCCCGAATGTAAATGCGGCTTCGCGTGGCAGCATTTGAAAACTTTACTTGTACACTGCCCAAGCTGCGGGCAAGTGTACAAGCTTGTCCCAGCCATAAAAAACATGAAAAGTAAAGGGGGAAAATGAAGAATGGTGTGGAAGGTGCTGGTGGAGTCTAAAGGCTACAGGTTCGTCAACTATTTCAAGCGGAAAAAAGACGCGTTGAACCATGCGAAAATAAACAGGGCGGGCAGAAAGAGGGCGGACAAAAACGTTACTGTGCGGGTGAAATGGGTTAAAAGCGAGCCGAAGAAGGTTAGGATGAGGAAAAGGTTAAAGCGGGGTAGAATGCATGAATAGAAAGTCTGTCGTGTGCGTTGCTGTTTTGGCAGCTGTCGCTCTCTTAGCAGTGTTTGCGTCATCGTCTCCGTGGCAGAGCAGCATGCTTGTGCCTGGTCCGGAAGGGGTTCGCGCGGTGAATTACGGCGTTCAATTCGGCTGTAACAGCAGCGTTTACGCCGCCGCCAGCTTGGACGCGTTGCCAGCTGGGTTCGAATGGGGCAGCACGCAGCCCAGCGTGCTTACGCTGCGCCACCTGAAAGACCCAGGTGAGCCTGCAGGCGGCTACCAGCTTAACGGTCCAAACTGGTGGTACATGCATGACAACAGCGTGCTGCGCAGCGAGGTGCAGCATCCAACGTTGCAGAGTGACCCTATCGGCGTTTCTGCGCAGACAGTTACGTACTGGCGGTATGAGCGGCAAAGCGACGGTTCGCTGCAGGTTAAACGTGTAGTTGTGCGGATTGTGCCAGCCGACTTCATAGTGCAGCTCAGCATTGTCGCCGGCAGCGGCGTGTACACTTGGCGTGACACGCGGCTGTGGCTGGCGTTGGACACTGTCACGTGGCTTAACAGTTACGCGGCGCCGCCTGACCCTGACCCGCCGGCGACGAACGACACGTTCAAGCTTGTTTCAACGAATTATCGCGGTGCGTTTCCAATAGTCGCGTGGATCGGCGCTTACCAAGACTGGGTTTTCGTGGACGACGGAGGCAAAACTGTGTCGCAGCCGCCTGACGCGAACGCAGTTAGCTATGTGCAGTTAGATCCAAGTCTTGCAGGGCGATACGTTGACTTGTACACTGCGCCAGGCAGCAAGTACGACTTGATGCTTTCAAGCAGCGTCGTGCAAGACCAGCAGCTGCTTGAGCAGGCGCTTGCGCCGAATAATTTGCCTGACCCGCGGTTCGCGAGCACAGTGTATTTCCAGCTGGACCTAACGCAGTTCGGCGCTTACGTTCAACCTACAGGCGGCTTAGGCACGTATCTTAGCTATACACGCTGGTTTCCAAGCGTTTACTACCGCATCCGCGTTGTCTACGCGGTTTACGGCGAATACGTGTACCTGTGGACGGCGCAGAACGCTGCCAGCGTAGGCTACAACGACACTACATGGAACATGCGCGCTTCAACCAAAGACGTGACGGTTGACCCGTTGACTGGATTGTTAAACGCGGCTGGCAAGTGGCTGTCGAACCCGTGGAATCAGTTGCTGCTCTGGATAATTGGCGGCGTCGTGTTGCTTGTGTTGCTCGCCGTGTTTGCGCCGGCAGCGTTGATGTTGCTGTTTCGCGGCGGCGCGAAAGCGGCGAGCGGAGCTGGCGGCGCTGTTAAGAAAGCGGTTAAAACTGTGCGTGGACGGCGTAAACGTGGAAGGAGAGTGAAATAGTTGCCTGAGAAGCTGCCGTTTCCAGCTGGCCGCGCAACGTGGAGCGACGTTAACGCGCGCCTCACGGAGGCGAGTGAAGCTTTGCTTAAGCCTGTGCTGAGCCTTGAAGAGTGGCAGCGCACGCGGAGCCGGCTGCTTGAACTGTTATATTTAAACGAGGACCAAGCGGTTCAAGCATTGTACGTTAAGGTTAAAACGTGCCTGGAAGTTGTAGACGCAATGTACGCTCACGGGTTGCAGCCAAGCGTCTGGTGGCGGTACCGTTTGCAGCTGCATCTTGAAAAGCTCGCAAGCTTATTAAAGGGTAAACTGTTACAGGTGAGCCGCGAGTACGGCGGAGGCATACGGACAGAATGAGGCTGCTTAAACGTGACAGGGACCACGGTGGCTTATCATGTATAGTGCTCGGCGGCACGGGCGCTGGGAAAACCACGTTTATGCTGAGTGCTGTAGCTTTGCCGCTGCTGGAGACGCGTGAGATACTGTTTTGGCGGGACAGCGAGTTTTGCCAGTGGACGTTTCTGCCGCTTAACCGTGTTAAGCTGCTGCTCAGCCCGTTTTACGAGTATGAATGGATCGACAAGGACACGGGTGAAACCGTTAACGTGGACGACTACGTGCGTAACAGTTACTGTTACACGCTGGAAGACTTCTACGAGAAAGCTGAGCCTAACGTGTTAAACGTGGTGTACACTGACTACGCTGGCTGGTTTAATTTTATTTCCAGCGTGCTTTTGATGCGCCGCGACGTGCGCTGGGTTAGCCTCTTCATGGATGAAGTGGAGAAGTTTGTGCCTGCGAACGTGGAGGGTAACCGCTGGCGGATGAACCTTGAATTCGCCAACGCGCTGGCGGAGTTCCGTAAAAACTTTATAAGTTTTTACTGTGCAGCGCAGGATTACGGCGACGTGGATTACCGTGTTACTAACAAGTTAAACTTTAAGGTTTACCTGCGAAACGCGCGTGTGCCGAAAGCGCATAGCATGGTGTACCCGCAGGTGCCGAGGCATTTAAACATGGGTGAAGCGGTGATTGAGGGTATGGGCGAGTTTACGAAGCACACGTTTACGAAGCTGCAGCACCAGCTGAACCTGCTTGTGCGGATTAAGCCTTTGCTTGCTGGAAATGGCCTTGCTGAAAGCTACGCGGCGGACGCGGCGATGGAGGAGTTGGAGAATGAAGCGGGAGAAGCAAGCGTTAACGCCGGCGCAAGTTAACGCTCTTGTAAACGCTGCCGAGACCCTGCGGGATAAAGCGTTTATAGCTGTGCTGTACCTGACGGGCGCCCGCGTAAGCGAGGTCGCGCGGGTGCTTGCGACGGAAAACTTTGCGCGTTCGTCAACGCATTTAATTGTGCGTGTGCCAACGTTGAAGAATAGGCGGCAGCCTTTCAGGCATGTGCCGTTGCCTCTTGAGGATCCGCTTACGCAGACTGTGCTGGCGTATTTGCAGCAGGCAAGCCGGACGGAGCCGCTGTGGCCGTTTAGCCGGCAGTACGCGCATCGACTGCTTAAGCGTCTTGGGCGGCGCATCGGCGTTGCGGATTTGCATCCGCACATGCTGCGTCACACGCGGCTGACGCATGCAGCGGTTTACGGCGACCTGCACGAGTTTGACCTGATGCGCTTTGCAGGTTGGAGCGGGCCTTCGCCTGCACGCACATATGTGCATATGACTTATCAGGATATTATGCCGAAGCTCAGTCGGTTAAGCAGGGCGCTTGATGCGGAGAGGCGTCGGCGGCTGTAGAAGCGCGTTGTACCCTCCCTGTTCAAGTTTACTTTTTATGGTAAAAAGTAAACCGAGAAGCGCTTTTTTTCTGGCTTTTCCTCTATTTTTCTAACTAACTATTAATTAATATAATCAGGAGAGGGGAACTCACCCTCAGGGTAGGGTCGGTCTGAAATATTTTTGGTGGTCAACGCCTCGCTTAACTGTCAAACTACCCACGAATAAATTCGTGGGCTTGTCTCGGAGATGATTGAAAGTGTCGCAGACACCTCAAACCAACCTCGTCATGAACAAGAACCCCTTGGTTGACCGCAAGGTTTCCATCC
>Ga0078972_1011061_pt1 | contig 16396 bp, 9 predicted proteins | sample YelNatPaOPGAMG01_FD_67568 | JGI IMG/M metagenome (GOLD analysis project Ga0078972, IMG submission 67568) | Hot spring thermophilic microbial communities from Obsidian Pool, Yellowstone National Park, USA - OP-RAMG-01 (SPADES assembly) (version 2) | ecosystem: Environmental > Aquatic > Thermal...
CTACGGAATAGATTCGCCCTTGGACTCCCGCCAAGTCTATGGGCTGCCAGCTCGCTCCTCGGTCATCGCTGCGATAGAGTCTCTCGCCGATCACGGCGTAGAGACGGGGCGGCTCATCCGGCGTCACCACCAGCCCCCACACGTAAGGGATCGTTGAAGTGGGCGAAGTGGGCACCGGCGAGGGCGTGCGGGTGGGCGGCAGGCGGGTGGCTGTCGCCGTCGGCGGCGGAGGCGTGGCCGTTGGGGTAGGGAGCATCGTCTCCGTAGGCGAGGAAGTTGCCGTGGGAGAGATAGTGGGCGTCGCCGTAAATGTGGGGCTGGGCGTGGGCGTTGGGGGCAGCACGGTTGAAGTCGGCGTGGGCGTCGCCGTGGGCCGCGCGGTATCCGTCGGCCAGGGCGTGGAGCTCGGGAGCGCAAGCCGGGATACCGCCATTGGCGTTGCCCGCGCGCAGCCGGCCAGGAGTACAACAATGAAGATCAACGTGATCGCCCAGGTTTTCATGATGATCTCCAACATGTAGTTTAGCACCATGGTAGCAGGGTATCAACCGCAGAACCCAGCACAACGCATCTGCGAACTCATGGGCAAAGGGCAGCATATGTGTCCTCCTCAAACAGGGCAAAACAGGGTGAGTCCCTCAAAAGAGCACCCGCCCTCGCGCTCTTACCCCCTTAGGGGCATTAAGACCATAGTAAAAGGCCCTCCCAAAGGGAGGGCCCTCTCCTTTGACAGTATGCTCGCACGAGACTATGATTAAGGACAATGTGGGGCGGTGGCGGAATGGCAGACGCTGCGGACTTAAAATCCGCTGGGCGCAAGTCCATGAGGGTTCGAGTCCCTCCCGCCCTACTACTTCGGTTCAGTCGCCTACCACCGGCTCACTTCCGCCCCATAGGCGATATGGAGACACTTTTCTGAAGGCCCCCATATCGCCTGTTTCCGTCCATTCAGGGGCTATCGCTCCAGCTCCCTCCTGGAAATCGGCATCTTGCGCATCAACTCCTCTTCCTCTTCCAAGCTATTCACCTCTATCACGTGCACTTTCGGCGCCGGCTGCGCACTGAGCGAAAAGGTTGAGAGGTCTCCCGCTAATGAGACGTAGACACCGCTCTGAGCGAAACCGATGAGATCCGCACGGCCATCCCCGTTGACATCGGCCACAAAGCGGGGATTGAGATTCTGGTTGAGCCATCCCCCCGCATCACGACCAAACTCCGCAAGCCACAGCGCGGCATCCCTGAAGCTCGTTCCCGTGGAGAGCGAACCATAGGTGCCGGCGCTGCCGAAACCGAGGACGTCTGCCCGCCCGTCGCCGTTCACGTCACCCACCGCGCGCGGGTAAAGGTTCTGGCTCGTCCAATTACCTGCGCCGGCAGTATAATATGGGATCCACCGCGACGAGGAGCCAAACGCAGAGCCGGTGGATTTGGAGACGTACACGCCGCTCCAGGCGAAGCCGATGATATCCGCCTTGCCATCGGCATCGACGTCGTCAACCAATCGGGGATACAAAAGCTGAGTCCACCAACTTCCGGCGCCCACGCCATAGTGCCGAATCCATAGTGCCGCGGGCCCAAAGCTGGAGCCTGTGGATAGCGAAACTTCCACTCCGGCGTTGGCAAAGCCCACGATATCCGCTCGACCGTCGCCGTTGACATCGGCTACGGCGCGAGGATATATGTTTTGGCTCACCCAGCCCCCGGCGCTTCCGTTCGTGCCGAAATGAGCGACCCAGCGGCTCTTAGCTCCGAAGCTACTCCCTGTAGATAAGGAGACGTAAGCCCCGTCGGCGCCAAAGCCGATCACATCGGCCCGGCCATCGGCGTTGACATCGGCCACCATCCGCGGATACACGTCCTGGCTGCTCCATCCCTGCCCCTTGCCAAAGTCCTGAAGCCAACGAGAGGGTGGGCCGAAACCGGCCCCATTGGACAGGGCCACGTAAACGCCATCGTCGCCAAAGGCGACGATATCCGCCCGCCCGTCGCCGTTCACGTCACCCATCGTACGCGGATAGGCGTTCTGGTTTGCCCATCCCTGTGCGATACACAAGTCCGAGAGCCAAAGTGTCAATGGGCCAAACCCTTCCCCCGCGAAGGCCGGGGCCACGCTCAAGTCGTAGCTCGTCCCAGTTCCAAAGACGCTGCCGGAAACATGCCGAACCACCATGTAGTAGGTGCCCGACATGTAGGGTATCCAAGCCAGGCGCGAAGCCCCCCCTCCGGCGCTATTATCGTCACAGACGATCTGAGTGGTGCCATCAACATCATAAAGACACAGATACGTGTCGCAGTTAGAACCAAGGTTGGAGGTCTGGAAGATGTACTGGGTGCCGGCAACCAGATTGACCTTTACCCAATCCTCGTCGCCAGCAACGTGAAAATTGTGCGTCTGCCGGGTACCGTCGGCAGCGATCCACTGAGCCTGGGCAGGAGAATTATCCGGCTCATAGCTATCGCCAACGGCAGGTGGTGAACCCAGGAAGAGGCGTCCGGCACCATACTTCCAGTCATAGCCCATGGCTCCTTGGTCTATTGCGCGCCCCTCCAAAAAGGTCATCACCTGCTCAGGAGTGTAGCTGGGATAGGCCGAGAGCACCAAAGCAGCCGCTCCGGCAACGTGAGGCGTGGCCGAGGAGGTGCCGTTGAAGCCGCCGGCCCCATAGGCCCAAGTATCCACGTTGGCGAAAGCGGCGATGCGCGGCTTATCCAAGCCTCCCGTCAAAGTGCCACCGGGGCCGTGGGTGGGCCCCCAAGAGCTATAACTCTCAAGGTTGTACGGCGAATTCACATCCACGGCGGCCACCGAGAAAGAGTGAGAAGAAGTGGCCGGATCAATCAGGCTACGATCGGGGACATTGTGCTCGAAATGAGGGGCATTGTGGCCCATGAGATCAAGCACTTGCGTCCCCGTCGCCGAGTATTTGCGAATGGCTAAGCCGTACTCACCGGAGGTTAAGGTAGTGAACTCAATGCCCTCCGTTGGAGGCTGAGTGCCGTTCTGAAAGTCGCACGAGCATAGAACGGTCTCCCATGAGCTCCCATTCCATCGCAAAAGGTAAAGATCATAATCCTGATCCGTCGCCGGCCAGTTGTTCCACCGTAGATAAAGGTACAAAGACACCCCCGCCGACAACATCCCCAACCGGTTAACTTCGTCTGGCCCCGACGCAAACTCATGGTAACCATCGCCGTCCGAGTCCACGAAGGTTCCATCCCAGTGATACTGCGCTTGATTGCCCGCGGCTTGGACATATAACGTACCGTAGGTGTTGTAGGCCGTGTTCACTGCATCGGCGATGATCCCTGTGCCATCGCCCGGCTCAGCGTTGTAAAAGCCGATAGAGGAGGAGATGATCTTGTTTCCCGCAGCGGCAAGGGCCACGATGAACGCGGCCATCTCCGTTACGGATGAAGGCGAGGCAAAGGTCAGGAGGGCTCCGGGCGCCATATCGTGGATGATCTCGGCTACCGCTGTACCATGACGACTGCTGAGATCAAGCGTGCCGTAGACAGTAATCGTAGCCGGCAAGTCTCCTTGAGCCTGAGCCGCAGCATAGTCCTTGAACGAATCAAGCACTGCAACCTTGACCCCATTCCCTGTAAAGCCCGCCGTGTGCCAAGCATTGGCATTTGAGGCTGCGACCCCTTGGGTGAGAGCTGAGCCGACCAACGCACCTACTTGTGCCAAGGCCGTCTCCTCCTCAACGGGCACCACACGGATCGGCAACCGCACTAGACCAACGCCGGGTAAGGAGGCCAGATCGCCAAGGGCGGGAATCGGAACCCAAGCATCTATCCACAGCTTGTAATAAGTGGTCTCTTTGCCTCCCAACCGAGGTATGGCCGCCCTGGCCGAGCTCGCCGAAGCCTCGTCGAGCATGACGAGCATGACCTTGACCAGGTTACCCTCTACCTCTGCCCCCAGATGGGCGGCCTGCTCCACGGCCACCCGTGGCGATTTGAGCCAGTTCGTGTATAACTGGCTCAGGGGCGTGCTGAGCTTGGCTATACCCGGTTTGCCAGGTATTAGTTGAGCGCCGACACCGATCAGGTCCTGGGGGAGAGACGGAGACGTCGGCGTTTCTCCTTGGCCTATCGCCGGCTTCTGGGCAGACGCCAACCCTCCGAGGCCACCAACCAGTAGTAAAACCAGAACCACTGTCAACGTGACCACAAGGCGTAGACCAAGTCTTCTTCTGAGTTGCATTCTAGTCTCCCTTCGAGCTATTCTGCTAACGAGCTACTCTTAGACGTCTCACGCTATTCACAGGGCTATTCTACAGCTCCATCTCACAAAAGGCAACCATCACACGGCATCAGAAGATACTCACGCCGAACACAAATCAAGCGATCCCACCGCCTAAAATGCAGGACGCGCCAAGGAGGCCTATTGTTACGGCTCGCAGAGAAGCGGACGAACGTGTTAAAATCACCCATCCGAATCTTTTGTTGGGGAGAGTTATGTGCTGACCACGATCTATCCCTTGACATTCGAGCCCGTCTTTCGCGATTACGTCTGGGGCGGACGAAACCTGGAGGCGCTATTCGGTCGCAAATTGCCGCCGGGGATCATTGCCGAGAGCTGGGAGATCTCGGCACATCCCAGCTCGCCGACGCGCGTGGATGCAGGAGCTTGGCGCGGACAGACGCTTCCCGAGATTATGGCGACCTTAGGGACCGCCCTGGTGGGCACAAACTCGGCGCAAACGTTGGCTCGGGGCACTTTTCCCCTTCTAGTTAAGCTTCTAGACGCAAATCGCGATCTCTCGGTGCAAGTGCACCCCGACGATGAATATGCTATGGCCCATGAAGGCGGCGAGTTGGGCAAGACAGAAATGTGGTACGTGCTTCATGCCCGGCCCGGCGCAGAGCTCATCTACGGCCTGGCACGCGGCGTCACCCGCGAGAGCTTCTGTGCCGCCCTTCGCGAGAACCGCTTGGAGACCCAACTGCATCGCCTGCCCATCGCTCCAGGGGATGCGATCTTTATCCCCGCAGGCACGGTCCACGCTCTCTTGGCCGGCGTGGTCGTGGCCGAGATCCAACAAACCTCTGATGTGACCTACCGCGTCTACGACTGGGGGCGGCTGGGAGCAAACGGCCTACCCAGGCCGCTACACATTGACAAGGCCCTTGAGGTCATCAACTTTGAGCAGATAGAGCCCGGCCCGGTGGAGCCAAAGACACTTTACGTTAGTGAGGGACTCACCCATGTCAGGCTCGTCTATTGCCCGCAATTCACTGTAGAGCGTATAGACCTAGCCCCTGACGCCACGTATCACGGGCATTGTGATGGTTCGACCTTTGAGATCTGGGGCTGCGTCGCCGGCTCCTGCCAAGTGCAGTGGTCAGGAGAACCGGTGGAACTAGAGGCCATACGCTTTGCGCTATTCCCTGCGGCGCTAGGGGAATATGGCCTACGGGCGAAGCGAGCGAGCACGCTGCTCAAGGTCTATGTAACGTAAGGCTTGCAAAAGGAGTAGACCTTAGCTCATCTCAGGATATCCTTAGTCAAAGAGGAACACCGTGCGCAGGTTCTCCTCTGCACCGCGATAAAGCCGATCAAATATGGCCTGTCCATCCTCAAGGCGCGCGGTTTCGGTGATCAAGGGATCTACACGGATTCGTCCGCTCGCCACCAGGTCCACGCAATCGGGATACTCGCCATTAGAGGCACACACGCCGTAGAGGGTGATCTCGCGAGTGACGACCTCTTGCAGGCCTATCTCCACCCGAGGCATGACATTGCCGATCAGCGTCAGAGCGCCGCCTTTGCGGGTGATCTTGAGGGCGGTATCAACCGTCGCTTGAATACCAACGGCTTCTAGCACCGCATCCGCGCCCTCAGGGCCTACGGCTGCACGGAGCGCATCCACCAGGTCTGGCGTCTCCGCAGGAATGGTCACATCGGCTCCGAGCTTCTTGGCGAGCTCCAGCCGCGGCCGCGAAAGGTCGGTCACGATAACCTTTCCTGCCCCCTTTAGGCGAATAGCCTGCAGGGCGACGAGGCCTATTGCCCCTGCGCCCACGATGACTACGGCATCGTTCAACTGGAGCGGGGTACGATTGGCGGCGTGAACGCCGACTGCGGCCGTCTCAATAAGCGCGGCCTGGGCAAAGGAGAGGTTATCGGGCATGTGTACAGCGATCCAATAAGGGACCACCACATACTCGGCCATGGCGCCGTGACGGCGATAAGTACCCTCTGAGACCCCAACGACCTGCCGGTTGGAACACAAGTTACGCTGCCCACTGAGACAATAGGCACAGCGTTGACAGTAAACGGTGGAGTCAAAGCAAACCCGATCACCCGGCTTGAAGCCCACTACGTTGGCCCCTACAGCCTCAACCACGCCGGAGGCCTCGTGCCCCATGATGATCGGTGGCTGACGACGCCCCGTTTTGCCGCTATAGCCCTTAACGTCCGAACCACAAATGGCACAAGCTTTAACCCGGATGAGCAAGTCATCCGGACCGTATGCCGGGACGGGCCAATCTTGCAACTCCATAACATAGGGCGCTGTATGGACCAGTGCTTTCATGATCTCTCCCTCGCATCGGACTCAATAACAAGTTACTACGAACTCATGTTGTGCGGCACCTCGCAAATCTATGGGCGTTTTTGCACCCAATAGCTCCTTGCCGTCGAACCGAATGCTATCCACATCAACACTCAAGCTGAAGGGCAAAGCGAGGCCCATGACCTGAAAGGAAACCTTGCGCCGCGTGGTAGCATCAACGGTCAAAACCAGCGGCGGGAAGCTGATGCTATCTTGGGCATCGCTTTGGATCGGCTGCTCAGGCAAACTGATGCCCACAGCTCCGCTAATCCAATCTAAGGCGGGAATTACACCCTGACAGATGGGAATAGGCGCACAGCCATTATTCTTGACCACAATTTCAACGGCCGAGGCATTGAGGGCAATGCATGTCGCTCCAACGCCAGCAGCGACAACCACAGCCGCCCCAAGGATCACTGCCCCAAGGGCCCCGCCAGAGGGCAAGGCGCTTACCACGTGTTCCAGTTCAAACTCCAGTACGTCAATAGCCCGGGATATCCCTTCATGACTTGTATCGGTGAGCTGGAGGGCGGCCTTCAAGCGTTGAGCATCAACCGGTGAGAGCACGTCCTCATATTCGGGGAGCATGGATTGAACCTGTCTGGCAAACTCGTACCACTGATCTGCTGTCTTGATGACCTTGTACGCCTTCTTCAGCCTCTTGAGGAGGGCGATAAAAAACTTGCGAGCTCTTTTGCGCCTCTTCCCATCGGGCACCGATCTTACTGTAGTTGACATGGCACAGACCTCCTTATCGCCTGACAACCGATAGCTCCAGACCCTCCTGCTCAGGATGCGCTTCTCACGCGGACAACTTATCGTAGAACAGTCTGAGGCGGGTGTCAAGGGAGCCGCAACAACCCGGGATATCAAGGGCAGCGGGCCGATCCAAATCGGCGCGGTTCCTTGGGCATCACCTCGTTTGCCCGGCAAGGCGCTCTCATGCTAGAATATCTCCGCAAATCTAGATTTGTCCGATCTTGTCCTCACCCGTAGGAGGCCTTGTTGGTGTTGCAGGAACGAAAGCTTTGATCCGGACGTCCTGTTTTATACCAATCACGCGAAGGAGCCACACTGAATGAGCAAACCCCAGCCTATCCCGGCCTTGCGCTTCTCCCAAAAGATCATCTGGAGCGTTGCCCTCATCGCCGCGTTACTGGTGACGGCAGCATGCAACGGACCGATACCTACACCAACAACCGAGAGCCAATCTACCTCCACGATTCCCCCATCCAAGACGGCGCGCCCAACCTTTACTCCCTTGCCGACGAATACGGTGCCACCGACCCCTACGCTGGCGCCCACCCTGACCCTTGTGCCCCCTACGCCGACAGAAGTGCCCACTCCCACATCGGATCCCAACATCAGCCCCTTGACCGGCTTGCGCGTGAGCGATCCTTCTCTGATACGCCGCAGGGTGCTCGCGGTTCGCATCGGCAATGACCCCGAAATTCGCCCCCAAGAGGGCCTGGGATTAGCAGACATAGTCTATGAAGAGGTCATGGACGGATGGACGATCACCCGCTTCACCGCCCTCTATCTAGAGAGCGATGCCAAGCGCATTCGTCCGATACGCAGCGCGCGTCTGACCAGCCTTTACATCACGCCGCAATATGACGCTGCGCTCGTCCATACTGGGGCCAGCGACAAGATCCGTTGGCTCATCTCACAAGCGACCTTCGTTGACCTGGACCAGTTTTTCCATCCTGAGCCTTATGGCGTCCTAGCCGGCTACGATTGGCGCGGTCGCATCTATACATCGGTGGAAAAGATCCACGAATACCTCAAGAAGCGTGGTCAAGAGCGCGATACCCCTATTAAGGGTTACACGTTTGACCCCAACCCGCCGCAAGGCCAGCCAGCCACAGCCATTCACATCCCCTATCCTTCGGCTGCCGTTGTGGATTGGGCGTACGATGCGGCCAGTCACCGTTACCTGCGCTCGGTGCGGGGCAAGCCTCATCTAGAGGGTCTGACTAAGGAGCAGATCGCTGCAGACAACGTGATCATCTTTTATGCGGAGCACAAAAAGACGAATATCGTGGAGGATAGCCTGGGGAGCACAGCGATTGACATCGTCATGACCGGCTCAGGGCGAGCGATAGTTTGTCGCGATGGGGTGATGGTAGAAGGGCGCTGGATCCAAGTAGCGCCGGGAGAACTCATCCAATACTATGACGCCGAGGGTAAGCTAATCCCCTTGCGCCCTGGGAAAACCTGGATCCAGCTCGTGCCCACCGACTATAACGTGGTCATCAAATAGCAAGCCCTGGCACAGTCAACACATGGATACTTTCCTGGTCCAGACGGCCATCGTACCGATATCGGGCCGCCCAGTCAGTGCTTAAGGTCTGCCGTTTTGCATGAACAGTCCGATTTCTTCACTCGTCCTCGGCGGGCTGTGTCGGATAGATCACTTCAACGACGTTTCCATGCACGTCTACGACGACCCGAAAGCCGAAAAGCCGTAGCCAGGGTAGCCACTGATCCGGGTCGCTCTGACGGACACTCTGCTCTAGGTTCCTGATAGAGGCCTCAATGGCTGCCTTGGTAAAGAGGTCCTTCTTACCCAGGACCTCTAACATGCCGCGCACGACTTCGTCTTTCATGGAAGTGATCTGCTCTTTCAGGAGGGCGAGCACGGCATTATCTACGTGGTAAGCCTCCACGTGACGGCGAAAGTCGCCATCGGGGATGGCGTAATGGGCTACACCGCCGATATAGACGACCTCCGCGGGCTCTCCAAGCTCGTTATAGACAAGCCCTGCAAAAAGGGCCTGTTGTTCTATCGGCGTGGTAGGCATAAGATGCTCCCCCTCAGCTACTCCAGCACAACGACCGACCGGGGCTTTCAAAATAAATTATAAACGGGGCATGAACCTTGTCAATGTGAGCCAGAGGAAACAACGGACACCTTTTTGACAATGGCTAACCGGAACCAAAATCCCGGCCACAAGAGGTAACGAGAAGAGGAAACAACACAAATGAGCCGTGCGCGACTCGAACGCGCGGCAACCTGCTTAAAAGGCAGGGGCTCTACCGCCTGAGCTAACGGCTCTCAAAAAGATATTATAGACGAAGGATCGTATACGTCAAAACATCCTGGCTCCCTTAAGGATAGATCCTGCCCAACGTCCGCGGGAAGGGAATGGTCTCGCGGATATGGTGCACGCCGCAGATCCAGGTGACGGTGCGCTCCACGCCAAGCCCAAAGCCGGAATGCGGCACGGAGCCGTAACGGCGCAGGTCTAGGTACCATTCAAAAGCTTCACGTGGCAGCTTGTGCTCCTCAATACGACGCTCCAACAGCTCAAGGTCGGCGATGCGCTGCCCGCCGCCGATGATCTCCCCATAACCCTCAGGAGCCAAAAGATCAACCGATAGAGAGAGACGAGGGTCCTGTGGATCGACCTCCATGTAAAAGGCCTTGCATTGTACTGGGTAACGGTGTACGAAGAGGGGCTTATCCCTCTCTGAGGCCAGGATCGTCTCATGAGGGGCGCCGAAATCTTCCCCCCAGGGTAACTCCTCCCCGGCCCGCTTAAGGATCTCCAAGGCTTCATCGTAAGATATCCTGGGGAAAGGGGGCACGATACCCTGGAGCTTGCTCGTGTCACGCTCCAAGATCTTGAGTTCCTCGGCCCGCTCCTCCAGGGTGCGCTGCACGATATAAGAGACGAGCTCCTCCTCTACTCTCATGCACTCGTCCAAGTCCGCGTAGGCCATCTCCGGCTCCACCATCCAGAACTCGATCAGATGGCGGCGCGTCTTGCTCTTTTCAGCGCGAAAGGTGGGGCCAAAGCAATACGTGCGCCCAAAGGCCATGATCGTGGCCTCATTGTAAAGCTGTCCACTCTGGGTTAAGTAGGCCTTTTGATCAAAATACTGGGTCTCAAAGAGAGTGGTTGTGCCCTCGCAAGCTGCCGGCGTCAGGATGGGTGTATCAACCAAAAGGAAGCCGTGACTATCCAGCCAATCGCGGATGGCGCGAATCACCGTCGCCCGCACGCGGATGATCGCCCACTGCTGGGTAGAACGCAGCCAAAGGTGGCGCCGGTCCATGAGAAAATCAATGCCGTGCTCTTTGGGAGTGATGGGGTAATCCTTAGCCAATTGCACGATCTGCAAGTCGCTTAGGGAGAGCTCAAAGCCCCCCGGCGCGCGTTTGTCGGCGCGAACGGTGCCCGTGACGATCAGGGACGATTCCTGGGTCACTTCAACAGCCGCGGCAAACGCCTCTGGGCTGATCTCGTCCTTGAAGGCTACGGCCTGAATGATCCCCGTGCCATCACGCACGAGGAGGAATTGTAACTTGCCTTTGTCGCGCTTGTTATAGAGCCAACCTTTAATGGTAACCTGTTGACCTTCATGCTTCGCCACATCGCGAATGTATACGTGTTCGGCCACGTTAGCCCTCCTGCTTTCGTGATCACACTTCCCCGAAACATTCTACTTATCAAGGGGCCGGGAGTCAACGAGGCGCTCCCAGACATTGGCCAGGCGATGCTTAAGCCTTGCCAAGGGCAACGCGCGGACCACAGCTTCCTTCTCTTCCTTATCAAACACGCCAAGCAAGCCCAAGCCGACGACGTAGAGAACCAGGCCGAGGGGCAACGAAAATAGAAGCCGCCGGCCGGGGAGGAGAACAACCAAAATAGCCAGAGGAAGGGCGCTGGCGGCCTGCTTCCAGGCCAGCTTCAGCCAAGGAATCCTCGCCAAATGCCTGCGGACGCCCACATAGAAGGGCAGCAGTAAAACCAGTTCGGAAAACACTGCAACATAAGCTGAGGCCATGAAGCCAAAGCGGGTGATCAACACCAAGTTGGCTATGATGGTGAAACCCAGGCCTATGGCGAAAGCCCGAGTCAGAAAGCGCTGCTGGTCCAGGGCGATGAGCACGTATTGCGTCACCGAGTTAATGAAACCAAAGGGCATATACCAGATCATCACCCGCAAGATATTGGCCGCATAGGGCAAATACTGCGAGCCTCCAAGGATGCCGATCAAGGGATATGCCAAAGCCGATCCCACGACCGCGCCCGGGATGGCGATGATCAAAAGCAACTTGATGACTAACTGGTAAGCCTTTAGGAGCGAATCCTTCGCGGTGGCGGCATAACGCGCCATAAGTGGGAAAGCGGCTATGGTCAGCGAGGCCGGGATGACGCCCACCGCATCAATATACTTGTAGGCCGTACTATACCAGCCAACGATCCTGATGTCTTTGGTAAGCCATTCCAAGAGCAACACGGCCACCTTGAAGAAGAGGGTGGCCAGGAGATGGTTGATCATCAGGGGATAGGAGGCCAGAAACATTTCTTTTTGCAGGGCAAGGTCTAGTTCAAAACGCGGGCGAAATAGGATGGAGCACACCAGCAGGTACAGAAGGAGCATGGTAACGATATTCACGCCGATGGACACCGTGGCCAGCCCAACGTATCCCTTGCCCAGGACGAGGGCCAGGGTCCCCAACGAGACCTTGAGCAACGTGGTGAGAGTGGTCAAGAAGGCAGGGATCTCCATGCGTTCATAGGCGGTGAAGACGGCACTCAGGCTGGCAGAGACGTTGCTCGGCACCAGGCCGATGCCGAAGAGGATAATGGCCAGGATCGCTGCCGGGTGAATCGGTGTGGTCAAGTGCCGCAAAAGGAAGAACAAGCCAAGGATGGGCACGGAGGCCAAACAAAGGCCCAAACGTAATACGGTGGTATTGGCCAGATAACGATTAGCCTGCCGCCGGTCCTTAGCCACCTCTCGCGTGAGCAAGGTATTCAGCCCGAAATTGGTAAAGATATCAAACCAGCTAATCACTACGATGGCAAAGTAATAATGACCCGCGTCGGCCGGGCCGAGGATACGCAGCATCAACATGGCGAAGGCCATGTCAATGGCTTTGTTAACCAATGAGAGGATAATAGGGGCGATCGTGTTCTTGGTTACGCGCCGGACGGCGGTCTCCTCGCCCGAACTGCGGGTGAGGCGCAGCCATGCCCACAGGCCCAGGCATAGGAGCAGGACCGTCGCCGAGAGGAAACTGAGATAGAATCCGTATTTGACTGTGTTAGGCGAGTACTTGAAGCGCACCTCCCAATGCCCTACAGGCACAGCCACCGCTCGGAAGATGCCGTTCGCCCTGTAAATGGGCGTGCTTTGCTCTACCGCTTCGGGGTTCTCGGCCCCAAACGGACGAATGAAAGCTAGCCAGCCCTTGAAAAAGCTATCGCCAAGCACCAAGTAACAGGGGATGGGTGTCTTGACGGCGATGAGCACCTCGTTGGGCGTATAATGGATACCCTCCACGTGTGGGCTAAAGGTCGGCGGAATTTGGTCGGCCTCCCTGTGGGGCGGGGCCTCCTCTAGGATGACCACCTCGCGGGGGTCCAATGTGCGTAGTGCCCTTTGGCGCTCTTGTGCGTCGGGGATGCTCACTGCCCTAGGCACCAAAAAAGCTCGGGGCAGCGCCTCATCGTTACGATAGATGCGGATCTCGCCCTCGTACACAAGGGTGTAGCCTTTAGCCCGGATGCTATGCTCCTTGGTGGTGAGCACGTACTTGACATTGAGCATATCTAACAGAGGGGATTCAAGTGCCTCCGGATGGCTGGTGAAAATGGGGGCGATACGATTATAGGGCAGTTCGCTCTGCTCTTGGATGAGGCGCATATAGTCAACGTACTGCCGAGGGATGATGGAATCATAGCCGCGCACATCGGCGATGTCGTAAAGCATACCTGCATTGGCATTAAAGGTCTTTTCATCGCCGCCAACGTAAGCGGTGACGCGATAGAGCTCTGGGTCGGATTTGAGGAAATCCACTGCTGCGGGCCGAAAGCCCACCAGTGACGGGTCCACCGCGGGGAAGAACGACCTCCCAATGAGAAATAGCTCCCCCAAGATGACCAGCTCGGCCAGCGCTCCCCATAGGGCTGCGCGCTTGAATTTAGGGCGCAGAACGAGCACGATCCCGCTGGCCAACAGCGCCACCGCAAAGATGAGCACATTGCGGAACTCGTAAGAGTAGAACATGCGCCCATTGGCGAAAGCTTCGGGGGCCCTCGCTAAGCGGTGCATCGCGCGTTCAGCTAGGTTGGCGAAGCGCTCTCTGAACAGTAGGCTGATCGCCAGGCCCCCGATGCCGGCCAAGCCACCGAACAGGGCCAACAAGGGGAAGATAGAACCGGCCAGCCTATCGCCCAGCCAACTCCATCTGGCTTCCTCGCGACTCCCTCTTGCCTCGCGCCATAGTGCATCCGCGCCCATCCCGGCCATGATGGATATGCATAAAGTATAGGGATATACCCAGCGAAAGGGTGAATGAACCTGACTCAGCCCCGGCAGCTTGTAGATCAAAACATAGAGCGGGGAGCCAAAAACGAAAAACAACGACAAGACCGCCGTCAGGGCAAAGAACCAGAGATGTTTCCCCTCGCGCTTCAGGACAGCGATCACGGCCAGAAGCAAAGGGAGCACACCGACGTAACAGGCTCCCTCCACATAGTTTTTAATATCCCAGTCTATACTGTGGATGGGCTCGCCGAGGGCGTTGACGGTCACCGGGAGAACACGCCAGGAGAAGAGGTCAAAATAACTATGATGCGACGGGTTGCCGAAAAAGTCGGGGATAAGCAGGGCAATGACGCGCCTGGGGGGATAAGCCCAACTAAGGACCTCTTTAAGGGTGACCGCGCCCTCACGAAAGTTCTCGCGCACCAGCTCAAAAAGGGGAATCCACTGGGCGCTTCCCACGCCCACGCCCAGGAAAGCCATGGATAATAAAACCACCGCCGTGCGCAACACCGTCAAAAAGCACCGTCGGCTCAGGGCCATGCCCACCAGCCGCCAGGCCGCGAACGCCCCTGAAGTCAGCGCGATATAGTAATACATCTCAGGGTGGCCGGCGAGGAAGACCATGCCATAAGCCAAACTCCCCAAAACCAGATCGGGGATATAACCCAACCAAAGCGCGGCTTTTTCCTCTTCCGCTCGCCTCACTATCCGTTCAATGACCGCAAGGATGAGCGGCAACCAAACCGCAGCGCCGATGATCATGGGAAATACATTGTGCGTGACCATAAAGCCGCTGAACATGAAGGTCGCCCCAGCAATGGAGCTGCCGGTTCGCCCGATGCGCAAGGTGCGCCCCAGGATGTAAGTAAAGATCCCCGCCAAGGAGAGATGCAAAGCCGCGAACCAGCCGTAGGCCATCGGCAAAGGCAGAACGTAGAAAAGGACGCTCAGGGGGTACAACGCCGAGTGTTGCCCTGCGGCCAGGAAGGGCACGCCAGCCAGGATGTAAGGATTCCACAAGGGGAGCTGTTTGGCACGCAAAGAATGGAGAATGAAGCGCTTCCAAACATAGTTCTCAAGGTAAAGGTCACTAAGGAGATGATTATGTGGCGTGGTGATGCCCAGCGTTTGGGCATAGCTTTTCCAAGGCTCCCAGGCAAAGACGTTATCCGCCGGCAGGAGAGTTTTGCCCCCTAAGGTAACGGGCCAGAAAAAGAGAACGGGAAGGACGAAAAAGATGAGGATGATGCCCAGGTCTTGACGTAGACCTCTATTGCGCACGCTTCTCCCTTGGCAATGGCTCTCAATGGATGAGTGAACAGACAGAACGCCCCAAGAGGGATCTGTAAGCCCAAACCAGCTGAGCTCTTGACCAGAAAGGCATTATATGCGCTTCTAGCCGCCTCTCCAAGTCCGCACTATAATGGGTAAGCGAGCTCATCACACAGGAGAGAAAACCGATGAAAGCACTTGCTGCGGTGCTGCGCACTTTCGGCGCGCCGCTTGTCTTGGAGGAGGTACAAGTCCCCTCGCTGGCTCCAGGCCAAGTGTTGGTGGAGGTCGAGGCCGCCGGCGTCTGCGGCTCGGACGTGCACATGTGGCGCGGCCAAGACCCTCGCACCCCTTTGCCCATCATCCTTGGCCATGAAGGGGTTGGGCGTGTCGTAGACAGCCGAGGAGAGAAGCGAGATATCCATGGCCAGCGGGTTATGGCCGGCGCGCGTGTCCTTTGGGAGCGGGGAGTTACCTGTGGACAGTGTTACTACTGTGCCGTCTTACATGAGCCGGCCCTTTGTCCGAACCGTTGGGCCTATGGCATCCACCGCTCTCTTGAGGTCTCTCCACACCTTACCGGTTGCTATGCTACGCATCTGATCCTTGATCCGCGAACGCCGTTAATCCCCTTAAGGGATCAGGACGATCCGGCGACCTTCGTGGCTGCCTCTTGCTCCGGAGCGACAGCAGCACACGGGTTTGACCTCGCACCGGCGCGCCCCGGCGATACGGTGGTCGTCCTAGGCCCGGGGCCATTAGGGGCATTTTCCGTCGCCCTGGCAGCCGCTGAAGGTGCGAGCCAGATCGTCGTCGTGGGTGGCACGGCCAAGAGGTTGGAGCTCTGCCGCAACTTGGGTGCTACAACCATCCTGAACCGCCAGGAGACGACAGCCGAAGAAAGGTTGGCCTACATCCGCGATTTGACTCACGGGCGCGGCGCAGATTTAGTTGTTGAGGCCTCGGGCAACATCTCGGCGGCGCGAGAGGGGCTGGGCTTCCTCCGACATGGAGGCACACTCTCTTTGGTGGGTTTTGGCACGCCTGTAGGCGAGATGACCTTGGCCCCCTTTGAGGCTTTAGTGCGCAAGAACGCCCGCGTCCAGGGTGTTTGGGTAAGCGATGTCCGGCACACCTTTCAAGCCGTAAGCCTTATCCGCCAGCGTCCTGAGGCCTTTGCCGCCCTGGTCACACATCGCTTCTCCCTCTTGGAAGCTACGAAAGCGCTAGAGGCTGTAGCCAGCCGCGAAGCGATGAAGGTGGTGCTCCTGCCC
>Ga0078972_1011062_pt1 | contig 16395 bp, 2 predicted proteins | sample YelNatPaOPGAMG01_FD_67568 | JGI IMG/M metagenome (GOLD analysis project Ga0078972, IMG submission 67568) | Hot spring thermophilic microbial communities from Obsidian Pool, Yellowstone National Park, USA - OP-RAMG-01 (SPADES assembly) (version 2) | ecosystem: Environmental > Aquatic > Thermal...
TTTCGGGCGTGTACCGTCCGTCAAACTACGCGCCCACAAATTATTTTCCGGGTGTTGCAAGTCTGGCGCCGCCTGCACGTGGCAGCGCGCTGTCGGCTTTCAGGCGGACTGATCCCAATGGGGACTGGCTTTTGTATGTGGTGGATACACAGGGCGGCGATTCGGGCATGATAACCGGCGGATGGAGTTTGCGATTTGTCACAGCGCCGGAGTTGGTTGTGCGTGTTGTGGGACAGAATTTTGTGATTTCGTGGCCGGACATGTCCGGATACGTGGTTGAAGGCAGCTCGACTTTGCAGCCGGGGTCATGGCAGGTGATTGCCGCTTCCCAGACGGTGTCAAACGGGCGGCGGAGCGTCACAATACCATTGGCCAGCGGCTTCAAGTTTTTCCGGCTCAGGCAGTGAGGTTGGGCGGGCTGCCAGTTAATTTTTTTGGGGAAAGAATGGTTGATGCCGGCATATAGGCCGGATGGAATGTTTTTGAAGATGAAGGGTGATATTATGCGCAAGTTGATTCGAGCGACCGCGGAGAAGGCGCGGTGGATGCTGGCATTTGGGCTGTTGGCAATTGGGATTGGGACGATTCCAGCCCGCGCCCAGACGCCGCTGATACAGTTTGCCTTCACCAATATAAATGTGTTTGAAAGCAACACCGTCACGCTGATGCTGACGTGTGTGCCGGCGACAAACGCTTCTGTCAGCTATGTGATTACCGATGCCGTGCCGCCCGGCCCTCCAGGAGCGGTCAATCATTTGACAAACCCGCTCAGTGGCACGATTAGTTTTGTCAACACAAACCGCGCGTTTTTAACGCTGCCAATCGTGTACAGCCCGCAGTTTGAGGGTACGTTGCCGTTGCTGATATCGCTCTCCTCGCCATCGGCTGGTTTCGTGCTGGGCAGCCAGTCCAACTGCATTGTCAACATTGATGACTTGAATACCGGATTCAGGTTTGATTCGGACATTTACCCGATGAACGAAAATTCCAACGAGGTTTTGGTTACCATATTCCGTGATGGCAACACCAATGGCACCGCATCCATATTCTTTCGCACGATGGAGGTCAGTGCCACTGACGCAGTCTTGAACAACGGGGTGGGGGACTATCTCGGCAATCCGTCTGGGATACCGATATTTTTTGATGATGGCGTGCGTTCCAATCAGATTAGAATTACGCTGCTGGACGATTGCACAATTGAAAGCAATGAGACTTTCACGTTGTTGCTGACCAATCCACTGGTGGGTTTTGGGACACCGACAATTATTCTTGGCACCTCGACAGTCAGCATAGCGGACAATGACACCACTGCGGGCTATGTGGGATTTGCAGATTTATATCCAAATATATCCCACGAAATTCCGCCTGCGCCGCTTAATCCAGCTTTCTCCGTAAATGAAAGTTTGGCCGAGCCTGGCTCAAGTTTTACAATCAACATTTGGGTGGACCGTCCTTGTGGCTCCGGCCAGATTTCGGTGGATTACACCGTGATTGGAGTCTTTGACAGTTGCCCCGGCCTGACCAATGCCTTTATAGATCCGAATGATGCCAATAATCCGCTTAATGATTTCAATTTGCCAAACGCACCCAGACCCAACTTGACAGGCACATTGACGTGGGGGCCGACGGATCACAATCCCAAGCCAATACCAGTAGTCATTTATAATGACCGATGGGTTGAGTTGGATGAAACAATAACTCTGGTTTTGCGTAATCCGCAGGGGAATCCGCCGCCAACAAACCGCGCCGATCGCAGTGTGTTTCCGCTGGTTATCCATTTTGATGATCAACCGGCTGGTGCGGCGGACCGCGAATTCAACGTGGCTACGCAATTTGCCCAGAACCCGGGGGTTAATAATGTCGTGTTTGCCGCGGCGATGGATGGCGACCGGATTATTCTGGGCGGCGGATTTACCTCGGTTCAGGCCGGAGACACTTATGGTTTTCGTGGCTTGGTGCGGTTGAACTCGGGCGGATATGTGGACACTACATTTGATCCGGGCAGCGGATTGAGCGGGGAAGTCGGCACCGAGGATATCTTTGCGGTCTATGCAATTGGCACATACCCGCAGAGCAGCACCAACGCCGGCAAGGTTGTAATTGGCGGATTGTTTTCGGCTTACAACGGGGTGTTGCGTTACGGGATTGCGCGCATAAACCCCAACGGTTCGCTTGACAACACCTTCCGTGTCGGGAACGGAGTTCAGATGCTGGACGGCACGCCGGGTGTGGTGCGAACTCTCAAGATTCAGGATGACGGCGGCATTATAATCGGCGGCGATTTTGACTTTGTAAACTCGGTGCCCAGGAAGAACATCGCCCGGCTGAATGCTGACGGCTCGGTGGACAGGAGCTTTGATCCTGGGACAGGTGCAAATGGCACGATATGGTCTCTGGCAACGCAAGGGGCGGTGCCGATAAATTTGGCTGCCGGACAATCCGGAGGAGGGCCTCCCGAGTGGCGCACCAATGTCAACGTGGGCGCAAATTCAGGCGTCATAAATTTGTTTTATGACCTTTATGAGGTTCCGGACACATTGCACATTTACTATGACGGCCAGTTGATTTTCGATTCTGGGTTGACCAATGGTTCTCTTCAAACGCTTGTGCCATTCGGGCCGGGTGCATCCACTTACATAACCATTGTCGTGAATGAAGGCAGCGGTAATCCGGGGACGAGATGGGACCTGAGTCTTTCAATTATTGCCGGTGGTGGCGCCGAGAAGGTGATAATTGGCGGGGACTTTACGGAAGTTGGCGGTTACGCCCGGAACCGTGTGGCGCGGCTCAACGGCAACGGCACGGTTGACACACTGTTTGATCCGGGTTTGGGCGCGGACAACACTGTGTTTGCGGTTGCCAGCCAGGCATCGGACAAGAAGGTCTTGATTGCCGGCGCCTTCACAACGGTGGGCGTGGCAAGCCGCAACGGCGTGGCACGGTTGAACACCGATGGCTCGTTGGATTTGAGCTTTTATCCGGGCACGGGTTTTGACGGGCCGGTGTATGCCATGGTTTTGCAGAGCAACGACCAGCCTTATCTGGCCGGGCAGTTCACCTTTTTCAACGGCACTGGCAGGACAAATCTGGCCCGGCTTTACACCAACGGCGTGCTGGATACCAGTTTCATGGATGGCTACTATAACTGGACGTTCCCCGGCGCTTACCGCAATGACCCGATTTTTGGAGGTGTAATTCCAGGAATCGTCCGCTGCATTGCATTGCAAAATGACGGGAATCTGATCATTGGCGGCGAGTTCGACACGCTTGGCGGTGGTTATGATCCTTGGGAGTCTATAAACATTCGGAATGTGGCGCGCATTATTGGCGGGACAAATCCGCCGGCGCTCAACATGCCGGGCAACATCGAGTTCGTGCGCAGCGCATTTACCGTGGATGAGAATGTTACCTCAGGTGTGGCAAATCTTACGGTGCAACGCATCAATGGCTTGCTGGGTTCTCTGGACGTCAATGTTGCAACGGTGGACGGCAGCGCAATAGCCGGGCGTGATTACGGGCCGGTGAATTTGAACATGAGTTGGGGGCACTGTGAGATTGGAGCATTGACATTGTCAGTGCCGATTTATGACAACCAGGAACGTGATCCAAACCGCGATTTCAATATTGTTTTGACTCAGGCGCCGGTTGGCACCGGCGTCTATTCAACAAACTCGCCTGCGCTTGGATTCCTGGACGTCACGCGGATGACAATAATCAATGATGATTTTGAACGCGGGACGATAGGATTTAGCAGCGCCTACTACTACTATGCGGAGAATGCCGGCAACGCGGTTATTACAGTGATACGCACCAACGGGCTTAACGGCACCGTCAGCGTGCAGTACTCAACCGGAAGCGGGACTGCATCGGCCAATGTGGATTACACGCCGGTCAGCGGGCTGCTGACGTTTGCATCCGGCGAATCCGTAAAGACATTTAACGTGCCGTTGCGTGATGACACGGCATTGGAGCCTGAGGAGACCGTGTATTTGATGCTGAGCAATCCGAATGGCGGCGCGGTGCTTGGAAGCAATACGGCGGTGCTAGTGATTACCGACAATGAGCAAGGCCCGGGCAGCGTTGGTTTTGCCACAAATGAATATCGCGTGGCTGAAAGCGCCACCAATCTGGTTGTTACATTAAGGCGCAGCGGCGGCGGGTTGCTGGGCACGGCTGAAGTATGGGTTGCGGCCATGGAGTTTCCATCCGGCACAAACATAGCGTTGGCGGGGTCGGACTTTGTGGCGGTTACAAACAAGGTGACATTCACCAATGGCCAGTCAGTGGCTACTACTTCAATCCCGCTAATCCCTGATACCATTGTAGAGGGGCCGGAGAGATTTAGACTATTGATATTCACAAATGCAAGCGCCCGGGCACAACTTGGCGTGCTAACTTCAGCCACCGCCTGGATTGTGGATGATGATTCGTACGGGACGATTTCGTTTGAGTACGCGCGATATGCCGTCAATGAACAAGAGACAAATGTTTTGATCACTTTGACGCGCGTTGGGGGCAGTTCGGGACGGGTTGGCGTGGATTTTGCCACAGTGCCTCTTGGCACCCCGGATGATGCGGTTGAAGGTGTGAACTACCTTGGCGTTTCCACCACTGTTTGGTGGGAGGATGGCGAGATGGGAACCAGGACGGTTTCAATTCCCATAATTTACAATCCGCAGTTGGAGTACAACCGGATTCTGGGGTTGCAATTGAGCAACATACAGAAAGCAAATTACGGTTTGTACCGGACGGCCAGCTTGATGATTGTGGACCGGGAGGCGCAGCTTGTGCCGGCTGGGACGGTTGATCCGGCGTTCAATCCATTCCCGGGCATGGACAATTACGTGCATGCTCTCGCCATACAGGCTGACGGCCGGCTTTTGATTGGCGGCGATTTTCAGAGCGTCAACGGCATCAGCCGCAGACGCATCGCGCGGCTGAATGTCAATGGCAGCCTGGATTCAACATTCCTGCCTTCATCAGGTTTCAACGACACGGTGCTTGCGTTGGCCGTGCAGTACGACCAGAAGATACTCGCAGCGGGCCGGTTCACCACGTACAACAACACAAACAGGTTTGGGATCGCGCGCCTGCTCAATGACGGGCGCCTGGACACATCGTTTGATCCAGGGGCTGGCGCGGACAACCCGATATTTTCGATTTCAATAAATGCAGCGGGGCACATCGCGGTTGGCGGCTCATTCGTGACATTCCGCGGCATCAACACGCCCAACCTGGCGGTGCTGAACACCAATGGGACACTGCTGACCAGCTTCAAGCCAGGCACCGGGCCGAATGCGACCGTCCACAGCGTGCTGTTCCAGCCGGATGGGAAGTTGTTAATTGGCGGCGATTTTGCAAATTACAACGGGCAACAGGCAGTGCGGCTGGCAAGACTCAACGCCGATGGCTCGTTGGACACGACTTTCAATACCGGGCTTGGGCCGGATGGGTCTGTGCGCGCCATCGCACTTCAAAAGGATGGGAAAATCGTCATTGGCGGTTTGTTCACGCATTACAACGGGGTGGAGCGCGCATATCTGGCGCGGCTTAATCCGGACGGCTCGCTGGATACAACTTTCATGAACGGTGTCAGCGGCGCCAACGGGGCGGTTTATGGTTTGTCCATACAGACTGACAACAAGATCGTGGTTGTGGGCGATTTCACTCGATTCAACGGGGTGAGTCGCAGCCGGATTACCCGGTTGTTTGCCGACGGCACAACCGATCCGACGATTAACTTCGGGACAGGGGCCAACGGTTACATTGCCGCGGTGTTGAATCAGTCGGATGACCAGATAGTGATTGCCGGCGGATTCACCAGCTTCAACGAAACGCCGCGCAATTATCTGGCGCGATTGATCGGTTACAAGAATCAGGGGGCTGGCAAGCTGGAGTTTTTGAGGGCGACATTCAACGCAATTGAAAATGTCACCAACGCCGTGATTACCGTGCGCCGCAATTGGGGGACATCCAACGAGGTGCGCGTTACTTATCGGACATTGCCAGGCACTGCGACAGCCGGCAGCGATTACACTGATGTTCAGGGTGTGCTGGTGTTTCCACAGGGTGAAACACTCCAGTACTTCCAGGTGCCGATTATAAACGACAGGGAGGTCGAGCCGATTGAGACAGTCATATTGGCGCTGAGCGATCCAACCAACGCCACGCTGGGCGGGACTGCCGAGCTGGATTTCCAAAATACGGCAACGCTCAACATCATCAGCGATGACAATGTCATCGGGTTCTCGCGCGCCAGTTACAGCGTGGCTGAAAACACACCGGCTGGCTTTGCCGTGATTGCCGTTGAACGGTACGGCGCCACAAACAATTACTGCTCCGTTGACATTGCGGCGTCAAACGGCACTGCAACGGTTGGACTCGACTTCTCCAACGTGGTGCAGACGCTGACATTCGCCCCGGGCGAAACCAACCAAAACTATTTGCTGCCAATCTATGATGATGCGCTGGCCGAAGGGGATGAAACGGTGCAGCTTTTCCTGACCAATCCATCTGGAGCTTATCTGGGGCTGGCGCAGGCAACATTGACAATTGTGGACAACGATTTTGCGGCCGGGCAGTTGCAGTTCGACTCGGCGGTGTACACGGTCAACGAGTACGAAACCAACATTACAATCAGGGTCATTCGCACCAATGGCGTCACTGGCGTTGTGACAGTGGATTATTCCACGCGCGACGGCACGGCCACCGCGGGGTTGGATTATACCGCGGTCGCCGGTTCGCTCACATTTGCCAATGGAGAGACAGTCAAGACATTCAACATTCCCATCACGCCGGATTATCTGGCGGAGACAAACGAGACGGTGTTGCTGCGTTTGAGCAATCCGCGCGGGGCGGCCGGGGTATCATTGGGGCCAATAAGCCAGGCCACGCTGACAATCATCAACAACCCGCTGATCAACGGCAACATAGTTTTCAGTTCGACAAATTACACCGCCAACGAGAGCGCGTTGCAGGCGGATATAACTGTTTACCGGCTGTTTGGCGGGGCGGGCGCTATTACGGTTGATTATGCGACCACAACCAACGGAACGGCGGTTGCCGGGCATCATTATCTGCCAACCAATGGCGTGTTGAGCTGGCCGGATGGCGACATGTCGCCGCGCACATTCCGCGTAACGATTTTAAGCAATGATTTGGTTGAGGGCGATGTTACCGTCGGGCTGGAGCTTTCCAATGTCACTGGCGGCGCGTCATTTGGGGCGCTGACTAATGCCACGCTGACAATTCATGACGAAAGCACCGGGCCGGGCGCGCTGCGGTTTGCTGAAACAAATTACATGGTTTTTGAAAATGCCACAAATGCGGTGATTACGGTGGTTCGCACAAATGGCAGTCTGGGGACTGTGACTGTGGATTACCAAACCGCGGGATTAACCGGCAGGCCCGGGATTGATTATCTGGATGTGAGCGGCACGCTGGTGTTCACGAACGGCCAGACAAACGCCAGTTTCACCGTGCCGGTTATTGAGAGAGATGGAGCCGATCTCAACAAGCGGGTGCGGTTGCTGTTGTCCAATCCAACCGGCGGCGCGGTTTTGGGGCAGCCGGACAATTCGGTGCTGGTCATTGTTGAAAGCTCGGTTGTGGCCGGCTCGCTGAACGGCACGTTTGCCCCGCTGCTGGACGGGCCGGTGAATGTAATTTACATTCAGACAAACACAGACAATAAGATACTTATAGCCGGCGATTTCACACAGGTTGACGGCAATCCGCGTCCGGGTCTGGCCCGCCTCAATCCAAACGGCTCATTGGACGTCGTGTTCAATGCAGGCGCCGGCGCGAACGGGCAAATCCTATGTTTGCGGACGCTGGAAGACGGCAGGGTGCTTGTCGGAGGGAATTTCACCGTGTTTGGGCCGTCAGTGAAGCGGTATTTGGCCAGGCTGCAGGTGGACGGCACCCTGGACGGGGCGTATCCGCTTGGCGCCGGACCTGATAACGCTGTTCATGCGGCAGTTGAACAGTTGGACGGGCGGGTGGTAATCGGCGGGCAGTTCACGTCTGTGTCGGGTTATCCGCGGGCGTACATAGCGCGGCTGATGCCTGATGGCTCTGTGGATACGAACTTCCTGGCTGCAAGCGTTGGCGCAGACGGGCCGGTTCACGCGCTGGCGGTACAGGCGCAGGATGGCAAGATAGTAATCGCCGGTGATTTCCAGAACGTCAACGGCGTGCCGCGCGCAGGAATTGCGCGGCTCTGGCCTGATGGTTCGCTGGACACGTCATTCAACCCGGGTTTGGGCGCCAATGGCTCGGTGCGGACATTGGTGCTGGATACTGAAGGCAGGGTGATTATCGGCGGGCGCTTCACAACCGTTGACATGATCGGGAGGAATCGGATTGCGCGGTTGAACGTGGATGGGAGCGTGGATTTGAGCTTTGATCCTGGACAGGGCGCGGATGATCACGTGGCATCAATTGCCCTGCAATCGGACGGAAAACTTGTGGTTGGGGGTTCCTTCACGACATTCAACGGCTACAGCCGCAACCGGCTGGTGCGGCTCAATGCAAATGGTTCTGTGGATACAAGCTTCAACATCGGCACCGGCGCAAACAATTACATCAACGCTGTGGCGATTCAAGCAGACCAGAGAATTGTGGTCGGCGGCGGGTTTACAATGATTCATGAGCAGCCACAGGCGTATCTGGCCCGGTTGAATGGTGGTTTCAACATCGGCCCCGGCTCAATCGGGTTTGCCGCAGCCACATTCAGCGTGCTGGAGAATGCTTCAAACATTGTGATTACGGTGGTCAGGGACATTGGGACAGCCGGTGCTGTGAGCATCGCCTACACAACCCGTGATGATACTGCGCTGGCAGGACTGGACTACGGCGCGGTCAGCGGCACACTTTACTTCCCTGACGGTGAGACAATCCAGACGTTTGTGGTGCCGATTTACGATAATCCGGTGCCGACGAGCAACCGCACGGTATTGCTTGAGTTGTCCAATCCAACCGGCGGCTCAGAGCTGGGCATCAACGCCATTGCAACCCTTACAGTTGTGGATGACGATGGTTTGATTTCATTCAGCCAGCCCAGCTACAGCTTCAACGAGGGCGTGGGCGATGCCATAATTGAAGTGGTGCGAACGGCTGGGACTGTTGGGCAGGCCTCGGTTGATTTTGCGGTCAGCAACCTGACTGCGGAAGGCGGGCTGGACTTTGTACCGGTGACAGGCACATTGCTTTTCACAAACGGCCAGACAAACGCGTTCATACGTGTGCCGATTTTGGAGGATTCGTTGTTGGAGGGTAACGAGACGGCGTTCCTGAGCCTGTTCAATCCGGTTGGGGCAACTCTGGGGCGCTCAAATGCGACATTGATAATCGTGGATAACGAATATGCTGCGGGCCAGTTGGGATTTGAGAGCGCGAGCTACCTTGTAAATGAATTCGAGGGTTACATCCTTGTCAGGGTCATTCGCACGAACGGGTCCAGCGGGGCCGTTTCGGTTGATTTCACGACGATTCCTGGTACGGCCACGCCGTTTACCGATTACATGCCGACCAATGGGACATTGAGCTTTGCGGATGGGGAGACGGTTCGCTCGTTTATTGTGCCGATAGTGGCGGATTACCTGCCGGAGTTGAATGAGACGGTGATGTTGCAGTTGTCAAATCCGCGCGGCGCGGCTGGCGTAACGCTTGGGGCAAATGCGCAGGCCACGCTGACGATAGTGAACAACAACCTGATAAACGGCGTGTTAAGTCTGGCTGCTACGAACTATTCAGTCATGGAAACTGCCGGTGTGTTGACAGTGACAGTTACACGCGGCTTTGGCAGCCAGGGCGAGGTGGCTGTGAATTATTCCACCGTGCCGGGCACGGCTGACACCAATCGCAATTACACGCCGGTCAGTGGTGTTTTGACATGGCCGGACGGCGACACTTCGCCGCGGACGTTTACCGTGCCTATTTTGGCCAATGATTTGGTGGAGGGAGATTTGACGTTTGGCGTTGTGTTGACCAATGCACAGGGTGGCGCGACGCTTGGCGTCTGGACGAACGCGCTGGTCACCGTGGTGGATGCGACGCTGGCGCCTGGAGCGCTCACATTCGCCAGCACAAACTTCAATGTCCTGGAAAATGCCACCAATGCGGTCATTACGGTGGTGATGCGTTCAAACAACATTGGCCTGGTTTCGGTTGATTACGCCACATTTGACGGTTCGGGCGTCAATGGCCTGGATTACCTCTCTGTCACAGGGCGGCTGTATTTCGTGCCAGGACAGGCAACAAACATCTTTACGGTGCCTGTTATTGACCGGCCGGGATTCAATTTGAATCGAACTGTAGGATTGAGGCTGTTTAATCCGATGGGTGGGGCTGTTTTGGGTGTTATTACAAATGCAACATTGACCATACTGGAGAGCACTACAATGGCAGGCTCGGCGAATGTTGCATTTGCGCCGCTGCTCAACGGGCCTGTGGAGGTGGTTGATGTGCGCACCAACACTGATGGCCGGATTATAATTGCCGGCTCATTCAGCGTGGTAAACGGCATACCGCGGTTTAATCTTGCTCGCTTGGAAACAAATGGGGCCGTGGATTTGAACTTTGATCCGGGCACTGGACCAAATGCGCCCATTCGCTCGCTGTTGTCACTGGATGACGGGCGATTGCTGGTGGGAGGCGGGTTCAGCTCATTTGCCGGAAGCGGGCAGGGCTTCCTGGTGAGGCTTGATGTCAATGGCGCTGTTGAGCCGGGATGGCCCTTCGGCAGCCAGCCGAATAATTCGGTTGAAGCCATTGCAGTGCAGCCTGATGGAAATGTGCTGATTGGCGGCTCGTTCAGCGCGTTGGGCTTTACACCGCGCAGCTACCTTGGCCGGTTGTTGCCAAATGGTTTCCTGGACACCGGATTTTTGGCGGGGCTTTCCGGCCCCAACGGCATTGTAAGGGCTTTGGCGGTGCAGGCATCGGATGGCAAGATTTACGTGGCCGGCGATTTTACCGCCGTCAATGGCGTGAGCCGGAATAGAATTGCACGCCTGTATCCAGATGGTTCGCTGGACTTGAGCTTTGCGCCGAATGGCGGCGCCAATGCTTCTGTCCGCACCCTGGTGATACAAGGTGATGGGCGGGTGTTGATTGGCGGTTCATTCACGACTGTCAACGGCGTAAGCCGCGGGCGTATTGCGCGGTTGAATACCGATGGGTCGCTGGATTTAAGCTTCAATCCGGGGGCGGGCGCGGATGAATTTGTCAGCTCGCTGGCATTGCAGTCGGACGGCAAAATTATAGCTGGCGGCGGATTTGCCACGTTCAATGGTTATGCGCGCAGCAGGCTGGTGCGCCTGCTTCCGGATGGGACAGTGGACAGCACATTCAACGTGGGCACGGGCGCGAATAATTACATCAGCTCGGTGCAGGTTGAAGCCAACCAGGATTTGGTTGTTGGCGGTGGATTCACGGAGTTCAATGGAGTTGCGCAGGCGTATCTGGCGCGAATCAGCGGCGGTATCAATTATGGTGGCGGTGTGCTGCGGTTTGCCTCCACCAATTTCAGCGTCATGGAAAACGGCTCCAATGCGGTTGTGACGGTGGTACGCGATGGCGGCACTGTTGGCGAGCTGTGGGTCAATTACTTCACGGTGGATGCCGGCGCTTTGGCGGGCGTTGACTATCAGCCGGCGGCAGGGGCGCTGCATTTTGCGGATGGCCAGACGCTGCAGACAATCACAATACCGGTGTTTGACAACAGCCAGCCGACCAGCAACCGGTTGTTCACGGTCTGGCTGACCAACGTGTCTGGGGGCGCGGTGTTGGCTGCCTCGCCGCAGACGTCGGTGACCATTGTTGAAGACGATCCATTGATACAATTTGCGCAGGCGGATTACGCGGTCAACGAGGATGGGTTTGCAGCCCTCATAAATGTAATTCGTCCAGTGGGCTATCAGGGGGCTTCTGCGGTGGACTACATAATCACAGATGGCACGGCTACCGGCCCTGATGATTACACTGCTTTCAACGGGACGCTGACTTTTGCGCCGGGAGAAACCAACGCCTTCTTCATCGTGATAATAAACGATGATTTTATTGCCGAAGGCAACGAGACGATCAACCTGGCGCTTGCCAACCCGACAAATGCGACGCTCGGGCTGAGCAACGCGGTGTTGACCATAGTGGACAATGAACAGGCGCCGGGCATGATAGGATTCAGTGTCACCAATTACACGGTAATGGAAAATGCCGTTCTCGCAGATATTGCAGTGAGGCGCACAGCCGGAAGCGCTGGCAATGTGTCGGTGAGCTTTGTAGTGGGTGGCGGCACGGCCACGGCAGGCCTGGACTATGTTGCCACCAACGGGGTGATTCAGTTTGCGGATGGAGAGACGTTGAAGACATTCACAGTGCGAATCCTTGATGACAATCTAACTGAAGGCAACGAGGTGGTGGGATTGGCGTTGCTAAACCCGACAGGCGGCGCGTTCCTTGACCCGCAGCTTTCGACGGCCACATTGACAATCCGGGATGATGACGGCGCGCCGGGCGCATTCCGGTTTGATGCTGTGAGTTATTTCGCAAACGAGTCGTTGGGTGTAAATTTTGCCGTTATCACGATATTGCGCACAAACGGGGACATGGGCGATGTTTCGGTGGATGTTGCCACCAGCGATGGTACGGCGCTCGCCGGGGCGGATTATGTCGGACTGACCAACCGCCTGTATTTCACCAACAGGCAGGTCAGCCAGACGATCAGCATTCCCATAAACGATGATTTGTTGTTTGAGGGTGACGAGACATTTACTGTTCGTTTGTTCAATCCACTTGGTGGCGCGACGCTGGCTTCGCCTTCCAATGCAACCGTGGTCATAAGGGACAACGAAGCCGTGATACAGTTCACCGCAGCCAATTACACAGTTTCTGAGGATGGCGCTTTTGCAACCATTACTGTGGTGCGCTCCGGCGGCCTGTTTGGGAGCCATCAGGTTACTTATTCTACCAGCGATGGAACCGCGCAGCCGGGCGATTACATGCCTGTAAGTGGGGTGCTTACGTTCAATCTGGGCGATACAGTGCGCAACTTCGTCGTGCCGATCATGGATAATACCCAAACCAACGCCAGCCGGACGGTCATGTTGCATCTTTCATCGCCGCAAGGCGGGGCGGTGCTGGGCGCGTTAAGCAACGCGGTGTTGACCATTCTGGATAACGACAGCGTAATAGCCTTTGGCGCGCCGAGTTATTCGGTTGCGGAAAATGCCGGGTCACTGACCGTGACACTGACACGTGCCGGAAGCGTTGGCGTGCCGGTATCGGTCAATCTTTCGACAGTGAACGGGAGTGCGGTTGGCGGGGTTGATTTTGTGCCGGTGAGTCAGACGGTCTTCTTTGGCGCCGGCGAGACAAACCGCAGCGTCAACATACCAATCATTGACAATTCACGGCGCGATGTACTGCGCAGCTTCCAAATCCAGCTTGGCAGCCCGTCGGTGGGTGCAATCATCGGGACTCCGGCGGTAACAGTGACGCTGGTGGATGATGACAATGCGAATATCGTGCCTGCCGGCGCGGTGCTTGTGGCCGAAAGCCAGTCGCCTACCAACAATGTGATTGATTCGGGCGAGACCGTTACGATGAACCTTGCATTGCGCAACGTGGGGAATCTGCCGGCCACGAATCTGGTGGCGGTGTTGCTTGCCACAAACGGTGTGGCATCGCCAAGCGGGCCGCAGTCCTATGGTTATCTGGCTGCCTCCGGCGGCAGCGCCACGCGCACATTCACATTTACTGCAGCCGCTCCAAATGGAGCAACCATCATTGTGACGCTGCGCTTGAGTGACGGGACGAATGACCTGGGAGTGGCGCAGTTCCCATTCCAAGTTGGGCGCGGGGCTGGCGTGTTTGCGAATACCAACGCAATCATCATCAACGATGCCACCAATGCGACCATGGCGCGAGCTGCCTCGCCGTATCCATCGCAGATCAATGTGAGCGGTCTGGGCGGGAAGGTAAGCAAGGTGACTGTAACGCTGAATCGCATCACGCATACTTATCCTGAGGATATTGGTGTGATGCTAATAGGGCCGGAAGGTCAGAAGGCATTGCTTATGTCCCGTACTGTAGGCGGATGGGATCATCCGCTGAATCAAGTTACATTAAGCTTTGATGATGCGGCAACAAACGCCCTGCCAGCCTCCGGCGGAGCTGCAAGCGGGACTTACAGGCCAACAAGCTATGGCGTGTTTGGCTTCCCGGCTCCGGTGACGACGAACGGGGCGGTTGCGGCCTTGTCCGTATTCAACGGCAGCTCGCCCAATGGAATGTGGTCGCTGTACGTGGTTGATCAGGCAGTCGGCGATGACGGACTCATTGCAGGCGGCTGGACATTGTCAATTGAAACCACCGATACAATTCAGCCTTCTGTTGACTTGCTGGTGAACTTGAATGACCAGCCTGATCCGGTGGTTACGGGCGGGCTGCTTTCCTACACGGTTTCAGTGACCAATCGCGGCCCGGCAGCGGCCACGGGTGTTAAACTCACCAACTGGCTGCCTGCGAATGTGACTTTGGTTTCAAATAGCATGTCGCACCTGACCTCGCTGGCGGGCGCAAATGTCCTGGTGCTCAACGTTGGCACGCTGACAAACAACGGTGCATTTGTTGCCACCTTTGTGGTGCAGGCGTCCGGGGTTGGCACCATTACAAATATGGCTGCGGTCGGCGCAAACGAGCCTGACACATTTGCATCCAATAATCAGGCGGTTGCAGTTACGATGGTCAATCCTTCAACGCCGCCGCAAGTGGCGCCGGTCAGCAGGTTGAGCGCCGGCCAGTTCCAGTTGACAATAACCGGCACGCCCGGAACCTTGTATTACATCGAGGCGCGGACAAGTCTGACTTCGGGCACCTGGCAGCGGATTGCCACCAATATATTGAGCGGCTCTTCGGCTGTCTTTACAGACCCGGCCAGCCTCGGCGTGGGTGCGCGGTTCTACCGTGTTGTTCTTCCGTGAGCGATGAAGTTGCTCGGTGTTACCGGCGGCGTTGGCATGGGAAAGAGCACCGCCGCGGAATTCCTCCGGCAAGCCGGCGTGGCTGTTGTTGATACCGATAAAATCGCCCGTGAGGTTGTCGAGCCGGGGAAGCCTGCTCTTGAAGAAATTCGCCGTGAATTCGGTGCGCATTTCATCGGACAAAATGGGCGGCTGTTACGCAGTGAGCTTGCCCGGCTGGTGTTTTCGGATGCTGCGGCGCGCTCCAAATTGGAGGCCATTCTTCATCCCCGTATCCGTGCTGCATGGCAGCAGGAAGTCGAGGTTTGGAAGAAGGAAGGCCGGGAAGTTGGGGCGGTTATAATACCGTTGTTGTACGAGACGGATGCAGCTTCATTTTTCTCCAGTGTTTTATGCGTTGCCTGTTCCAGTGAAACGCAGCGCCGGCGCCTGTCGGATCGCGGCTGGACGCAACAGGAAATTGACAGGCGCAACGCCGCCCAATGGCCGGTCGAAAGAAAGATGAATCTTGCGGATTTTGTGGTTTGGACCGAGGGCCGGCTGGAGGTGCACGCAGCACAGTTGCGCCGGGTTTTGCAGATGATTTAAGTATGGATGGCGGCAGGGTTTAAGAGCGACCTTGCTGTACGCCTTTCGATTTCGGGCCTTGTATTTGGATTTTCTGCTGCCTTTTCCGGCTGTCTTGGACATAATTGGGGCATGATTCTGACGCAAGCCGAGGCTGACAGCTTGGTGCAAGTGCGCCATGGCAATCCCCATCAACTGTTGGGGATGCATCCGCTTGGCGACCGACGTGGTGTGGTGGTGCGCGCGTATTTGCCGCACGCGGCCCAGGTCCACATCGAGCCGGTGCATGAAAAAGACAAGCCGAGCCTTAAATTGCATCGCGTGCATCCTGGCGGCCTTTTCGAGGGTGTGTCATTTGAGACCGACCGTGTCTATGCCTATGATTTGGTTGTGAAGGACAGGCAGGGACGCATCACACGCAGCCGCGATCCTTATTCATTTCTGCCCACGTTGGGTGAAATGGACCTTTATCTGTTCAATCAGGGCAATGAGCGGCGGATTTATGAGAAATTGGGGGCGCATCTTCGGGTGATTGATGGCGTGGTTGGTACTTCATTTGCGGTGTGGGCGCCGGAGGCACAACGGGTGAGCGTGGTTGGGGATTTCAACCAGTGGGATGGCCGGCTGCACGCGATGCGGTTGCTTGGCGCTTCCGGTGTTTGGGAGATTTTCATTCCTGGGGTTTGCAGAGGGATGCATTATAAATTCGAGATACGCGCCCGCAACGGGCAAGTAATGCTCAAGACTGATCCTTATGGTTTCTTTTTCGAGGTGGCCCCCAAAAACGCGGCGCTGGTCTGGGATACGCTGGAATTTACATGGTCAGATGAGCGGTGGATGGAGG
>Ga0078972_1011063_pt1 | contig 16394 bp, 11 predicted proteins | sample YelNatPaOPGAMG01_FD_67568 | JGI IMG/M metagenome (GOLD analysis project Ga0078972, IMG submission 67568) | Hot spring thermophilic microbial communities from Obsidian Pool, Yellowstone National Park, USA - OP-RAMG-01 (SPADES assembly) (version 2) | ecosystem: Environmental > Aquatic > Thermal...
TCACTCGTGGTCTTTTGCTCGTCGGGTTTCTTTACTACTACAACTGCCCCTGCCTGATTCAAAACTTCAGATACCATCTCCTTGACTTCCTTGATAAGTTTGTCCTCGTCCTTTACTATTGTCCTCGTGGACCTTCCCTTTATCTCTACCTTCATCGTCTCTATGAGTTTCATCGAGATTACATAACTATTTCCAACTGTCCCGATCGAACTCTCTACATAATATTCTGCACCCATTGCCCCGGCTATCTGCATCATACAACTATTCTCTGAACAGTTCTTGAGTTGCTTATTGCTCTCCCAGAAGAGCATCTTGTCTATGTCCTTCTGTCCAATTACCTTGAATGCCTTGGACTTACTTATCTCGTCCATTATAATCTCTATCAATAGATTTGTGGTACCCTTTTCGATCCCTTTCTCGGGTGTCATATCGAATACTATCAGTGTTGGGATCTCAACGGCGGTTTTCTTCTGAGTGCTTCCCTGACTCTGAACGGGCTTTGTGCTTTGAGCAAGGATAGTCCCTTTTGACGAAGAAGTCAGAGCCCATTCACTATTCTTTCTCAGACTTATCTCATCTGCGGATGAATCAGATGAATAAAAAACCGAGTACAAAACAAGGCCGATTGCCAACACATTAAAGAATTTTTCACACATACTCTCTATTCCTTTAAGATACTTAAATAAAACAAACACATTGTGCAATATAAAACATATGTAAACTGATGTCAAAGAAATATTTTGGAACAATATTGACAATATAAATTTCCCAGACTCTTTATTGTTTTGAACAAATGCCCTCTGGATAAATGAAGATAATACCTAACAACATTCGGCAATTTTTCCCCTGAATTATTATCAGCCAATTTATATATAATCAATTCTTGAATTGCCCCTACAATATTCAAAAACTCTCAAATCTAATAATCAAAAACTCTTCAATCCAAAAATACCAAATCTTAAAATCTGTAATCTATAGTCTGTATGTCTGTTTGTCTGTTGTCTTTTGTCTGTATTCTGAATATCTATTGTCTGTATTCTATCTGTCTGTCCTCTGTCCGTCTGTCCTCTGTCTGTCTTCTTTATGGTGCGTATTTTATAAGATAAATATCATCTCTTCCCGCACTCGACAGCGGACATCCTCCAAAGTCAATATTACTACCCTGAAAATATCCAGCTCCATATACATTACCTGAACTATCTACGGAGACGGATTGACCATAATCACCACCACTCCCCCCAAATCTCTTACTCCATAGATGATTTCCATTGCTGTCAAACTTGGCAAGATAGATATCAGAATGACCAGCATTTGTAAGTGCACCTCCTCCAAAGTCTATAGTAGAACTTAGAAAATCCCCTGTTATATATACATTACCTGAACTATCTACGGAGACGGAAGAACCATAATCCCAATCACTCCCCCCAAATCTCTTACTCCATAAGTGATTTCCATTGCTGTCAAATTTGGCAAGAAAGATATCAGCAAATCCAGCTATTGCATTTTTAAGCTCACCTCTTCCAAAGTCTATAGTAGAGCTCCTAAATCCCCCTGTAATATATACATTACCTAAACTATCTACAGAGACGGAATGACCACCATCATCACTTCTCCCCCCAAATCTCTTACTCCATAAGTGATTTCTATTGCTGTCAAACCTGGCAAGAAAGATATCTGCATTACCAGCATTTTTAAGTTCACCTCCTCCAAAGTCTATAGTAGAACTTTCAAAATTCCCAGTTATATATACATTACCTGAACTATCTACGGATACGGAATTACCAACATCACTACTACTTCCCCCAAATCTCTTACTCCATAAATGATTTCCATTGTTGTCAAACTTACCAAGAAAGATATCAGTTAAACCAGCATTTGTAATTGCCCCTCCTCCAAAGTCTATAGTAGTACTATTAAAATACCCTGTTATATATACATTACCTGAACTATCTACAGAGACGGAAGAACCATAATCATTATTACTCCCCCCAAATCTCTGACTCCATAGATGCTTTGTATCAACTCTCTTCTCACATCCATCATCCCACCTATCATTACAATTAACAAAGTCATTTTTACAATCACATTTGCCCATTTTACAAAAAGCATTATTTCCACAACTTCCGCAACTCCCTCCACATCCATCGTCTCCACACATTTTACCAAAGCAGTTTGGAGTACATATATCAGCTAAAGAATCACCCTGGTTTCTATTAATAATATCACTCCCTAAAGCATCTTCGCTACCGCTTGATGAATATCCTACATAACAGCTCTGGAATTTTATAAAAAGTAAAATAAAAAGTAAATACCACATCTTTTTAAGAAGCCCAGATGATACACTCATCTCCTTCCTCCTTAATGATATTTAATCAGATATCTTTGTAACAGATATTGCCCCGATTGTAAAATAAAAATAAGAGGCTGAATGGAGTAATTCTCAAATCATATTATTAAAAGTTGGAAATGGAAACATTAAAAATGTGATTGCCAAACATAAATTAATCCCTACTTTTATTTTTGGAAATTTGCTTGACATTATTGAAGTTATCGGGGTAAACCTATAGCACGATCGAAGAATCGTTGAACCGAGGCAGGAGGTGAAATATGAACATCACAACCGATACAAAGGTTTTAGAACTTATTGACAAATATCCATTTCTCCTCGATTTTCTTACTTCTTATAATGAGAAATTCTCATTGCTTAAAAATCCTGTGATGAGAAATACTATGGGTAGAGTAGCCACATTGAGTATGGCTGCCCAGATTGCGGGTATTGAAGTGAATAGATTGATCGAGGATATCAAGGCGGAGATAGGAAAGAGATCAGAAACCGGATCGGAAAGAGTAATCAGTGATTCTGATAAACAGGAGAAACTTAAGAATATTATAAAAGACCTTCACAGTGGGGTACCCATTGAAGAGGTGAAAAAGAGATTCAACGAACTGATAAAGGATCTGGATGCCAGTGAGATTGCGGCTATGGAGGAGAGACTCATACTGGAAGGGATGCCAGTAGAAGAGATTCAGAAACTATGTGATTTACATGTAAATGTCTTTAAGGACCTTCTAAACAGGAAGCCCGGAATTGAAGTACCCGAAGGGCACCCAATAGGTTTGTATTTAAGAGAAAATAAAGAGATTCTGATCAGGATAAAGAAGATACAGGAGATACTTACCAGACTCAACAACGAGAAGAGAGATGATCTTTTCGACGAGTTAAAGAATGCACTGATCGACCTGCAGAATATAAATTACCATTATCTACGGAAGGAGAATCAACTATTTCCATACCTCGAAAAATACGAATTTACCGGTCCATCCCAGGTAATGTGGGGCATTCACGATGAGATTAGAAAGAAACTAAAGGACGCTATAAGACTTTCTGATGAGAGGTCCAGAGATGAGTTATCCAAATTGCTGCCATCTCTACTGATTGCCATAAACGAAATGATTTATAAGGAGGAGAATATTCTATTTCCAACAGCCCTTAAACTCTTATCTGAAAAGGAGTGGGAGGAGATAAAGAGTGGTGAAAAGGAGATTGGCTTTTCCTTTATTACACCTGATTATTCATCGAATGAAAATAAAGCAGAAGGGAAGTTTTCAGGTGGAATAAGTCTTTCTACAGGGTGGCTTACAAGAGAGCAATTGGATGCTATTCTAAAGACTCTTCCAATAGATATATCTTTCGTAGATGAGAATGATGAGGTTAGATACTACTCGGATTCAAAGGATAGGATATTTCCAAGAAGTCCTGGTGTAATAGGAAGAAGGGTTCAGAAGTGTCACCCTCCCAAATCTGTTCACATAGTGGAGAAGATACTATCTGCATTCAAGTCCGGTGAAAGGGATGTTGCAGAGTTCTTTATCAGACTGAATGGTAGAGAGATTCATATCAGATATTTCGCAGTGAGGGATGATAATGGCAAATACCTTGGTACCTTAGAGGTATCGCAGGATGTAACCGATATCAAAAAGCTCAATGAAGAGAAGAGGTTACTAAATTGGGAATAGGGATATTCAATAAGGTGTGATTGAAGTACTTATGTCGATTATTAGAAACATACTTTCATTTAAAACTCTGATTGTTTTGCTTGTAATGGTCGTATTTTTCGGAATTTTATACGGCGGGGATATCTATCATTATTCAGAAAGCCCAAAGTTCTGTAATTCCTGCCATGTGATGAACGAAATGTACAATAATTATATTCACAATGGTGCACACAGAAATGCTCTATGTATCGATTGTCATCTGCCAAATGATAATGTAGTCGCACATTTTGTGTGGAAGGGAATAGATGGGACCAAGGATGTAGTATACTTCTACGGAAACCTGTATAATGAACCGATTGAGATATCTCGACACGGAGATGAAGTTGTCAAAGAGAATTGTCTTAGATGTCATCAGGGTATAATGAGCAATGTAAATATTGGAGATAGAAAGTGTATCGATTGCCATAGAAGACATACACATAAACATACAGGAGTATTTTGATGAGAAGGTATAATTGTTTCTATTTGTCCTTATTTTGTTTATTTGTTTTTTCTCTGATAGGGTGTCAAACTCGGGCACCTGAATCCCCTAAAAAGGTAGATATCCCTGAAGGCGAGGTCGATCCAGCGGTGTGGGGTGTGGTATATCCTGTGGAGTATAACCTGTATAAAAAGACGGCTGAACCCAAACCTGTAGGTTTATCGAAGTATAAGAAGGGTTATGATGCAGATCTGATAATCTATGACAAGATCAGTGAGTTTCCATTCCTTGCAATATTATATAATGGTATGGCATTTTCGCTGGAGTATAACGAGCCGAGGGGACATTCTTATATGTTGAAAGATGTGTTGGAGATTGACCCCGCAAGGTATGCCGCCGGTGGGGTATGCCTCACCTGTAAGTCTCCCTATGCAAATATTTTAAGAGAAAAGATGGGAGAGGATTACTTTAAGAAACCATTTATGGAGGTACATAGCCAGATCCCTGATAAGCATAAGGAGCTTGGAGTAACCTGTGTCGAGTGTCATAATCCCAGGACGATGGAGAATAGAATTTCCAAATTTGCTCTCAAAGATGCTTTGAGAAAGATGGGAAAGGACCCGGAGCATCTCGAACATCAGGAGTTAAGAAGTCTCGTATGTGGTCAATGCCATGTTACTTATGTAGTAGAGAAGGACGCGAATATGAAGTCCAAGAATCTATTCTTCCCGTGGGACAAATCACGATACGGAAGGATTACTATAGAGGATATAATAAAGGTATTGAAAAGCTCTCCATCATATAGAGAATGGACGCAAAAAATGACGGGATATAAATTGGCTTTTATCAGACATCCGGAATTCGAGTTGTTTACCAATAACTCCGTTCATTTCAATGCCAATGTCTCATGTGCAGATTGTCATATGCCTTATAAGCGTGTCGGCAATTATAAAGTCTCGGATCACAATGTAACCTCCCCGTTGAAAAATGGAATGAAGTCCTGTATTGTCTGTCATTCCGAAGGAGAGGAGTATCTGAGAAATCAGGTTTATGCTATTCAGGATAGGACTGTATCTACTTTGCTTAAGGCGGGATATAGACTTGCCTATGTTACGAAGTATATCGAGAAGGTGAATAGTATTAGAAAAGAAGGGAAGGAGATAGATCCAGCACTCTTGTCTAAAATTCAGGATTTGTATGAGGAGTCAATATATAGATTGATATTTATTAATGCAGAAAATTCGCTTGGTTTTCACAATCCAACGGAGACAATGAGGATTCTATCTGATTCGATTTCATATGCGGCTGAATGTGAAAAAATTCTTGTCAAGATACTGAGTGAAAACAATGTGAATTATAATGAAATAAGACTTCAACTTGTGAATTATTTAAACGAGAGAGGGAAGAAGAAGCTAAATTTCAAGCCCGAACAGGAATTCTCGGACCCGTTCGAAACACTATATGAGATTGTACCCAAGGAGATAAATAGTAGATAGGCTGGATGTTCTTTTTGTTAAATTAGGATTCTAACCTAATGCCAACACCAATAGCTAAAACCATATACAAAACAAACTAAGTAGTAAATGGACAAGTGCGAAATGATATTTATCTTGACATTGAGGTTATTCTTATAATAAAAGAATCCGTTATTCGAGGCGGAGTGCTATGGATGAAATAATCAGTTTTCAGAGTTTGATAATGAGGCTTGAAGAGTTCTGGATGAAGAGGGGTTGTATAAGAATATTCCCTTACGATCTGGAGGTAGGGGCCGGGACATTTCACCCCGCCACATTCTTGCGTTCATTGGGTCCTGAGCCCTGGGCTGCCTGCTATGTTCAGCCCTGCAGAAGACCTACTGATGGCAGATACGGGGAGAATCCGAATAGATTGCAAAAATACTATCAGTATCAGGTACTGATTAAACCATCGCCAGATGATATCCAGAAGATCTATTTAGAGAGTCTCGGCTCTATAGGGATAGATACCTCCAAACACGATATACGGTTTGTCGAGGATGATTGGGAATCCCCGACACTTGGAGCCTGGGGTCTGGGCTGGGAGGTCTGGATAGATGGAATGGAGATTACTCAGTTCACATATTTTCAGCAGTGTGGTGGCATAGAACTAAAGCCTGTTTCTGTAGAGATTACCTACGGTCTCGAGCGAATCTGTATGTATCTGCAGGGTGTGGACAATGTCTATGATCTCTACTGGGGCAATGGTTTCTATTACGGAGAGATTCACCACGAGGACGAACGGGAGTTTTCAAAGTACAATTTCGAACTCGCAAATACGGAGCAGCTCTTCAGATATTTCGACGAGTTCGAGTCCGAGGCAATAAGACTCATCTCACAGGGTCAGGTGTTGCCAGCGTATGACTTCTGTATGAAGGCATCTCATACATTCAACCTGCTGAACGCCCGGGGAGTAATCTCCACAACTGAGAGGGCGAGATATATACTCAGGGTAAGGAAGATAGCCAATATGGTGGCTAATGCATATCTTAAATTGAGAGAAAGTATGGGTTATCCTGTAATGATGCCAGATAAAGGGAAGAACAGATGGAAGATAGTTTAATTTTTGAGATTGGGACCGAAGAGGTTCCCGCAAGGTTTATAAGGGATTACGCCGAACAGGTCAAAAGCGGCATTTTAAGTCTCCTTTCAGAGAACAGATTGATAAATTCGAGCGACTGTGAGTTGTATTATACTCCGAGACGGGTTATATTTATTCATAGATCTGTTAAGGTAAGGCAGGAGGATGAGGAGAGGGAGGTCTTAGGTCCGCCTGTAAGAGTATGCTATGATAAAAATGGGGTTCCCCAGAAGGCCCTCACCGCCTTTCTTCAAAAGTTTGGTATAAAACCAGAAGAGTTATACAGGGTTCAGTCTCCAAAGGGGGAGGTGGTAGCGGCGAGGATAAGGATTGAGGGCAGAGATGCGATCTCTATACTCTCGGATGGGCTTATAAATCTGATTACCTCAATAAAATTCAAGAAGTCTATGAGGTGGGGTAATAATGATATCCCATTTGTCAGGCCTATCAGATGGATAGTTGCTATGCTCGGAAAGAATATTATTCCTCTTGAAATAAATGGCATAAAGGCTGGTAATCGTTCCTATGGGAATTTCAATGTGGATAAGAGCGGATTCGAGTTTGAGAGTGTGGATGCCTTTCTCAAAGGGCTCGAGGAGAGATTCGTCGTCTATGATGTTGAGAAGAGGAGAGAGGTCGTAAAATCCAGTCTGAAGTCTGTCTTTGATAGACACAATTTAAAGTTGATAATAAATGAGCCGTTACTCGACGAGGTAGTCAATATCCTCGAATATCCAGTGCCGATAGAGGGTGGTTTCGATGAGGTCTTTCTCAATCTCCCAATAGAACTACTTGAGATAGTACAGGTCAGGCATCAGAGATACTTTCCGCTGTTGAGTGGCAGGACAATCCTTCCGAAGTTTTTGGCATTCGCAAATAATCCTATTGGAGACAAGGAGATCATCAGGACGGGGATGGAGAAGGTATTGAGGGCGAGATTGAACGATGCCGTTTTCTTCTATAACGAAGATAAAAAGCGGGATATCAGGGATATGGCAGCGTCCCTGAATATGGTTTTATATCAGAAGGTACTGGGGAATTATGACAGAAAGCGAGACAGGATTGTGGAGATATCCAGGTTCATCTCGAATATGCTGGGACTGGATGATAAGACACAAGAGAAAATCAAAACAGTAGCACAGTTGTGCAAGGCTGACCTTGTTTCCCTTTCGGTTGGGGAGTTCCCTGAACTTCAGGGTGTAATGGGGAAGTACTTTGCCCTCAACCTTGGGTTTGATGAAGATATTGCAAATGCCATTGAGGAGCACTACAAACCGAGATCATCAGAGGATGATATTCCTGACACTCTGATAGGCTCAGTGGTCTCGATTGCAGACAAGATTGACCACCTCTGCGGACTGTTCCTGATAAATCAACAGCCATCTGCCTCCTCTGACCCTTTTGGTGCGAGAAGGGCGGCCTCAGGGGTAATAGATATTATATCGGGGAAGCGACTTTATAAAGTCTCAACCTCGGCTCTAATTGATAAGGGCCTTTCCCTGTATGATGAAAATGAGATTAAGAGATGTGACGATAAGATAGTCCTCAATAAAAATGCCCGGGAGGAACTGCTGGATTTCTTCAGGGTCAGGATTAAGATGGCCTTATCTGAAAAGGTCAAACCCGATGTGGCGGAGGCGATTTTGAACGCCGGGAGTGGGATTGATGACATCTCTTCTATCTTTGAGAGGTTGGAGGCATTGAAGGCATTCATAGAGGGCGAGGATTTTGACAAGTTTGCGGTAGTATATAAGAGGGCGAGCAATATAACAAAGGATTTTAACTCTACAACTGTTAATGAGAATCTTTTTGAGTATGATGAGGAGCGGGAACTATACTCTTCTATTCAGAGGATCAGGGATAATTATCTTGAAATGATTGCAAAGAGGGATTATTTTAGGGCGATGCAGTTGTTGAGGGAGAATCTATACGAACCTGTTTTCAAATTTTTTGATAAGGTATTTGTAATGGTAGAGGACGAAATGGTAAAGAATAATCGTCTTGCTATTCTGAAGAATGTGGTAATACTCTTCAAAAAGATTATTGACCTTTCATATATTTCGTCAATGTAAACAAGTTTTCAAGGAGGATTTGATATGGCTAATAAGATGGTCTATTTGTTTGGTGGTAAAAAGACCGAAGGCTCAGAGAAGATGAGAAATCTTCTCGGTGGCAAGGGGGCGGGGCTTGCAGAGATGGCGAGGCTCAAGATCCCCGTTCCAGCAGGTTTTACTATAACAACAGAGGTGTGTACACTCTATTACAAGCTTGGTCGTAAATTCCCGAAGGAGTTGAAGTCTGAGATTGCAAGAGGTATCAAGCATATTGAAGATTCTATGGGAATGAAGTTTGGGGATCCAAAGAATCCGCTCCTTGTATCTGTCAGGTCAGGGGCAAGAAAGTCAATGCCAGGTATGATGGAGACCGTCTTGAATGTAGGGTTGTGCAGTAAAACGATTCCTGGTTTGATTCAGAAGACCAATAACCCACGATTTGTATATGATGCATATCGAAGGCTTATTATGATGTACTCCGATGTGGTTATGGAGAAGGCGGCTGGAATTGAGCCAAAGGAGGGGGAGGGTATTAGGGTCCAGTTAGACAGGATGCTTGAGGAACTCAAAGAGAAGAAGGGGTATAAGACCGATGCGGATATCCCCGCAGATGACCTTAAAGACCTGTGTGAAAGGTTTAAGATAAGGGTGAAGGAGGTACTGGGCAAGGAATTTCCAGATGATGCTATGGAGCAGTTGAATGGTGCAATAGGCGCCGTATTTGCTTCCTGGAATGGGAAAAGGGCGGTTGCATATAGAAGAATCGAGGGTATCCCCGACGATTGGGGGACCGCAGTGAATGTCCAGGCTATGGCTTTTGGGAATATGGGGAATAACTCTGCAACTGGTGTGGCATTTACGAGAAACGCCGCAACGGGTGAAAACTACTTCTACGGAGAGTGGCTGCCTAATGCACAGGGAGAGGATGTAGTGGCGGGTATCAGAACTCCGAATCCACTGAATAAAGAATCAGCGAGCGAACACAATAAGGATCTGCCAACGCTTGAGGAGTATATGCCCGAGGTTTATAAACAGCTCTGTGATATCAGGAAGAAACTGGAGCATCATTTCAAGGATATGCTGGATCTGGAGTTTACCATTCAGGAGGGCAAACTCTATATGTTGCAGGTCAGGGTAGGGAAGAGGACAGGTAAGGCGGCGCTGAATATCGCAATGGATATGTATCGTGAGAGGCTAATTGATAAGTATACCGTTGTCACAAGAGTATCACCAAATCAACTCGATGAGCTCTTACACCCGATAGTCGATCCGGAGGAGGAGAAAAAGGTTTCTCCGGTTGCCAGAGGATTGCCGGCGGGTCCTGGTGGAGCCACAGGTCAGGTAGTTTTTACAGCACAGGATGCAGTGGAGTGGACAAGACAGGGTAAGAAGGTGATACTTGTGAGAGAGGAGACCAATCCTGAGGATGTAGAGGGGATGAGGGCGGCGGTTGGTATCCTGACAGCCAGAGGTGGTATGACCAGCCACGCTGCACTGGTCGCAAGGGGCTGGGGTAAGTGTTGTGTGGTCGGTTGTAGTGCTCTGAAGGTAGATGTTGAGGGGAAGAGGTTGATTATCGGGGATAATGAGGTCAAAGAGGGAGACTACATCACCCTGAATGGGAGCAAGGGGAATGTGTATTTAGGAAAGCTGAATATGATAAGAGACACCGAGAACCCCAACTTTGTGGAGTTTATGAAGATTGTGGATTCAATCAGGAGGCTGAAGGTTAGAACCAATGCGGATACACCCGAGGATGCCCGAAAGGCTATTGAATTCGGGGCAGAGGGGATAGGGCTTTTCAGGACCGAACATATGTTTTACGGGAAGGATTCGGAGGAGCCGTTGTTCTATTTGAGGAAGATGATAGCGTCCAGGACAGAAGAGGAGAGGAAGGATGCCCTTAATAAATTGTATCCGTACATCAAGCAGAATATAAAAGGGACACTCGAGGTTATGGAAGGGAAGCCTGTCACTATAAGGCTCCTTGACCCGCCCCTTCATGAGTTCATCCCCAATAGAGAAGACGAACGGAGGAGACTGGCAGAGAGTCTTAATATAAGTCTGGAGGATTTCAGTAAGCGGGCAGAGGAGTTACACGAATCCAACCCAATGATGGGTCACAGGGGCGTCAGACTTGGGATTACCTATAGCGAGATTACAGAGACCTGGGTAAGGGCTATATTTGAGGCTTCGGCAGAGTTAATAAAGGAGGGTAAGAAGGTAAATCCAGAGATAATGATACCCGTTGTATCTGATGTGAAAGAGTTGATTCACCAGAAGGAGATTGTGGACAGGGTCTATTCGGAGGTAATCAAAAAATACAATATAAAGAAAATCGATTATTTATTCGGCACAATGATTGAGATACCCCGTGCAGCCCTTACAGCCGGCAAGATTGCTGAGGTGGCTGAATTCTTCTCCTATGGTACCAATGACCTCACCCAGATGACATTTGGATTCTCCAGAGATGATATAGGGGCATTCGTGCCTGAGTATATAGAGAGAAAGATACTCCCTAATGACCCCTTTGCCATACTTGATCAGGAGGCTGTAGGTGAGTTGATAAAGATAGGCATCGAGAGAGGGAGAAGCGTGAGGAAGGATCTGAAGGTTGGTATATGTGGAGAGCACGGAGGCGAACCCTCTTCGGTGGAGTTCTGCCATAGGGTTGGTATGAACTATGTCTCCTGTTCGCCATTTAGGGTACCGATTGCAAGACTTGCTGCGGCGCAGGCGGTTGTAAAGTACGATAAGATAAGTAAAACAGAGGGCAAGAAAGGTAAACAGAGGAAGGCAAAGGGTAAGAGGTAACCGCCTCTACATTTAAAGAAATAGGGATTTTCTCAACCTGACTAATTGAAATTGCGAGTCAAGTATCAGTATGAAATTAGACAATAGGATATAAAAAAGTTGTTCTTGTCCTCATACCCATATAAACTTTCTCACTCCGAAAGAATGGGTAAAAAGGTCAGGTTGCTATTTGGGAACTATATTATTAGGGGAGAGACATCAGAGATAAAGATATACATCCAGCTGTATTCCCAATTGCCTTGTCTAAAAGATGCATAGAATTTTTACTCAATTCAGATAATCCAAGAGACCTTGGCACGATGAGACTTAGGAAATATGTAGATACCCTTGCCGAAATTTATAAAGGAATATTGCCACTTTTGAAACTAAAAGCTCATTGTGTAATTAATGCTAATGACTTATGGGAAAACAATCGTCGTTATCCAACACATAGTTATATTATAGAGGCAATGGAAAAAGTAGGTTATGAACTTAGGAATATTATCATCTGGGATAAAAGAAATTTAGTAAACAAGGTGGGCATTTATGGATGGCCCAGTAACTACATAACTCTTAGCACAACTTTTGAATATATACTTGACTTTTGGAGTCCCAGATTATGAAATGATACAATTTGTATCCCTTTTAATACCAGTTCTTGCTTCATCTATTTTGCGTTTGACAATAAGGGTTATGGGAATATATTTAAGAGGATTTACGGGAGGTATTATGTCAGGCCAGATCAGGCATAATTCGAAAGAGGATAAAAAGATAATGATATTTGTGACAGGGGGTACATTTGATAAGGAGTATAACGAGATTACGGGAGAACTTGTATTCAAGGATACACATCTCCCCGAGATGCTCTCCCTTGGGAGGTGTAAGCTGGATGTGGAGATCAGGACACTTATGATGATAGATAGTCTGTATATGAAGGATTCTGATAGGGAGATAATTTTGCAGAACTGTCTCACCATCCCAAATCGTAAGATCTTAATAACCCACGGTACGGATACAATGGAGGTTACGGCGAGATATCTTGGCAAAAAGATAAAGAACAAGACGATTGTTTTGACCGGTGCAATGATTCCTTACAGATTTGGCTCGAGCGATGGTATGTTCAATCTCGGGAGTTCTCTGGCATTTGTACAGATACTCCCACCCGGGGTGTATATCTCGATGAATGGTAAATACTTCCACTATGACAATGTCAGAAAAAATAAGAAATTGGGGATATTTGAGGAGATAAGCTGATTATTTCTCTCTTATTCTCTCAATTCTTCTGGCATATTCAGTCAGATAACTCAATGCCTTAGCAGCTCTTTCGGGGGAGTGAAATACCGGTATGCCCCTTTCTTCGAGAGCGAGTATGACCTCATTCTTGATCTCATATGCATTGTGTTTGGCGTCTGTGGAAAGGATCAGGGGTTTTTTGTATGTATTGATGAGTCTGTCATATACCTCGACTACCTCCATCTCGGCGTCTTTGATGATTGCTGAGGCGAGGTTCAAGCCCTGATCATAGTACGGGGATTTCTTCATAACTGCTGTTGACATAACTCCAAGGGCGTTCCCAAGGACCATAACAGAGTCCACCTCCTCTGCCTCCATCAGGACCTCTACACCATAAGTCATCGTCTTTCTCTTACCACCGCCTGCCGAATCTACCGGATTATTCCTTGCCCACCATGGCGGCATAACTGTGTCCAGTTTCTTTAGTGTCTCTTCCTTCAGCTGAGCGATCTTCAATCCATACTTTTCGCAGGCATCGGCGGCGAGTACACCCCATCCACCACCCACAGTTAGAATACCAACTCTATTACCCTTCGGCAGAGGCTCTCTTACGAGTATCTGGGCACAATCGTACAACTCCTGCAATCCGTCAACATAGATTGCACCTGTCTGTTTTATTGCCGCCTCGAATATGGCCGTATCTGATGTCATAGCCCCGGTGTGGGATTGGGCTGCCTTTAGACCTCCCTCTGTCTTTCCACCCTTGATGACTATTACTCTCTTCTTCATTGAGGCATTCTTCAAGGACTGTATTAACCTCTTCCCATCCTTGATTCCCTCAATGTATGCAACGATTGTGTCTGTATCATCATCCTGTGCGAAAAAATCTATATAATCTGGGAGTTTCAATACCGCTTCATTACCACTTGAGATAAACTTGCTGAAACCATAACATGACATATCAGCCAGTTGCATCATAGTAGCACCCACATTCCCGCTCTGAGAGACCATACTGAGTTTACCCGCCTTAGGCTGATGTATCGCCATCTGGGCATAGAGCCTGATTCGGGCATTTACAATGCCCTCACCATTTGGGCCCGCAAGCATAAGGTCATTCTGGATAGCAAAATCTCTGATATCCTCCTGCATCTTCTTCCCCGCCTCACCCAGTTCTGCAAATCCCGCAGTCACAACGAATACAGCATTTACCTTTTTTTCTACACATTCTTTTAGTACACCAAACAGGGCCTCCCGTGGAACTACTATGATTGCAAGGTCAATAGGGTATTCAATCTCTTTTATGCTCTTATAACCTTTGAGTCCCAGCACATCCTCTCCTCTGACATTGACCGGGAATACCTTACCCTCATAACCACCACTCAGGATATTATGCAGTATGTGAAATCCCCACTTTTTGAGATTAAAGCTTGCCCCAATCACTGCTATTGTCTCGGGGGAAAACATCTTCTTGAATCTCTCAAAGTCTTTCATATGCGAATCCTTTTCTAAAAAACCAGAATGTTCCTAATATATACAAAAGGGATACTTATATCAATACAATTTTTACATTTGGTTAAATTTGCTTGTAATTTCTACTGGGAGATAGCTTTGTAAATACTCAGATTAGTGGTGTTTTCAAAAACTTCACAAGAAGAAAGTCTGTAATTGAAAAAATTCTCCTTTGGTAGAGAGGTTTATGCCGAAGGCAGACGCGGAGTTATAATTCCTATCTCATATATCTCATAGATGGGTGGCTAATGAAGTAATTGGATAGATGGATAAGTTGTGAACATTGCTTATAAAAAGCATGGCTTACATCTTAATCTGCCGAATTCTCAAAATCTACAAACTTTATGAGCAGCGGTGATTTCCGCCCGAAACTAAATCTTTGCCTGTTATCTCAATTCACAATGTCAGATAAGACGAAAATATTATTTGATTTATTATTCTGAGGTAATCTCGAGTATTTTTGGCTGGCAGGCGCTTATTTCTGCCTTGAATTCTTCGCAGGATAGTGTCTTGATACACTTTTCCATATCTTCGATATATGCTTTGCTGGCACATTCGAAGGCAGGCTTGATATCATTAGATACATCTTCTGCACATTCCTCTTTTGTTTTATACTTGCCGGGTTCGCATTGATTCAAAGATTTATCACATATTGTATTTACAACACCACTAATATCCACTGATGTACATTTGTTTATCACATTCTCTCTGCATTTAATATACTCACTGCAAGTATTAATCGAGAGACACTCATTTATCGCATTGACAGCGGAATCCTGAGAATAATGTTTATCATTCATCGAAGAGCAGTATTTGTTGCACAATGCCTCATCATCGCCTTCACACTCTTTGTTCTTGGCACACAGAGCACTACAGTTTACTTCCTCAGAATCAGAGAAACAAAAGAGAAATAGCAAACTTATAAATGTTAATGACGACAAGATAAAAAATTTCTTATTCACAATGAAGCCTCCTTAAAACAAACTTGTAGTAATTCTAATTAATCATTTTGAGTTGTCAATTATTTGAAGGATTGAAATTTTCATTTCGAATTATGGATTTGCCACTTCGCAGATAGATAAATGGAATATTTATACTATGTTATTTCTTGTTTGTATTGTATTTTGATGGTATAGAATATTCTCATTCTCAGGAGTAGTGATATGAAAAAATTATTTATGTTGTGCCTCTTATTTCCACTCCTGTTGGTCGACTATGTAGGGGCAAAGGGTCTTGTATTGAGCAAAAATGAGTTTGTAAAAATAGATCCATTAATGAAGATGGTAATGGCAAAGGAAGGGATTATATATTCACGATTTCAGCCTCGCATAAAGGTAGAGTCTTTGAAAATAAACAAGTTCTATTATCCAGTGTATATTATCTCCTCGAATCCAGATGACACATTTTTGGGGTTGAGTGGCTTAGGTTATAGATTCAGGATTGTGAGGGAGAATGATCCATCCATTTTGATCGGAAGTGTAGATATAAGAGATATGATGCTGATCAAGAGCATTTCAGGTGTTGAATATATAGGGTTATTGACACCCAAAAGATTGTATCTGAATAAGAGTGTTCCTCTGATAAAGGCTGATCTGGTACACTCTCAATACAGGTTGCCCTTTGCTGTTACCGGGAAGAATGTCGTACTTGGTATTACTGATACAGGGCTCGACTATACACATCAGGACTTCATATCGGAGAGCGGAGATATTCGTACAAAGTATATATGGTAT
>Ga0078972_1011064_pt1 | contig 16394 bp, 12 predicted proteins | sample YelNatPaOPGAMG01_FD_67568 | JGI IMG/M metagenome (GOLD analysis project Ga0078972, IMG submission 67568) | Hot spring thermophilic microbial communities from Obsidian Pool, Yellowstone National Park, USA - OP-RAMG-01 (SPADES assembly) (version 2) | ecosystem: Environmental > Aquatic > Thermal...
CATTTGGGTAAGAAATAAGAACTCTACCGTCTTTTTCTACAACTGCAAGGTATTGAGTGTTTGGATCATAGCTTAAATACTGCTTTAGAATATCAAGTTTTTGTTCAGTTGTGTTTGCTTTATTTAAAAGCAGCTTTAGAGTATTGAGCGAGTATTTATTGAATGTTATTGAATCTGAAACCAGTTGAGCACTTTGTCGGCTTTGAGTCAAAAGCGATGCTTTAAGTTGGCCTAGCTCACTTTTATAGAGATTTAAAACAAGCAGGCAAGCGCTTATAAACATCACTGCGTTAAACAAAACCCAATAGATAAGTATATTTTTTGCGGTTTTGCTAGTTGAAATTAAAACTATTAGTTTTTGGTATAGGATTCTAAGTGACAATTTTGTCCCTTTATTTTTAGTTTCATGCATTTTTTGCTACTAAATTTCTTTTTACCGTCATTTGAGTGGATTCTACTTATTTTAATTTATTTAAAATTTCATTAGCCAAGACTTCATAATCCTCTGCACCGCGACTATGTGGTGAATAAAACCTAACTGGTGAGTGATTTTCAAAAGCTTCCACCAATTTAATGTCTGTTCTTATGCCTGAAAAAACTTTGTTTAAGCCAAATTGATTAGAAACGTCTTCATTAACTTTTTTGTGCTGTTGAATCCTTTGATTTATCATTATAGGAACCAGACCTAATAATTTTAGGGATGGGTTATCTGTGGTTGCTATTTTGAAAAAAACTCTAGCAAGGCTTTTTATTCCCTCAGTTGATAAAAAATGAGGCAAATAGGGAACTAATACATAGTTAGAAGCAACAATAGCATTTAGTAAAAGACTGTCAAGAGATGGCGGTGTATCAATAAGAATAAAGTCAAAATTTTCAGTAATGCCAGAAGCAATCAATTGTTTTTTGAGTATACTATTATCCAAAACTCCCCCATGCTCAAACATAGGGTTCGCTGGGATTAAAAACAAATTATCCCATTTTGTTTTTAATACAGCTTTTGTAAGCAAAAAATCCTTTTCACAAAACAAAGAGTGAATAGTAGGCAAATTTTTATTGGACACAACCCCTAACCCTAATGTTGAGTGGGCTTGGGTGTCAAGATCAATTACAAGAGTTTTTTTGCCTTTTACTGCAAACTCTGCGGATAAATTTACAGTTGTGGTGCTTTTGCCTGCACCGCCTTTTCTGTTAGTTATTGTTATTAAAATAGACATAAACCACCTATCAAAAGAGTTCTATTTGAGGAGCGTTATTTTCTACTTTAAAATCAGTTTTATTATTTAAAACTTTTTGGTGTATTTCCCTTTGAGAGTCCATAACATATTCCTCGTATATTTCTTTACTTAGTTCATCTATACTTTGTGGTTTACTTTCAATAGATGGATTTGATAACCATTTAGAAACCTGATTATTATATTCATAGAGTTTTTTTAATCCGTATATAATTTTATCTATCTGTTGTTTTGTTACATCTTGAAATTGCACTTTACCCATAAGATTTACAATAGTGCCAAATATAACTTCATTTTGACTATAAATATTTTTAATAATATCTGTTATCATTATGCCAACCGGCTTAAAAGCTTCCTCAGTCTTTTCAACATTATTTTTTGTTTGATCAATATATTGTCCAAGCTCTTTTTTGTTCATTATAGCAGCAACTTGATTATATTCACGGTTCATTGTATTTACTAGGTGTTTAATTTGTGAGGTAATTTGTTTAGATGTATCACCTGTTTTTAAAGATAATTTTCTGATTTCATCTGCTACTACTGCAAAGCCTCTGCCGTGCTCTCCTGCACGGGCTGCCTCAATTGCAGCGTTCAAAGCAAGAAGATCTGTTTGCTCAGATATATATTTTATTTTATCCAACAATGGAGTAATAAGGTTGATTTCGTCTCCAAGTTTTTTAAATCTCATAAGTGTGGCATTTAATGTATCATTAAATAGCTCTGATACTGTATCTAACTCTTGAATCATATTTTGATTTTGTTCCATTTGCATTTCAATTGTATTTACAAGTTCATTACTTGAAGCCAAAGAGCTATTTATTGTTTCTGTTTGAGTTTTAGATGTTTCGTATAATTGATTTAAATCATTTATTAGATCTAAGCTAGCCTCTTCAGTTATTTTAATGTTAAGTAATAATTGTTCTAAAAGTATATCATAAATTTTATTTATAGAGTTTGGTATAGGCTCAAATTCATAAGCTAAACATTTTTCACTGTTTCCAAATCTACATAAACGCTTATTTATTTCTTTTGCTAGCCCCCTTCCAAAAGATTTATTTGCTTTAGAGATAATATAATAAAATAATGGTATAAAAAAAAATAAAAATACTACAGTTATAACGAATATTATGGCAAACATTTTAAACCTAAATTCAGGCAGATATTCGTAAATAAGTTCCGATAAAATATTAATAATTATATATAAAGCTGCAAGGTATATCAGCACCCATTTATTTAATATCATTTTCTTTAGCAGTGAATTAATATTATTATCCATTAGCATTCCTTCTTTATTTATTAAAATTTTAACTTCCCGGGAGCACTTTTTTGATTACATTGATTAAATCGCTCCCAGAAACCGGTTTTACAAGCCACCCAGTTGCACCTAATTTTTTAGCTTCTTCTCTTTTTGACTGCTCGCTTTCTGTAGTAAGTATCAATATGGGTGTAAATCTAAGAAGTGGTCTAACATTCTTTATAAATTCAATCCCATTCATCACTGGCATATTAAGATCTGTAATTATAAGGTCTGGCTTAATCCCTGATTTTACTTTATCAAAGGCCATTTGTCCGTTTGAGGCGGTTTCAACTTTAAAACCATTCATTTCAAGAGCTGATTTTAGGCTCATAATCATAGTTGCTGAATCGTCAACAATTAAAACCGTTTTGCTCATTTTTCTTTCCCTCCAGTCAAAAATATTTTTAGGTCATTGTTTGGTAAATCTGTTATTGTGGGTTTAAAAATAAGCAAAAGCTGCAAAACGGCAGTGTGCATGTGATCTAGTTCGCCTAAATCTACCTTTGGTTTTTTTCTTTCTGCAAGCCAGTTAAACAAGCTTTCCACATCTTCAATGCTTATTAAATCTACAAGTTTTGCCGTATTGTTTTTATATTCTATTGACATTTACGAGCTCCTTTGGGTTAATTACTAGAAGTACAGACCCATCTCCCATTATTGCAATACCAGAAAAAGTTCTCATGCTTGCAAGAAAACCGCTAAGAGGCTTTAAAATTATATCTGCTGTTTCATAAAATCCATCTACTACTATACCAATTAATTCTCCTTTTACAGAAAGCACTGCAATAGCATATTCACCTTCTTCGTTTGTTATATGAGGCTTATCTATTTCTAGTAATTCATTTAGATAAAAGATAGGCACTACTTTGTTCCTTAGTATTGCTACCATCTTACCTTTAATTTTTTGAATTGTTTCTTGGGAGATTCTTACTGTTTCAACTATCGTATCTATTGGAATTCCTAACCTCTCTCCACCAGATTCTATTATCATTACATGAGATACAGCCATTGAAAGAGGCAAAGAAAGGCTTATAGTGGAGCCTTTATCTAATTCTGTTTGAATCTTTACAAATCCCCCAAATTTTTCTACCGCAGTTCTAACGACATCCATACCAACGCCTCTTCCTGAGAGGTCTGTAGCAACTTCAGCTGTGGAAAAACCTGGCAAAAAGATAAGGTTTACTGCTTCATTGTCTTTCATTTTCTCAAACTGCTCTTCTGTTATTAAACCTTTTTGGTATGCTTTTAGTTTGACTTTATGTGGATCAATTCCTCTTCCATCGTCAATTACCTCTATCAACACATGGTCAGATTCATGTTTTGCACTTAAAGTTATTGTTCCTTCTTCTGGTTTACCTTTTGATGTTCTTTCTTGTGGAGACTCGATTCCGTGGTCTATACTGTTTCTTATTATATGAATAAGGGGATCTGAAAGAGATTCAATCACATTTTTGTCTGCTTCTGTTTCTTCCCCTTCAAGCTTTAGTTCGATTTTTTTATTCAGTTTTTTCGACAAATCCCTTACAAGCCTTGGAAATCTCTGGAATACTGTAGAAACAGGGATCATTCTTATCTGCATTATTGCATCTTGCATTTCTTCTGCAATGCGGTTTAAAACACTATGCTGACCCTTTATCTCTTTTGAGAGTTCTAATATTCCATAAACGCTTTCTGCTTTATTTGCAATGTATGGAAGACTGTTTTTGGCAACAACAAATTCCCCTATCAAATTCATCAACCTGTCTATTTTTGATTCATCTACCTTAAGGATTTTGTTAATTGAGTGAGCCAAAGCCGCTTCTTTTTCTGCTGGGCGCTCTTGTGATGCAGGTGGTGCTTCAGAAGATGTCGATTGTTCATATGCTTTATCTACCGTAGGTTCTGTTTTATTTTCTAATAGGTAAGTACCAAACCTTTCTGTTATCCAGTTGTCTAATAAACCAAAGTTTTCTGGAGAAACCTTTTGGGCTATATTTTTAAGCTCTTCTACAGTTTCTTTTTCTCCTAAAGATATCAACCCATTTTCGATACTTGCAATAACACCATTTAATATATTAGAGCGCGTTAATTTTGCTTCGATTGAACTTAGTTTTTCAAGCACAATTTTTTGAACTTTGATGATTTTTAAGAATTCATCGGTTAGTTTAGGCTCCTGTGTAGATTTTTTTGGTTCTGTTTTTTTGTTTTCACCTACGTCTTCTCTTTGAATGCTAAATACTGGAGGTTCCATTGTTTCAAGGCTTTTTAAAAGCGCTTCCACAATATGTTTGTATTGTGGCAAATAATCTATAAAAAGACCTATCCATCTTAAAATAGAAGCAAAATATAAACTAGGAGATGACAACTCTAAAAGAGACGCTACAGCATTTTTTAAAGTTTCTACATTGTTTTCTTCTAAGTACCTTCTTGCATCTGATACGAAATCTTCATAAACCGGTCCACCGTTTTTATCACCATATGGAATTATTAAAGCAGTTAAATTAACATCATCAAACTTTACTTGGTCAAGTACATATTTAAAATGCTCTGCAAGTTCATCTTTGTTTGCAAATGATAAAAGGTCAAAGTCTGTAATGCATTTGTAAATATCCATTGAAGCTGGATCTGAAATTTCCTCTCTTAGATAAGCCCGCGACCAGATGAGCCCTGGGGTCTTTCTTACAAGGTATAAAGGGTCTTCTCCTTTGTAAAAGCATTCGTTTTCAGGTGAGTAATTAATCGCAATAACTTGTTTACCATTTAATGCACCCTTTAGCGCTTCCATGAGGAATTCTTCTTTTATAATTGAAAAATCAAATATCTGTTCTAATATATTTTTTTCATCATTGGGTTGTTTCTGAGTTTCTTCTTCAGGCTTTTTTGTAGAGATTTGATCGTTTTTATCAGTAAATTTTAAAAAATTTTCTTTTATATCATTAGCTTTCGTTTGAGCTAATTGAGCTAAATTAGCAGAAAATGAACCGCTAGCTTCTATTCCGTCAATCATTGATAATACTATATCCATTGCTTCAAGAAGAACATCTGCAATTTCAGAGCTGTAGTCTATCTTATCTTCTCTGATAGAATTCATTAAATCTTCTGCTGAATGCAATAGCTTTGTCATGGAAGGAAAATCAAATAATCCTGAGTTGCCTTTTAGGGTATGAACGAGTCGAAATAGTTCATTTAAAAGGTTTTTATGCTCTCCTTCTTTTTCAAGTTCAATTAAAATCTCACTTACGCTTTGCAAGCAATCCCTGCTCTCAGCAATAAACTGTTCTAATAAAGGATTGCTCATAGGGTCTCTCCTGTTAGAAGCCTACAGTAATTTAACAATTCGTTAGGTTTCACCGGTTTTACTAAATAGAAATTTGCTCCTGTTTCAAAAGCTTTTTCCTTATCATTTTCTTCAGATTCAGTACTTACCATTATTACTGGTGTTTGCTTTATATCTCCAGACCCCCTTATTTTTTTTACAAATGAGTAGCCATCAAGTTGGGGCATATTTACATCAACTACATAAAGGTCGTAGTCATTTACTTCTGCTTTTTCAAGGGCTTCCATACCATTTATGGCTTCGTCCACACTAAATCCTGCACCTTCTAAGATCTTTTTGTGATACATTCTTACTGTTGCTGCATCATCAACTACTAATACTTTCTTCATTCCTATTCCTCCAGAGGTTTCTGGTATACTATGGCCTCAGGAAACTTTCTTAATCTGAAAATAGGTGTTATCCTGCTCATTGATTCTGAATGCCCAAGACATATAAATCCACCGGGGTTCATTGTATCAAAAAGATTCTCAACAGCCGTCTTTCTTGATAAATCATCAAAATATATAAGCAGATTTCTACAAAACACAATGTCAAAACCCCTATATCTTTTAGTATCTTTTGTGTCCATAATATTTACATTTGTAAATTCTACACAGCTGCGCAAATCATCAAATATTTTATAATAACCGTTACCAATTGGTTTAAAATATTTTCTTATAAGTTCTTTAGAAAGATATTGAACAGAACGCTCAGAATATACACCTTTTCGAGCGCTTTCGAGAACACTTGTATCTATATCAGATGATATAATCTCCACATCCCATTTATCTATGTCTTTCCAGTACTCAAGAAGATAAATAACAATCGAATAGGGTTCTTCACCAGTAGAGCTTGGAATTGACCAGATCCTAATTAAATCTCCAGTTTTTTTTCTTGATAAGATCTCCGGTAGCATACTGTTTACCATGCACTTAAATTGATACTCTTCTCTAAAAAAATAAGTTTCGTTTACTGTTAAAGCATTGATTAAGTTCTGCAGTTCTTTTCCAGATGACTCAAACCTCAAAAAGATAAAGTAGCTTTTAAAACCGCTTTGAGCTGTGGCTTTTATTCTTTCTATAAGCCTTCTATCAACAAAGTATCTTTTACTTTGGTCAAACATAATCCCTGTTTTTCGATAGAAATACTCGCTAAATTTTTCAAAATCGTCATCAGTAATTGTTATATCAAGTCCATTGTTCTGGAGTGAACTATTCTCCACCATCTATTCTCCTTAAGGCTAAATCGGCAGCAAACTGTATATATGGCTCATCACTAAACCTTTCTTTTACTTTTTTTATGGCTGGTAGTGCTTCTTTTGTACCTACCTCTGCAAGTAAATCAAGAGCAGTAGCACACACATTGATATTTTTATCATTTTCTAATACTTCAATAAGCCATTTTATTACATTTGGGTGCCTCAAAGACTCAAGAATGTTTACAGTAAATATTCTTACATCTGAATTATTATCATGAAGTAATTTCTCAATATACGCTGAAACCTTTTCAGGGACATTTTGCAAAGCTTCAACAGCAGCATTTCTTAAGCGAGCATCCTCGCTTTTTAGGAGATTAATTAAACCTTTAATTGCTATGTCATCTCCAATTTTAATGAGAGAGCTTATAATAACCTCTTGAACCGAAATATCATTTTCTTTTTTAAGTTGATCTAATAGATAACTAGATGCCTCTGGAAATTCTGCAAGATCCCTAGCTCCCCATCTCCTCTCTGTTGATAAAGGGCTTGAGAGTTGAATGAGTAAATCTTCAAACTCTCTTTTAGCTATTCTTTTTTCACCTTTTGGTTCATTTTCCTTGTCTTCACTTTTTTTAATAGGCACAATTCACCTCTTAAACACCTATTCTTTTGCCCATTTAATTAATTGTTTTGCTATTTTATCTGAAGGCAATATTACTGTAGCGCCGCCTTTTTCAATCAACTCTTTTGGCATCCCAAAAACCACAGCAGATTCCTCAGACTCAGCTATAGTCTTTCCACCGCTTTTTTTAATCTCAGTAAAAGAATCTGAACCATCGTAGCCCATACCGGTTAGCATAACACCTATAATCTTTTTTGGATCGCAGTGTTCAAGGGCAGAGCGCCCCAAAAGCTCCACTGAAGGGTGCCACAAAAATGATGGGTTTTCTGGTTTAGGCTGAACGATGAGCTTTCCCATCCTTCTTGCTAATACCACATCGGCTCCACCTTTTCCTATATAGATTGTCCCTGTTTCAACAGGCATTGGATGATCAGCTTCAACGCAGTTTAGTTCGCAAATAGAATTTAATCTATCTGCAAATGATTTAGTGAATGTAGGCGGCATATGCTGAGCTATAATTATTGGTATAGGAAAATCTTCAGGAATTTCCGTTAATATTTCTTCTAATGTGCTTGGACCTCCCGTTGAAACACCAATTATAACAACTCTTTCACCACTTGTTGTGGTTGTTTCTTTTGGTGGGGTTCTAACAAACTTTTTTCTATCTTCCCTAATTTTTATTACAAGTGTCTTTGCCCTCAATTTTGCTTTTGCAGCGGCTCTTACTTTGGAAATAATCTCATCTTTGACTTCAGCAATATTTAAAGAAATCGTACCACCTGGTTTTGCCACATAATCAACAGCACCAAGATTTAGAGCTTCAAATGTGGTAACAGCTCCTTCTTCTGTCAAAGAAGAAACCATTACCACGGGAACAGGATGTGTATTCATAATATGGGTTAATGCCGTAAGCCCATCCATGCCAGGCATATTTATGTCAAGTGTGATCACATCCGGTCCAAAAGACAAGTTTTTTTCAACTGCTTCTTTGCCATCTCTGGCAAGTTCAATCTTAAAATCCCCTTCTTGTTCAAAAAACTCTTTAAGAAGTTTTCTCATTAAAGCAGAATCATCAACAACAAGGACTTTAATCACTGTTCAACCTCTGATTTTTCTAATTTTTCTATTTCTTCTTTTTTAAGCAGCTCTTTTGGTGCAATTATTTGGATCATCCTGCCGTCTTTTTCAAGATTTGCAACCTGACTGAAAATTCTAGTCTGTTCATTAGACAATTCTGGGGATTTTTGTATTAGAGAATTAGCAATCTTTAAAACTTCTTTTACAGAATCAACAATAAAACCTACCGATACTTCTCCAATAATAAAAACCATTATTCGCTGCTGCTCGTCTCTTTCTTTTTTTTGTACATCAAATCTTTTGCGAAGATCAATGACTGGAAGAACATTGCCTCTCAAATTAATTACCCCTTCAACAAATTCTGGGGTTTTTGGAACATGAGTTAATTCTTCTGGAACCCTTACAATCTCTTGTACACTGCTTATTGGCACAGCATACTCCTGACTATCCAGTTCAAAAATAACAAATTGTTCTTCATCTTCTATTTCTTTTTCAATTTCTAAATTTTGTTCCATCGCACTCTCATCCTTTGAAGCATTTAACGCTTCTTTGATATCTTTTCGTTTAAACAAATTTGAAACTGATATTATAGAAACAAGTCTTTGACCATCATCTAAGCGGCATACTTCTTTAATTTCTGAGTTCGCTTCATCCTCAATTAGTATAGCTGGGATTGGTCCAATAAGAGATTCGGGGACTCTCAAAACCTCTCTAACACTGTCTACTGCTACTCCTACAGAAAGATTACCTAAAGAAAGAACCATTATTCTTGACTGTTCGCTAAGTTCTTTTTGCGACATCTGAAATAAGCTTCTTAAATTTGCTAGAGGTAAAATTTTGTCCCTTAAGTTCATCATACCAATTATTGATTTTTCAGTGTTAGGTATCTTTGTAATGTGCTCTGGAATCTGAACAATCTCTTGAATGTTGTCTATTGGTATAGCATACTCTTCTTCTGCTAGCGTAAAGCTTACGAGTTGTCTTTCTTTAGCTGCAATTTGTTCTTCTTCATTCTTTTCTATACTTGCTATGTGGTTTTTTGATTCTTCTGATAAAACCTCAGGGAACTCCCTTTGAATGATTTTTTCAATATCGAACATCATTATCATGTTAAATCCAACGATATTCTTTATAACCCCTTTAAGAAACTCTGATTTAACTATGCTTTTTATATCAGAAGAACTCTCTATTTTTGATTCATCTACGTTTATTACGCTAGCAACTTTATCAACTAAAAAACCTACCATCTGTCCAAAATCAACAACAATAACCCTGTTTAATTCGTCAACTTCTTCCTGGGCAACTCCAAAAATAGTTTTAAGATTAACAACAGGAAGTACTTTGCCCCTTAGATTTGCAAGTCCCATCAAGGAAGGAGGAGACTTCGGAACTTTAACTACCTGAGGTACACGAATAATCTCCTGCACAGGAGCCATATTGATTGCAAATGCTTCATCAGCAATCAAAAAAGTAACAAATTCGTTAACGCTAACTTCTGTTTCCATAATTTTCCCCTTGATTATACAGCTGATTGAAGTTCATCAGCCAAGGATGCTATTTCTTCAATTCCTGCAGCAAGTTCTTCAGCCCCCTGAGATTGTTGTTTTGCAGCAGCTGCAGCTTCTGCGGCTGCTTTTTCTGCTTCTTGCGCAGCAGCGGCAATCTGTTCTACAGCCTTCTTAGCCTGTCCGATAGCTACAACTATCTCTTCAGCTAGTTTTACAATTTCTTCCGAACCTGATTTGACTTCTTGCATATCTTTTTCTACTGCATTTAAACCCTCTGTAGCAATCTTTGCTTTTTCGGTTTCTTCAATTGCTGAATTCATAATCTCTTCTATATCACGCATTACAATGTTTACCTGGTCTTGAATAGCTTTTACCATGTCTTTTATCTTATCTGCATTTGTTGCTGAATCATGGGCAAGATTTCTAATATCCGAAGCTACAACCGCAAACCCTTTCCCAAATTCCCCTGCGCGAGCTGCTTCAATTGCACCGCTTACAGCGAGCATATTCGTTTGGACTGAAACCATCGTAATAGCATCAACTATTTTATCGATTTTTCTTGATAAAAGCTCCAGTTCTTTTATTTTTTGAAGATTTAATTTTGATTCTTCGGCAGACTGAAGAATACCTTGCACCATTATATCAACACCATTTTTATTTTCACTGAGAAGTTTTTGAATGGAATTTGATTTATCAACTCCACCCTTAGCTTTCTCCAAAGCTACTTCAAGACCTTTTTGAATCTGGCTAACAGCCGCACTTATCTCCTCTGAAGCACTTGCCTGATTCTGTGAACCCTTTTTTACCTGTTCAAGAGCAATTGAAATTTGAGCGGCAGATTTATTTATCTCTTGCAGTGCGCTGCTTAGTTCTTCTGCAGCTGAAGCTACATCTTCGGCACTTTTTGCGACATCTGTTGAACTCTTTAAATCTTCAGCGAGCTCTGAAAGGTTTTGCGCGGCCTGCTCCGATTGCTGAAGTGCTTGAGCTTGTTCTGCTACAGTTTTTGCAACTTCTTCAGCAGCAGATGACTGCTCTTCAGCAGCAGACGCAATATCTTCTGCTCCTTTTAAAGCCTGCTGTGTAGCTACATCTGATTGATGAGCGCCCGTTGCTACTTCTTTGGCTGCTTTTGTAATTTCAAGACCCTCCATTCTCATTTGTTCAAGTTTAGAAGTAATTGTTTTTCCCTTATCTGCTTCCTCTTTTATTTTATTTGCAGAAGTATTGATACCATCTGCTATATTTTTTACATCTTTTTGGATTTGACTTACTAATTCCTGGATTTGCTTTGCGCTTTTTTCGGAGGTTTCCGCAAGTGTTCTTACTTCATCTGCAACTACTGCAAAACCCTTACCATGTTTGCCTGCACGAGCTGCTTCGATTGCAGCGTTCAAAGCAAGCAAATTAGTTTGGTCTGCTATTTTAGCCACAGTCTTAACAATCTCTCCTATGTTTGCAGATTGTTGTTCAAGTTCTTGAACTTTCTTAACCGAATCAATTTGTCTTTCAGAAGCTAAAACCACATTTTTAACAAGTGCATCAATATCAACATTCACTTTTGCAGTAAGTGCTTGAGCATTTTCAACTTTTGCGTGAGCAATCTCTGCATTATTCATCTGTTTTCTTACTGCCCCTGACACTTGCTTAAAAGCCGCAAGAGTCTCTTGAGATGCACCCGATGCCTCTTCGGCACCTGCCGCTATTTGCTGTGCTGAGCTTTTGAGTTCTTCAACTGCTGAAGACGCTTCAGCAATACCTGATGAAAGTTGGCTTGTTGCAGCTGCAATTCTTTCTGCTATTTGCTGTTGTTTTGCAAGCGTTCTTGCTCTTTTCTTTTGTGCTTCAACATCCCTTAATGAATTTGAAGCTGGATTAGCTGTTTCTGTTGTCGATGTTTTTTTAATCAATGCCATCTTTGGCCTCCTTATTTAATGTAATAATTTTTTTAGTACTTTAGTGCTTCTTTAGCTTCAATTAGATATTTATAGTCAAGCTCCATCCACCACCCTCAAAAACTCCTTTCTTGGCATAGGCTTAAAGAATAGGTAGCCTTGGAAGTAGTCGCAGTCTAGCTCTTTTAGTATTTCAAACTGCTCTATCGTTTCTACACCTTCTGCTATAGTTTGAATCCTCAAAGCGTGGGCTAGGTAGATAATTGCAGATACTATGTTTTTTGTCTTTGGATCTATTTGAATCTTTCTTACAAAAGAGATGTCTATTTTTAGAAAGCTTACATCCAGCTCAGATAGGTAGCTCAAAGATGAGTAGTTTGTGCCAAAGTCGTCTATGGAAAAGTGCACTCCAAGTTCTTTTAGTTCTTCTATGAGGCTTTTTATGTATGCAAAGTCTCTAAAGAAAACGCGCTCTACAATTTCTATCTTTAAAAGGCTTGGGTTTATTTGGTGGTAGTCAAATAAAGATGAAAGGCTTTGAGTTAAGCTTCTTTGTCTTAAGCTCAAAGCAGATAGGTTTATGGAAATGGGTATGTCTTTTTTGTGCTCTTGGATTGTCTTTAAGTCTTGTAGCACGTTTTCTATAAGCTGGTTTTCTGCATCTACAATGAGGCTTGTTTCTTCAAGGGGTTCTATGAACTCTATAGGTGGGACTATTTTGTTATCCTTTATCCAGCGCATTAGGGCTTCTGCGCCTCTAATGTGTTTGTTTTTGTCCACATAGGGCTGGTAGAACGGTACAAACTCTTTGTTTAATACAGCAAGCTCTAAGTCAGCTTTGAGCTTTAGTTTGTCTAGAGCTTTATCTTCTATTTCTTTTCTAAAAAAGCCAATTTGGTTTTCTCCTTTTTCCCTTGCATCTTGGAGGGCTATATTTGCTTTATCTAGGAGTTCATTTGAAGTTGTTCCATCTTTTGGTGTTAGGCTTAGACCTATGTTGAAAGAAATGGATATACTTTCGTTTTCTACAGTGTATGGCTTTGATAGCTTGCTTAATAAATTATATACAATTACCAAAAGGTCTTCTTCTGCCTTTAAGTCTTTAATTACTACACCAAACCTATCTGATTCTAGCTTTGCAATGATATCATAAGAGTAAAGTGCATTTTTTAATCTTTCTCCAATAAGCCTTAAGATTTCATTTGCTTTTTCAAAACCAAATGCCTGGTTTATGGAAGAAAATGCAATGGGATTTATTACTGCAACAGCCCCTAATATGTTTTCTGGCAAAGCTCTTTCTAGGTAGTGGTTCAACCTTTCTTGAAATGAGCGGTAGTTTGGAAGGTTTGTTATGGGGTCTGTGTATAGTATTTTTTCTAACTGCTCAATAGTGTCTTTTTCGTCTATTTGCTTTCCTATGCTTATATAGTTTGTTATTTTGCCGTCTTGTTTGAATGGGATTATGTTGACATAAAAGTCTAATATTTTTCCTGTTTTTGTTTTAAATTTCATAAAGTTAGAGTAAGGCAAGCCTTTTGTTAGCGTTTCATAGAGGTGTTTTGCAAACTCTTTTGTGTGGGTTTTGGAAGAAAATATTGAGTGGTGAGCACCTATAATCTCCTGTCTTGTGTATTCTGATATAGACACAGCTTTATCGTTTACATAGATAATATTGAAGTTTTCATCCGTTATAATTACAAACTCAAAGCCAGAGTCTACGGCAAGCTGTGTCATTTGAGCAAACTTCTGCTCTTCAAACCTATCTAGGGTAAAGGATATTTGACTGGATACTGTCTTTAGAAGTTTGTAGATTTTAGCATCAAAGAGGTTTTTTTGAGTGGATACTAAAACAACACTTCCTATGATTTTGTTCTGCTGGGATATGCTAATAGCACAGCAGGAGTTAAGGCCGTATAAACTCGAAGTCTTTTTAAAGGAAGAAATGTTATACAAATCAGGGGTATTTATTATATATACATTTTCTTTTTTTAGACTTTTTGATAAAGGGATATTTGGGTATTTGTCTTTAAAGTCAATTATTTTTTGAAGAAAGCCTTTTATTTCTTCTATGTATTCATTGTATTTTTTGTCTTTTGTGCATTTACTTACAATATTAAGCTTTGAGTCTTTTTCAAACACAACGTAGGCTAAATCAAACTCAAGGTATTTTACAAGCACATCAGGGAGGTTTTCTAAAAACTCATCTTTTGACTTAACCCTTATTGAGAGGTTTGTAAGCTCATAGAGCGTGTTGTAGATTCTGTTTGAGAGCTCTAGTGTTTTTTCATACTGCACCTGCTTTGTAACATCCCTTGATAGGTCTATAAAGCGGTATACCTCGTTGTTGCAAACTATAGGGACTATTATAGAGTCAAGGTAGAAGATTGAGCCGTCTTTGGCTTTGTTTATAAAACGGCAGGAGCAGATTTTTCCAGATAGAATTCTCTCCCATAGTTTTTTGTAGAACTCTTTGTCTTGGTATCCTGATTTAAATATTCTTGGGTTTTCGCCAATAAGCTCACTTTTAGTATATCCAGAGATATCGCATACTGCTTGGTTTGCATCTACTATAGTGCCTTCTTTGTCAGTAATTACTGCCCACTCATGGGATGTTTCTAAAGCTTTACTATAAAGTGTTATGCTTTTTTGGGATTCAATCTTATCTAAAGCAAAGGATAAATCCAGCTGTATTTCTTCTAAGAGGTGAAGGTAGTCTTTAGAAAATGAGTTTGCTGTTGTGTCGTACAAATTTAAGATATATTTTACTTCATTGTTCTGCATGATTGGTATAGAGCAAATAGACTGGATGTTAAAGCGGATCTGGTCGTTTCGCCAGTAAGACATATGCGTTCTTTTTAAGACATCTTCAATTATAACAATCTTTTTTGTATGGTATGCTTGTGAGACAGAACCAGAGCCATATGGAGTAGATGGATCAGTCCCGATTTTTAGGCTTTTTAAAACTTCTTCTTTTTCTTTTGTAGTTGACCTTGTGTATTTTTGTATAAATAGCTTTGAAGTCTCATCTATATAGCCAACTGCGCAGGAAGCGTAGCCTACTTTGTCAACCAGTATATCGCAAATCTCTCTTAAGAGTTCTTCTTCACTTTCTGCTCTTACAATAAGCTGGTTTATCTGGCTTAGGGCAAAAAAGATTTTTTGGGAGGAAACCTCTTGTGTTCTATCAAACACAAGGACAAAGCCAGAAGATCTGCCGTTGTGGTCTATAGTGTATGTAAAAGTAGAAACTGGGATGTAAGCTTTGGTTTTGGATAAAAATAAATGGTTTTTTAGCTCTCCAGGAAATACTTCACCTTGTGTGCGTCTTCTTATGATATCTTTAATTTCTTCTAGATTGCTTAGATCCTTTGGTATAAAGTCCAATATGCTTTTGCCTAAGATTTCATCTACACTACTATAGCCTAAAATATCTGTAAAGCGCTTGTTTGCAAATACTATTTTGCCTTCTTCTTGATAAACAAAAACGCCAAAGATGCTAGAGTCTTTTAGAGAATCAAAAAGTCCAGTTGGACTAACCATCACTACTCCACTGCTAAATAAATAATGCTTATTAATTAAACTAAATCCATAGCTTTATCTTATAACTTAAATATAATAATATTAAGTCTGTTAAAGTCAAATTATTATTGAGGGTGGGAATGGGAAGATATAAAAAGTTGTAGTTGTTTTTAAGCTACTTCCACTCTCTTAAAGTCAACCCAAACTTTTTTGTCTTTTCTTCGGTAATAGTTTCCTGAAATCTTATATTTTTAACTATACTATTTCTTTAAAAAAGATATCAACAGATACCAAAAAATGCAAAAATATAACAAAAAATCCAATTCTTTACAAAATTTTATCCAAGTATGTATATTTTTTATTGGATATTTTAGTATAGATATATACAGCATCTAAATAAAGCGCCAATTTCTGGTGTTTTTTGGTTAAAATGATGAAAAACACTATAGTGTGCTCTAAACGCTCACCACGACCATTTAAATGGGCGATATGGGGCTTTGGAACGATGTGTTATAATACAAATTTAAACAAACCAAAAAAACAAACTATCTATTCTGATTAAACAAACAAACGCTAATAAAGCAAAAGAGGGAGGGCTTATTCTTTGTTTTTTTATTTGAGCGTTCTTTTTTCACATCATATCTTTTAATTTTAGCTTTGTGTCTCTTGGTTTATTTCTTGACTCTTTTCTTTTTTAGAGCTTAAAATCTCTTCAATTTGTTTCAAATTAGATGCTATTGTTCTTTCATCA
>Ga0078972_1011066_pt1 | contig 16390 bp, 12 predicted proteins | sample YelNatPaOPGAMG01_FD_67568 | JGI IMG/M metagenome (GOLD analysis project Ga0078972, IMG submission 67568) | Hot spring thermophilic microbial communities from Obsidian Pool, Yellowstone National Park, USA - OP-RAMG-01 (SPADES assembly) (version 2) | ecosystem: Environmental > Aquatic > Thermal...
CAATAGAGCTGTTGTTTCTTCGCTATCCCCCCTTCGAACCTATTTACAAAGAAGTGGACGGCATTAAGGGGAGGTGTATCTGGTTTATAGGACTTGAGAATGGTATAATCGAACCTAAAGAAGTGATAGAAGAAACGGCTGAATTTGATAAGAATAGAAAACTAATTCGAGTTAGGCCTAAAGACTTGTTTCGGCTAAAAAATGCGAGTGTTACTGTTAAAATAAAAACCGGTGGAACTCCTGTGTTTGTGAAATATGGTTCTAAAAAACTTTTTGATGAGCTTCGTAAGTACAAATACAACACTACTAAAGTCCAAGAAGAGTATAAAAAATACGTGGAGAAGATTAAGGGTAAAGCGACTACGGTAACGTACAGTGCAACAAACTTGAGCTATGTTTGGTTCTGCTCGCGAGGTCTTGGCATTTCCACCGATCCGTATGATTTAACATGCCCATTTGTAAAAGAGTGCATAGTAGGCCGTCAGAGAGATAAATGCGATAAGTGGGGCTGGAGTAGAAGACTCTTTCCCAAAGTTTTTGTAACTTCTGAGAAAAAAATCAACTTCCATGAAAACAAGCTCGAAGAGGATTTTGATTTTGTATTCTTAAAACCTTTAGCTGCCAAAGGTGTGCGAATTCGGAAAAAGTATAATAGTGCCCAATGGTATATGCCAACAGTAATATCCGAGGGTCTGATTACTGAGGCAAAATTCAAGAACCCAATAATAGAGAATCTACCGAAAACAAATATTGTTGGCTTCAAAATACCTACTAGTATTTTGGAAGCAATAATAGATTCTATATTTGATGAGAATAATTCGCAAAAACCAGAGGTCACTGTTTTGCATCCAAATAAAAAAGTTAGCATAGATAAAATACTGCTATCAAAATTTTACATTTACAATAAGACCAGAGAAGGTTTAAATGCGTTTGGTTTCTTAAGTAAAAGTAGCACGGAAATTTTAAAAGATTTTGAAAGTTTTAAAAACAAAAAAGAGGATATTTACATTAGGCTCAGAGATTATTTAATTGATGTAACATGTCATACACTTGCGCACCTTTTTGTTACGTTTATTTCAAATTCGCTAGAGATCGAGATAGACGACTTACTTTATATTTACGACAAATCAGAAGAAGGTGAGTTATTAATAGCTATAGCAGAAAATAGTATGCTTGGTTCTATCGATATACCTCTACATGCAAAGATCAAATTCGGCACTCTAAATAATATGGTCCATCAGTTTGTAAAAGAAACGGTGCACTCGCTTAGCAAACACATCGAAGAATTAGGGAATTTTGCAGAAAAACAAAGGATGGATATTGGTAGAAGTGAGCTAGGCCCTATGGTTGACAAAATAAGAGAAAAGTATGAAAATTTCGTAAATCAGGGTTTGGTGATGGATATAACAACATTTGTAAATCATCTTGTTTTAAGTGGAGAAGATAAGAAAATCGCTAAAGAGCTAGATATTGAAGACGTTAGAGATGCACTCCTAGATGCTATTACAAGCTCGGGTATTAACACATGCCTTGATGGCTGCACTGCTTGCATTATGCTTGAACGACGTTGCGAAAAACCATTAATACAGAATCTCAATCTTTCTCTAAACTTATCACTGCACTTTTTGAAGATATTGTTAGGTGAAGAAATAAAGGGCAGAGGTGATAGACTCGGGTTGGCAATACTCAATCAAGCTAAAGAGCGTTTATTTGCCTTTTCTCCATACATTGACGATGATGGAGCAAAATTTTTAGCAGAATTGGCACGAAAAGGTGTAAAAATTGTACTTATGACATACGAGAAGTTTGCATCAAAATACAAAAACATTTTAAATTATCCCAATATCGATATTTATACTTTGAAAAATCCAAAACATTATAAGTTTTATATAATTGACCGTAGAGTGTTGGTAAAGACAAGTCAAAATCTCAGCAATTTATCCTCAATAAACGATTTTGAAATTCGGAACATACGACCCGAAGATGCAGATAAGCTTGAAAGAAAAGAGCTCGAAAATGGTGAGGCCTTTGAGCGAGAGTAAAGAGCGCATAATTGAAGATTTACTTGCTCAAGTTGCCACATTGGACGCAGAATTTGAAAAAAAATCAAATTCTGGAGTTTCATTAGTTCCATTAGCTGGTTTGCATGTATTCCCAGGCATAGTTTTGCTGCTTAAACATTATGCTCTCTCAATACAACGTTATAAAGTTGAGGAATTTGTGAGCAAATATGATCATTTTATTTTAGTTTTTCCGGATTTTCTTTCAATAAGAGCTGTTAGATTTTCTGGAGAAAAAAAGAAACTTGATATTGACTCTTCTTTTTGGATTGAGAAACTCTCCAGACAAAAAGGGAAACGCTCTAAAATAGGAGAAGAACTATTGGGTTCGTTTATCACTCAAGGTAAAATTGAAAACGTTACCAATCTCTTTACCTTTCTCCAAATACTTTCACCTCTCCTGTTGGCACTAATAAGACCTCTCTCAAAAGATAACCTCTTTATAATCCCCTCTCCTTTATCTTTCATAACCCATGAAATTGCTGAGTTTCATTCGCCGAGGAAAGTTTTTCTTTCACCTTGCACAATGACTGTAATTCTAAAAAGTGCTAAATACCGAGAGATTCCAGTTCTTGGAAAAAGGCTTAAAGGTATTTTTTCAGATAATGCTACAGCCTTGGCTTTTGACGCCTCAAACGAGAATATAAAAGAAATAAATTTAAATGTATTCTTACCTTTGGAAGAGTTTTCCGACCAAAATTTCAGTTGTTATCGAGATCACCTTAAAGCGGGGAAAAGAGTGATCACACATCTATTAGGAATATTAATACTAGAAGAGATGCCCATACTAGAGGGGGCTCATGGATACTTTATGGCCTTACAGGAGCTGGATGCCCACTTTGATATCCAGGCATTGGCTATCTGTGGGAATGTGTGTGACTTTAAACTAAAATTTCCATCAAAATGCTATTACTATTCAATAAAATGCGAAAAGCAAAAAGTAGAAAAATTTAAGGAATTAGTACTAGGAAAAATATTATCCATTAAAAGAAAGCTAGGAAGTGTATACTCTACTCTGGAAAATCCGAAAATAGGGGGAGTTTTGTTAAAGGAATTCTCATCTAAGTGTTTCTTGGAGAGAGATCACCATATAAAACTTCTAGCACCTTCTTTATTGCCCATGCTTATCACCAATACTGATACGTATGAGAATATAGAAAGACTTTTGGAGAGACTTAGAGAGATTACTTCAATGTCTGAGGAGATTAATGCATTTTCAGAGTTTCGCAAATTATTGGAGGATAAAATCTATGGCAAAATTCTTGCGAAATTAGATAGTGGATGGAATAAATCTTTAAGTAACCAGCAATCTTTTGTCAAAAAGTGGAATCTGTCTTATATAATTTAGTTATTTTTTATTTTATATTAACTTGAAAGGCTTTTGCCAGCTCTGTCTGAGTTACACGGAGTACAACAGGAAACTGTAGCTTCTCAACTGCATAAACAATCAGAAGTACTCTAGGGGAAATACTCAGGAAAATAGTTGAATCTGAGGAGACTACTGAGCTAGTGATCAAAGATAGACTACTCAGTTTTTTGATACTTTTAAAAGCTTTGGAATTCCTTAGAATTCGAAGAGTTGTCTAAGAAAAGATTTTTTAGAATTTTCATCCTGTTCGTCAAGTTTTTTTGAAGAACTTAAATTTTCCATTTTTCATTTCTTCCTCTAGCCTCTTTTTTAAGAGGTCTCCATATTGTTATTCTATAGATTACATTTTTAAAGTTTTTGATGTTTGAATTTTTAACTTCAAACTTTGTTTGAATTTTAGCTAGCCCAGTATTCTCATCGCTAAAGCCAAGCTTGTCTTTTACCTCTTGAAGTATTGCCCTCCTCACGTCTCCGCTGAGATCTCAAAAAAACGCCGGGGGTGGGATTCGAACCCACGCGCCCAAAAAGGCACCAGCTCTCAAGGCTGGCGCAGTTCCACTCTGCAACCCCGGCTTTATGAGTTGTCAAATAAATTTATAAACATTTCCGAAGGCATATAAGAAAATGGAGGGAATTGCGATCAGAGAGATAGCTTTTGAAATTGCGAGAAGAGCCAAAAATGCTGAAGACGCACTAAGAATCAAGAGGGAGCTTGCGAAAAAATTCGGTATAAGGATTCCCTCCAATGTTGAAATACTGCAACAAGCGAGAGAAACGGAAGTCTACAATAAGCTCAGGGATATTCTGAAGCTGAAGCCAGTTCGAAGTTTGAGCGGGATAGTCGTCATAGCCGTTATGAGCTCTCCAGCTCCATGCCCCCACGGAAAGTGTGTCCCCTGCCCCGGGGGTGTTGAATTCAACAGTCCCCAGAGCTATACGGGACTAGAACCGGCAGCTCAGCGGGGGAGACAGCATGATTACGATGCATATCGTCAAGTTTCGGCAAGGCTGAAAGAACTGAGCGAAATTGGGCATGACATAGACAAGGCAGAGATAATTGTAATGGGCGGAACTTTTATAGCCCGCAACACCGACTACAAGGAAAAATTCGTACTCGACATTTTCAATGCCTTAAACACCTTCAACAGCAGGGCGAAGACTGAAAAATCTTTAGATAGGGCAAAAAAGAAAAATGAACGCGCAAAAGTTAGATGCGTCGGGGTTACCTTTGAAACGCGTCCAGATTATGCAAGGGAGGAACACATAATAGAGATGCTGAAATACGGAGCTACCAGGGTGGAGCTGGGAGTCCAGAGCATCTTCAACGATGTTCTGGAAAGAATCCAGAGGGGGCACACAGTTGAAGATACGATTATGGCCACAAGACTGCTGAAAGATTCTGCATTCAAGGTCTGCTACCATATAATGCCCGGACTTCCGGGGTCGAATTTTGACAGGGACTTGAAAACACTCAGGGATATATTTTCGAATCCTGATTTCAGACCGGATTACCTCAAGATATACCCCACAGTGGTTGTGGAGGGGACCAAGCTGTATGAGATGTGGAGGAGAGGGGAATACAGACCCTACACAACCGGGGAAGTTGTCGAGCTGATTGCAAGAGCCAAGATGGACTTTCCCGAATGGGTGAGAGTTCAGAGAATCCAGAGGGACATACCAGTGAACAAAGCCATCGGCCTTGACGCCGGAAATATCAGACAGCTCGTGCAGAAGAGACTGAGAGAGCTTGGGGGAGAATGCAGGTGCATAAGATGCAGGGAGGTTGGGCACAGGGGTGTCAAGGAAGAAGAATACAGAAAAGCAGAATTGAAAATTGCGGACTATGAGGCATCAGGAGGAAGAGAATTTTTTATTTCCTATGAAATCCCGGAATACGATGCCCTTGTTGGATTTATAAGGCTCAGATTTCCGTCAAATCCATTTATAGATGTTTTAAAGGACTGCGCGCTTGTCAGAGAACTTCACGTCTACGGAAAGGCGACGCCGATAGGAAAGGTCCAAGCTTTCCAGCACAGAGGATTCGGGGAGAGGCTTTTGAAGTGTGCTGAAGAAATAGCAAAGGAGAGATTTGACAAAATCGCGGTAATAAGCGGGGTGGGTGTGAGGGAATACTACAGAAGGCTGGGATACAGAAAAAGATTTGAATTCATGGTAAAAAGAATATGAGTCCCGCCGAATTATGGGCCAGGGAAAACAGAATTTTTAAATCGAAAGACTTTATGCAGTCTTAATGCGCGCTCCACTAATAAACTTTCTCTCTCAGGTTTCAATAGCTTCGTCACTCCTCTTCATCCCCGTCTTTGCAAAGGAAATCGGGGCATCTGATATTGAAGTCGGAATCATAGCCTCAACATACAGCCTCTCCACCTTCGTGGCCTCTAGCATATTCGGAAGACTTTCAGATTTTTTCAACAGAAAGATCATCCTCCTCTCCGGCCTGCTTCTTTCCTCAATATTCTTTTTTGCACAATGTCTTGTTAAAACTCCAGCCCAGCTTCTCGTTGTCAGAGCTTTGGTTGGATTTTCGATTGGCATATTTCCCGCAGCTCTCATGAGCTACGCTTATGAGAAAAATAGAAATGTGGGCTCTTTTTCCGCATTCGGCAGCCTCGGTTGGGCATTTGGTCAGTTGATTGCCGGATTCATTATGTTCTACCAGAGGATATTCGCATTTGGGGCATTTTTGTTCTTTCTGGCTTTTTTGATGATCCTGAGAGAACGTTTTCCAGCGCAGAAAATCAGCAGGCCGAGGAGTTCTCTGACAATAATAAGACAGAACTTTTCGATTTACCTCGCATTTTTCATCAGACACGTCGGCGCTAGTGCGGTATGGCTCATTTTTCCCATCTATCTCACGGAAATCGGTATATCTAAGTTCTGGATTGGCATTATCTACTTCATGAACTCCTTTCTCCAGTTCATCATAATGCAAAGGATCGAACGTTTTAATCCCCAGTTTCTACTCAACCTTGGAACTGTATTCTCCGGGCTCACTTTCCTACTTTATTCATTTGCCACCCAAGCACATGAGTTTCTGGCAATCCAGCCACTTATTGCGATCGGCTGGAGTGCAATGTATGTCGGAGCTCTGAGGATCGTTCTTGAAAACAATCTAGAAAGGAACAGCGCTGCTGGGTTCCTTAATTCGACGATATATCTATCTACGATCCTCGGGTCTATTATCGGTGGCATTATTGCGGAAAACTTTGGATATAAAAGCTGTCTGTATTTCGGAGCGATTCTAAGCTTTCTAGCCCTAGGATCAAGAATTAAAAATAGAAAGTCATTGTTCGGGAGCTAGCTTTGTCAGGATTTTCTGATCTGTTATTACCCCAACTGGCTCCCCGCGATCAGTTACCACCAGAATTCTAACCTTTTCGTCTCTCATCAGTCTTATCGCTTCCCTTATCTTCGTGTCCTTCTCTACGAGCACTATTTTCGGTCTCATCACTTCCTCAACCTTCGCATCTATCTTGCCTTCTGCCACAGCCTTGGCGACGTGATCCAAGGTAAAGATACCCACAAATTTTCCATCCTTTTTTACCGGGGCGCAGTAAATCTCCTTCTCAGCCAGTAGTTTTGCCCCTTCCAAAACCCTAGCGTTCGCATCTACTGTGACTATCGGAGAAGACATGTGCTCTCCTACCGTGTCTTTAGGCAACGCCACGATTTTGTCAATGTCGATGATCACAGTGTTTGATGTGTCATCCCTGCCAACAACCTTGCCCTGAACTACGATCTCATTTACCGGCGTTGGACCAACGGAGATGCGATCTCCGGGTACGATTTTTCGAACGTCTCCAAGAAGCCTTATCCTGGCCTGGCACACCTCGGGATTCGAGATCGATGGCAGGTCGATTTCCTCGACGGAAAGGTCTTCTATCAGAGTTTCGTTCACGACCACCGGTACGGCAACACTCTCCTCCGGCTTTGTAATTGATAGGAGTTCGTAGGCTTTTGAAGTTGGCCTGTATCCTCCCTTCGGCCCGGGAACGCCCTCAACCAATCCCAGAGCCCTCAAGGCCTGCATTTGATTTCTTACTGTTCCCGGATTTCTGTTTATGAGCTCCGCAATTTCCTCCCCTTTTATCGAACCTCCCGATTTCTTTTTGTACAGCGTTATCAACGCGTACAGAATATCTTTCTGGATTTGCGTCAGTTCCAGATCCATTCTACCACCTCCATAATTTTAATGTTTAGCATTGTGTGTTTAAGATATTTATAATTTTTCATTGATCTTTGCAAGCATTTTGCATAATTAGCACTGAGATAGTTGCCTTAGGTTTCGGAAGTCAGAGCCCTCGTGAATTCCTCTATCCTATCGTCGGCTTTTTCTCCAAACTGTTCTATGAGCTTGACTATAGCACTACCTACGACGACGCCGTCAGCTCCCGCCCTAAAGAGCTCCAAAACGTGTTCCCTCTTCGAAATCCCAAAACCAACAGCTAAAGGTTTTTTACATATCTTTTTGGCTCTCTCCAAAGCTTTAAATGCCAAATCCGAAACCTTATTCCTTATTCCCGTGACTCCATAGGTTGAAACAAGATAGACGAATTCAGAAAGCTCGTCTATTACTCTAAGCCTTTCTTCTCTCGTATTCGGAGCTGCCAAGAACACGTTCTTCATTCCGAAATCCCTGCAAACTTTAACGAACTCATCCGCCTCATCAAAAGGCAGATCTACTACAAGCATAGCGTCAACACCTGCAGAAACAGCATTTACGATGAAATCCTCGATTCCCACTTTGTAAATGGGGTTATAATAGCTCATTAGCACGAGCTTCGTATCGCTTTGCTCTCTGAACTTCCTAACAATCCAGAATACGTCCTTGAGCTTGAAGCCTGCAGAAAGTGCTGAAAAATAGGCCCTTTGAATTGTTTCTCCGTCTGCAATTGGATCGCTAAAGGGTATGCCGAGTTCTATCACGCCAGCGTTGGCCGACAGCATGAAGTCGACAGTTTTATCCTTATTCGGATAACCCGCAGGAATGAAGACGATGAGAGAACGGCTGATCATTTAAGCACCTCCATAACGATTCCCAGATCCTTATCACCTCTTCCGGAAAGGTTCACGATTGCGACAGAACCTTTTAGTGTTTCATCCCTCTCCAGATAAGCCAGAGCATGGGCGCTTTCTAGGGCAGGTATGATTCCCTCAAGCTTGGAAAGTTTGAGAAAAGCGTTAAGAGCCTCCTTGTCTGTCACTGCAGTATACTCTACTCTCTTCGAGTCCTTGAGATGGGCATGCTCCGGGCCAACTCCGGGATAATCTAGGCCGGCCGCGATGCTGTGCGTGTCAGCGATCATGCCATCTTCGTCCTGTAAGAAGTAAGAAAGCATCCCATGAAAGATGCCCTTACTTCCCGCTGTCAGGGATGCGGAATGCCTTCCCGTTTCAATACCCTCTCCGCCGGCCTCAACACCGATGAGTCTCACCCTGTCCTTCAGAAATGGATAGAATATTCCCATCGCGTTGCTCCCTCCGCCTACACAGGCCACGATTGCGTCTGGCAAGCGTCCTTCAGATTCGAGGATCTGTTTTTTCGTCTCAATGCCTATAACTGACTGGAAATCCCTCACAATAGTTGGAAAAGGATGGGGTCCAACCACGGAACCTATTAGATAGTGCGTGGTTTCAAAACTCTCAGCCCAATCGCGAAGGGCCTCATTTATTGCATCTTTTAAAGTCCTGCTTCCGCTCTCAACGGGAACGACTTCAGCGCCCAGAATCTTCATCCTAAAAACATTCATTTTCTGCCTCTCGTAATCCAAGGCGCCCATATAAATCCTACATTTTAGTCCCAAAAGGGCAGAAGCCATTGCTGTAGCAACTCCATGCTGTCCGGCACCAGTTTCAGCAATTATCCTCTCCTTTCCCATGAATTTCGCAAGCAAGGCCTGAGCCAGAGTGTTGTTGATCTTGTGAGCGCCTCCATGCAGAAGATCCTCCCTTTTCAAATAAACTTTCATTCCGAGCTCTTTGCTCAGATTTTTCGCAAAATAGAGAGGTGTGGGGCGGCCTGCATAGTTTTTTAGATAGTAATCCAGCTCTTTTCTGAAATCCTCATCATCTTTGAGCTCGCTGTAAGCCCTTTCAAGCTCTTCAAGCGCTGGTATCAGGATCTCGGGCACGTATCTTCCGCCAAATTCACCGAATCTCATCTCTAACCCTCCGGACAAATTCCGATATCAACCCCTCATCCTTAAGGCCATTCCTCTCAACTCCCGAAGAGACGTCAACCCCGAAAGGTCTCACATACCTTATGGCTTCCCCAACGTTCTCAGGATTGAGCCCTCCAGCAAGCATTACAGGATACCTTTCGGCAATTCTCTTGCTGATGCTCCAGTCATGTGTTTTTCCACTTCCGCAGCCGGAATCCAGAAGAATGAGGTGCGGGTTGTATCTTTCAATCGATCTAAGAGTTTCCTCAAAATTTTCAACTATGAATGCCTTCATCGCAGATACTTCCCCCTTCAGCAACTCAAAATCCTCAACGCTGAGATTTCCGTGAACCTGAACAAAATCACAATCGGTTTTAGAGATTATTTCCTCCCATTCCTTCAGACTTCCTGAAGTGGATACAACGAAGATAGGGATACTCGCACTCGCGATGATTTGCCTCGCAGTTTCGAGATCGACGGCTCTTCTAGAGGGGCTTCTAACGACCACTCCTCCGAGGTCTGCATATTTTTCCACGATCTCCAGATCCCTAAGCCCCCGTATTCCGCAGATCTTAACGATCATTGCAGATCCCCACGAAATTCCTTATCATTTTCAATCCGTCCTCGGTCAGAATGCTCTCCGGATGGAACTGCACACCTTCGATACTGTCCTTTCTGATGCCCATGATCACTCCGTCGTCGCTCAAGGCTGTAACCTTAAAACCATTAGGAACCTGGAGAACTGCGAGAGAATGGTATCTTCCGGCTCTGAAGGGATTCCTTACACCCCTGAAAATCCCCTGGGAATCGTGCCTCACAAGAGAGGCCTTTCCGTGGACTGGCTTTACCTTACCAACTTTTCCGCCAAAGACCTCTGCAATGATCTGATGCCCCAAGCAGACTCCAAGTACTGGAACATCAAATTCAAACAGAAATTCTAGTTCCTTATCGGGTTTTCCTGGCCCAGGTGATATTATTATACCGTCGAAGCTAAAATTCTTCGCCTCCATGGCCCGATCCTTGCTTAGAACCCGCACCCGGTCAAAAAAGGAGACGTACTCTACGAGGTTATATACGAAGGAATCGTAGCAGTCAATTACGAGGATCACAGTCCCACCGCCTTCAAAACCTTTGCAATCTTATTCTCGGTCTCATAAAACTCTTTTTCGGGCTTCGAATCTGCAACAATTCCAGCACCAGCTCTGATCCTGCAGTGTTTGTTGTATTCGACCATTCTTATAGCTATTGCCATATCCGAGTTTTCGGAGAAGTAACCAACCGCCCCGCCATAGACTCCACGCTTTGACCTCTCTATATCGTCGATCAGCTCAACCGCCCTCCGCTTGGGCGCCCCAGTAACTGTGCCAGCAGGAAAAGCAGACCGCATGGCATCGAAATGTGTTACATTTGGCTTGAGCTCCCCAACAACTTCGCTTTCAATATGTATAACACTCGGATAAACCACAGCTTCCATGAACCTGCTTACCCTAACGCTTCCCGCCCTGCATACCCTTCGAACGTCATTTCTCGCAAGATCTACAAGCATCACGTGCTCGGCCCTTTCCTTATCATCGCCCAAAAGCCTCCGTATTATCATTTCCTCTTCCCCTAGAACTCTATTTGCAGTTCCCGCTATCGGATTTACCCTGAAAATTCTCCCCTCAACCTTTCCCATCGTTTCTGGTGAAGACCCGATCAAAGTCTTTTTGAATTCGAGAAGAAACATGTAAGGGCTCGGATTCAATTCTCTTAACCTCAAATAGATCTCGAATGGGTCAAAGTCGCTCTTTACTTCATATTCCCTCGAAAGGACGATCTGGTATACTTCCCCTTCCTCTATGTATTCTTTTCCCTTTTCAACGATTTTTTCGAAGTAATCTCTGTCCTCAACTCTCAAAACGCTTGCACCGCCATTCTTTACCTCAGGCTTCTCTCTCTTCGCTCTCTCAACAATTTTCTCGGCGTTGTCTACATTTTGGCTGAACAGCTTTCCCAGGTTATGATCGTAGACGAAATATGAATCGTAGCAGTTGAAAACGCTTGTTTCTTCAACTTTTCTGCCAATGAAGCCAAGCACAGCATCGTAGGCAATGTAGCCAACGAGCATACCTCTCACGTGTATGCCTTTAAGGGCCTCAAAGGGGTCGCTTGCATCAGAAACAACCTCGCCATCGACCCTGAGCTTCTCACCGATTTCGACGGAATAAACGGGATCAAAGGAAATGTACGTGTATCTCGCATTTCCGGCCTTTTCTGCGGACTCCAACATGAATGGAGAATCCCTCTCTCTTATAACCGAATATAGGTTTACTGGATCGACGTATTCGTGCTTTTGCATACTATTTCCTCCAGTTTTCTCAAAAATTCTTTTTTCTCAATTTTTTCGTTGAAAATGGCGACGTTTTCCTTCAGATCTTCAAAACCTAGGGCGTAGAGGGCTGTTGCAAAGTTAATCGCTATCAGATTTCTGTCCTCCTCCAGCCCAGAATCTGCAAAAATAGCCCTTATCCTCCTTGCAGAGTCCTCGCTGTCTCTGCAGGGCACTATCCTGCACTCTCTGAGCCCGAAGTCTTCAGGTTTTAGCTTTAACTTTTCAATCCCGTCTTCGACAATATATGCGGTTGTTTCAGCATTTGGATTGACCTCATCAATTCCATTTCCGTAGATAACGATTCCCTTTCTGCCGAGCAAGTTCAGAGTCTCAGCAACAGGAAGGAGAAGTTTTTCGCTTGAGACCCCTATGATCTGCCGCTCCGGATTTGCCGGATTGACCAAAGGTCCAAGAACATTGAAGATGGTTCTTATCTTCAACCTCCTCCTCACCCCGGCAACCTTAGCAAAGGAACTGTGGTAAAGCGGTGCGAAAAGGAATGCGAAATTCGTCTCTCTGATCATCCTCCTGGCAACCTCGGCCGGCTGTTCTATTCTCACTCCGAGCCTTTCAAGAACGTCCGCTGACCCGCTTTTCGAACTTACAGCTCTGTTTCCGTGTTTTGCAACCGGAGTAAAAAGAGATACCGCAATTGCAACTGCCGTGCTGACGTTTATGGTGGAGGAAAGATCTCCACCTGTTCCGCAGGTGTCGAATACTCTGCCGAACTCAAGCCTTACCCTTTCCAAGATTGCTCTGCTGAATCCAGCAATAATCTCCGCGTTATATCCCTTAAGCTCTAATCCCGCCAGAATTGCTGAGATCTCCACCTCATCCATTTCCGGGAGCTTTAGGGCAATTTCATAAGCCTTCTCCATGTCGAGATCTCCAAAAAGGACCTCAATCATAATCTCGCCTCCACAAAACTTCTGACGAATTCCTCAGTATTGTCGGCAAGCATAAATGAGGTACCAACAAGGACCGCATTGACCACTTTAAGAACCTTCAGGTCATCTGGTTTGCTTATTCCGCTTCCGCTAATCTTAAATCCTTTTATTTTTGGAGCAAGTTTAAACGTTCTCTGCAGATTGATGTCGGATGGATTGAAGATATCTCGGTTGTTTATAAGCACAACTCTTGCCTTTTCTGCATAAACCAAGTCTTCATCACTGAATACCTCCACCACGGGCTCTATTCCGTGCTCAAAGCAAAGATCCGCAAACTCTGGAGTCCTCTGCTTGAGAATCCTTGCTATGAGAAGCAGCGCTTCAGCTTCCGCTTCAGCCGTTTTTTCAATCTCCGCCTTTTCTTCAACAAAGTCCTTTCTCAAAACCGGCAGCTCAGTTTCTCTGCAGATCCTTTTCAGAACCTCTAAAGACCCATTAAAAGATCTCGCGGTTATGTAGGAGATCCCCACACAGCCAGCATTTTCGTAGGCATTCAGAATCCTGAGCGGATCCCTACCACGCAGAAGGTCCCCCTTTATGGGGGAGAAGGCCTTTATCTCCCCGATCACAGCATTCTTCCCCTTCTCCTTCACAGCATCAATAAACCCAAAATGGATCACCTGTTCCCTTCATGTGAGAACATTCCTACATGCTGTATTTAAGCTTATCGATAAGGAAACTGAACTTCCTATCCCGCTTGGGACTCACGCAAAAAGCACTTTAATATTGTAGATCCTAACCTCACTTCGTGAACACCGATTCGCAGACCCCTCACTCTGCCGTTTCAGAAGAGAAAACAAACCATTTATATAAATGAGTGCCCAGAAAACCCAGAGCTAAAGCTCTGGGATGAATTGGCTAAGCTTAAATAGGCCATTATTTGACGAAAGAAGAGACTAGAAACACCTCTAAAACTTGCCACAGATGCGGGTCTGCTGCCCAAGTAGGTGTAGGCAGAATCTACAAATGTCCAACCTGTGGGATGGAATACGATAGGGATTTAAATGCGTGCATAAACATAGCCCGCAGGTTAATGAGATCTGCGGGATGGGGGAGCTGTGAGCCCCCCAAACCGGCATATGAGGGGAAGGGCGTAAAGCATCCCTTAACGCCGGAAGCTCCCGAATTTAGTCGTGGAGCAGCTCACAACCCAAAGCGAAGGGGTGAATATGTTCGAAATTGCAATCGAAGGAGGGCTCTGTCTTGTAAAGGGAGAGTTTCTGAAATGCAATATTGGAATCGAGGGCAAAAAAATAGTCTATGTGGGAAAAGATCATTTAAAAGCCGAAGAGAAGATAAACGCAAAGGGCTGCCTCGTCATACCGGGTCTATTTAATGCTCACACGCATTCGGCGATGACACTACTTAGAGGCTATGCCGAGGGCTTGCCACTAATGGAGTGGCTGAATAAGGTCTGGCAGGTAGAGGCAAAGCTCGATGAGAAGGAAGTATATGCGGGGGCAAAGCTTGCATGTGTTGAAATGCTGAAAAATGGGATTACAGGCTTTGCCGATATGTACATTCACATGGATGGTGTTGCAAGGGCTGTCGAAGAGACAGGGATAAGGGCAGTTCTAGGCTATGGAATGGCCGACAGAGGAAGCGAGGATAGGGCTAGAGAAGAGCTAAAAATCGCAAAAAATTTTATTGAAAGATGGGAAGGAAAAGAAAGGATAAAGTGCATGGTTACTCCGCATGCGATATACACATGCTCACCGGACTTTGTTGCCAGAATAGCAGAATTTGCTAGGGAGAAGGGTCTTCTGAAACATATCCATGTTTCTGAAACTCAGCAGGAGGTTAAAGAGGCCAAGAAAATATACGGAAAGAGCCCCATCGAACTTCTCCAAGAGTTGGGCTTTTTGGATAAAAAAACGGTTCTGGCACACGGAATCTGGCTCAACGAGAGGGATATGGACATAATCCGCTCAAGCAGGGCCAGCGTTGCACATTGCCCTTCAAGCAATCTCAAACTCTCCTCTGGTATTGCTAAGATTTCCGAAATGCTGGACAAAGGAATTAACGTATGTTTGGGCACTGACGGAGCCTCCAGCAACAACATGCTGAACATTTTCAACGAGATTCGCCTTTCAGCACTACTTCAGCAGCTTAGGCGTAGGTTCAGGAATCCCTTGGACTACCTCAGAATGGCTACTGAGAACGGATACAGAGCCTATGAAATAGATGGCGGTGCAATAGAGGTCGGAAAACTTGCTGATCTCGTGATCATGGAAATTACCACCGCTCAATATCCCCTTTACAATCCGGTAAACGCAATTGTTTTCTCCTCACTTGGCTCTGAGGTGAGAGACGTCATTGTAGATGGTAGAATCGTAGTTGAGGACAGAAATCTTGTCTACGTTGATGAGGATGAACTGCTGGAAGAGTTTAAAAAATATCCGATTTTGTGAGCTGCTCCACGACTGAAGTCGGGAGCTTCCGGAGTTAAGGGAGGCTTCACGCCCTTCCGCTCATCTGCCGGTTCAAAAGCCAGGCTCCCCATCCCATGCCTCCCGTTAAGGCATGGGATATATTCATATCGCATATCTGGACTTCCCTCTGCAAGGGAACGTACCCAAGACCTCTTCAGCAAAGCTCTAGGTTTTCTGGCATCCATTTTTATAAAAAATATATAAGGCTTCAGCCAACATAATAATAATGAAAAAGCTTAATTACTCTCAAAAACAAATTGTTAACGATGCCGAAAATCCCGATAGCGATAACTAAAAAAGAAAAGGAAAAGGCTGCTGAAGAGGAAAAAGAAACTGAAAAGCTAGAGCAATATGAAAGGGAAGCGATAGAAGCGATAAAAGAAGCAAAAAAGGAGAGAAAAATATTCAAAACAAAAAAAGAGGTTGGATTTCTTGGCAGAGAGAAAATTAAAGAGTATAGCGCCGAGAAACACGGTCCAATGATTGAGTTCTCCCCCCAGCAGGGGTGGAAAATTGTTGAAGAGTATTGGGTCAACGAACCCTATTGCAAGGTTTTCATAATCTACAACGATGAGGAGCAGGAGTATAGATACGTCGTTGTTGAACCCAAGCTCTCACCTTACGAGCTTGAATTGTACGGGCAGATTTTTCGGATAATAAGGGAAGAGCTTGAAAAATTGGAATTGACAGACGGAGTGGACAGAGAGACGATACTAAAGGACGTTTACACCAGAATTCTGAGAGAGCTGAATGTAGATCTCGACGAGAGAGGATACTTCAAAATACTTTACTATCTTTTCAGAGATCTTCTGGGTTACGGAAAGCTTACAGCCCTGATGAAGGACAGGATGCTCGAAGACATATCATGCAATGGCTACAGAAAGCCGCTTTACGTCTTCCACAGATCCTACACAAACCTCAGAACAAACATAGTCTTCGAAGACGAGGATGAGCTGGACTCGTTCGTGATAAACCTTGCGCAGAAGTGCGGGAAGCATCTGAGCATTGCGGAGCCGATGGTGGATGCGA
>Ga0078972_1011067_pt1 | contig 16388 bp, 13 predicted proteins | sample YelNatPaOPGAMG01_FD_67568 | JGI IMG/M metagenome (GOLD analysis project Ga0078972, IMG submission 67568) | Hot spring thermophilic microbial communities from Obsidian Pool, Yellowstone National Park, USA - OP-RAMG-01 (SPADES assembly) (version 2) | ecosystem: Environmental > Aquatic > Thermal...
TAGGCGGCCGTCGCTCTGGCCGCACAGAGCTTAGGGCAGCCGTCGACCGCGATGGTTGGAAAGAACTTGGCGAAGGCACGCTCCTCCTTGCCCCCCGCCAGGAAGAGGGGCAGGCACAGGGTCACCGTCTGCTCCTGCCGCAGCCGCTCAAGCACCCATCGCGTCGCCACACGCGACACCGTGCCTTCGGCCAGCTCCTCGCCACTGCACGAGATGATCCCAACCTTGCGCTTGGGCAGGTCTACCATCACTCCGCCTCCACGATGCGGTCCACTTCCTCGGTGATCGTCTGCGCCAGGATCCGCGCCAGCGCGCGCCCGGCCTCATCGAGCTCCGTCACCGTCCTGGGCTTCAGGTCCCGATGGTCCTTGTAGACATCGACCACCCGCAGCGCCTTGGCCACCGTACCGCCCGCCAGCTCGACATTCTTGCGCGCACAACCGACCGGGCAACCGTCGATGGTAATGCAGCGCCGCCCGTGCACCCGGGACCGGGTCTCCTCATCGCCCATCACCAACGCCGACAGACACACCGTGTCGGTGACCCCTGGCCGCGCTTCATCCACCACGATCTGAGCGGCTTCGCGCCCAATGGTGCCAAACGCCTTACCGATACCACTGCAGGGGATCACAATGATCTTGCTCATCCTTCCCTCTCATCGCCTCAACCGCGCCGCACAAGCCCTGCGCCCTCTCCACGGCCGCAGTCGCAAGGTCTCGACGTGTGGAGAGCAACCTACTGCTCCTCGGGCAGCGCCAGCTCCCCCAGGGCCGATGCCATCTCCTCACCCTGCCGCCGGACGACTTCGCCCATGCGGTCGATGATCTCAAAGACCGCCGAATCCACCACACGATAGACCGCCCGCGTACCATCGCGGCGGGCCACCACCAGGTTCGCCGACCTGAGAATCGACAGGTGTTGGCTGATGTTCGGCTGGCGCAGCCCCAAGACCGGCGTCAACTCGCAGACACAGCGCTCGCCATGGCGCAGGGCCTCCAGGATCAACAGCCGTGCGGGATGGCCCAGCGCCTGCAGCGCCTTCGCCTTCAGTTCAAGGGCGCGGCGTGCCCTCACATCGGCTTCCAGCTCGGTGCCTCTGGCCGGCTGACACTTGCGCTCCACTCCGGCCTCCTTTCGCTTCCTCTCCGCAGGGGCACCCATGCACCCCTTGCGAGCGGTTCCTTAGTCTATTCGCAATCATGCATGGAGTCAAATGAGTAGAAGGCGCGAGATTTGACAAAACACCGAGTTCGTCCTATATATGCTAGCGTCATATAGATGAGCGGAACTGAATGCGCGGGGAGGAGCTCGATGTGCGGGAACCAGCAAGGCGGTTGCCATGGGGGGCGGCCACAATGCTGCCGCCCTGCCGGGAGAGTCCAGGGCGCCACGCAGCCCTGGCTGCTCCTGCTGCTCTTGCAGCAGCCCAGCCACGGCTACGAACTGATGGCGCGCCTGGGCCGCGATGAGGAGGCCGCCTGCACGGACCCCGGCCTGCTCTACCGTACACTGCGGCAGATGGAAGACGAAGGGTTCGTCCGTTCCTCCTGGGATACCGAGGGCCGCGGCCCGGCACGCCGGCTGTACGAAGTGACCCCGGAGGGTGTGGAATATCTACATGCCTGGGCAGAGAGGATCCGCGAGACCAGGGATTGGCTCGATCGATTCCTGGCCGAGTACGAGGCTCAATTCCCAGGCGCTGGAGACGAGGAGTGAGACCTATGTGCGGATCTGGTGGGCATCGCGGCCACGAGGGTTGCGGTTGCCACGAGGGCACTTTTGGCCCTGCCATGGGCCGCCGTGAGCACGGCTGCTGCCGAGTTGAGGGCGGCGCTGGTGTGGCATGGCAGCCCGGAATGCGTTTCCACCGTCGTTTCTCCACGCGTGAGGAGCGGATTGCGCGCCTGGAGGAGTACCTCAAGAACTTGCAGGCCGAGGCCAAGGCCGTGGAAGAGCGCCTGGCCGAGATGAAAGCAGGCTCGTAACAGTTGTCCGGTGTGTGGAGGCCTGCCGCCGGGGGCGAGCCTCCACACCTCGGGTATGGGGAGAACCACCAGCTATGGCACCGATGTCTCGCCTTTTGCGCTTTCTCAAGCCCTATCGGGCGTTGGTCGCCGTCAGCCTGCTGTGCCTGGGCGGCACGGTGGCCACCGACCTGGCCATGCCGCGCCTGATCCAGGCCATCGTCGACCAGGGCGTCAAGCAACGCGACATGCATGCCATCCTGACCATCTCGGCGGTCATGATTGGCCTTACACTAGTGAGTGTCGCCCTGACCATCGGCAACATGCTCCTGGCGGTGCGCGTCTCACAGCGCGCCTCCGCCGACGTGCGCCGCGAGCTGTTCGTGCACATCCAGTCGCTTTCCTTTGCCGACCTTGACCGCCTGCAGACGGGCCCGCTGCTGACGCGCCTGACCAGTGACATCACCCAGGTGGCACAGCTCATCCTCAACACCATGCGCATGTTCGTGCGCGCGCCCTTGATGATCGCCGGCAGCGTCATCCTCATGCTCGCTACCAACTGGCAGGTCGGCTTGTTCATCCTGGCCCTTGTGCCCGCGATCACCTTCGTGCTCGGCTACTACACCAACCAGGCCCAGCCACGCTTCATGGAGGTGCAGCGCAGACTGGACCGTCTCAACACCATCTTCCAGGAGAACCTGGCTGGGGTGCGCGTCGTCAAAGCCTTCGTGCGCGCCAGGCATGAGAACCAGCGCTTTGCGGCCGCCAACGAGGAGTTGACCGGCCAGTCGATCGGGGTAGGGCGCATGCTGGCCGTCCTGCTGCCCAGCCTGCGCTTCCTGGTCAACCTGGGGTTGGTGGCTGTGGTTTGGTTTGGGGGCAGTCAGGCCATCCGAGGGACGCTCTCTGTGGGGCAGATCATCGCTCTGAACAACTATGTCTTCTGGCTCACCTTCCCCCTGATCAACCTGGGCATGAGCGTGGGCTTTATCTCCGCAGCCAGCGCGTCGGCGCAGCGCATCATCGAGGTGCTCGATACCCAGCCCGAGATCCGCGACCATGCGCTGGCCGCCAAGCTCCCCGCAAGCCGCGGGCGAGTCGCCCTGGAAGGGGTCAGCTTTGCCTATGGTGGGGATGGGCACGAGCTGGTGCTGAAGGAGGTCGACCTGGTGGCCGAGCCAGGGCAGACCGTGGCCATCGTCGGCGCCACCGGCGCCGGCAAGAGCACTCTGATCAGCCTCATCCCACGCTTCTACGACGCCAGCGGCGGCCGTGTGACTCTGGATGGCATCGATGTACGCGAACTGTCCCTCGACTCGTTGCGCGCGCAGGTGGGCATCGTGCTTCAGGAGAGCGTGCTCTTCACAGGGACCATCCGCGATAACATCCGTTACGGGCGCCCCGACGCAACCGACGAGCAGGTCGTGGCGGCGGCGAAGGCTGCGCAGGCGCACGACTTTATCATGGCGCTTCCTGATGGGTATGACACCCTCGTGGGCCAGCGCGGCGTCAACCTCTCTGGGGGGCAGAAGCAACGCCTGGCCATCGCCCGCGCCTTACTCCTTGAGCCGCGGGTGTTGGTGATGGATGACAGCACTAGCTCCGTCGACCTGGAGACGGAGAGCAAGATCCAGGAGGCGCTTGGCCCCTTCATGGCCGGCCGAACGACGATCGTGGTGGCTCAGCGCATCAGCACCGTACTGGCGGCCGACAAGATCGTCGTTCTCGACCGGGGCCGTGTTGCCGCTTGCGGCAGTCACACCGAGCTGCTGGCAGCCAGCCCTCTCTATCGCGAGATCTGCGAGTCGCAGCTTGGCGTGGCCGCACAGGCCCCGGGGGAAGCCGGCCTCTAATCACACGATGCAGACACAGCGCCCGCCCGGTCGGCAGGCTTGCTGCTGCCAGTCGCCATGCCTCAACGGTAGGGAGACGGATTCATGAGCAAAGAGTTTGGCAGTGATGGACAGGGTATTTCAGCGGCTACGCCCCAGACGCAGAGCGTGAATCAGCCGCCCGTGCCGGCCGCCAGGCCGGGGCCCACCATGGGCCCGGCCGTCCGGCGCGTCGAGAAACCTCGCAACCCGCGGCTGGTGATGGGCCGGCTTGCCTCCTACCTGCGGCCGCAGACCCTGAGCCTGGCCTGGGTGTTGCTCCTGGTTGTGGTCAACACGGGCCTGGAGCTTCTGGGGCCCTACCTGCTCGGCGTGGCCATCGACCGCTTCATCGGGGGCGGCGACCTGGCCGGGCTGACGGGTCTGGGCCTCTTCATGCTGGGGACGTACGTGGCGGCCTGGGTCGCCCAGTTCGGGCAGAGCTATGCGATCGTGGCCATCACCCAGCAAGTGTTGCGCGCGCTGCGACGGGATCTCTTTGAGCACCTGCAGACCCTGTCGCTGCGCTTCTTCGACCAGCGGCCCACAGGCGAGATCATGAGCCGCCTCAGCAACGATATCGACGCCATCAACCGTGTGTTGTCGCAGAGCATCCTCGACCTCCTGGCCAGCCTGCTGTCGCTGGTGGGCATCGTTGTCATCATGCTGGTGCTTAATGTGTGGCTGGCGGCAGGCGCTCTGGCCATCCTGCCGCTCATGCTCTGGTTCACCGCACAGGTGGGCGGGGGCTCTCGGCGTGGCTTCCAGCAGGTGCAGGCCCATCTGGGCAAGCTGAATGCGGTGATGGAAGAGAACATCAGCGGCGCGCGTGTGGTGCAGGCATTCCGCCGACAGAAGGCAGTGGTGGCCGACTTTGACCGCGCCAACACCGCTGCCTGTGACGCTGGCATCCGCGCCCAGTCGCTCTTGCTTCTCTTGCGGCCGGTGCTGATGGTGCTGGGCAACCTCGACATCGCGGTGATCGCCGGCCTGGGCGGTTGGCTGGCCTTGCGCGGCCTCGTCAGTGTAGGCACAATCGCCGTCTTCATCGTCTATGCGCGCCGCTTCTTCGACCCGCTCTTCACCCTGGCGGACCTGTATAACTCGATCCAATCGGCCCTGGCCGGGGCTGAGCGGGTGTTCGACATCCTCGACCAGGCGCCCCTGGTCCACGACAGCCCGCAGGCCGTTGACCTGCCGGCCATCGAGGGGCGCGTCGAGTTCGAGCACGTCAGCTTCGGCTACGTTCCGGGCGTACCCATCTTGCACGACATCACCCTAACGGCCGAGCCGGGCCAGATGGTGGCCCTCGTAGGCCCCACAGGCGCTGGGAAGACTACGATCGTCAACCTCCTGACCCGCTTCTACGACGTCGACGCGGGCGCCATCCGTATCGACGGCCACGATATCCGCGACGTTAGCCAGGATTCGCTGCGCCGCCAGGTGGGCCTGGTGCTGCAAGACACCTTCCTTTTCTCCGACACGGTGCTGGAGAACATCCGCTACGGCCGGCTCGATGCCACCGATGAGGAGTGCATCGCGGCGGCCCGCCTGGCCAATGCCGACCAGTTCATCCGCCGCCTCCCTCAGGGGTACCAGACCCAGTTGTCGGAACGCGCTGGCAACCTGAGTCAGGGGCAGCGGCAGTTGCTGGCCATCGCGCGGGCCGTGCTGGCGGACCCGCGCATCCTCATCCTCGACGAAGCAACCAGCAACGTCGACACGCGAACCGAGATCCAGCTCCAGGAGGCCCTGCTGAAGCTGATGAAAGGCCGCACCAGCTTGGTGATCGCGCACCGCCTCAGCACCATTCGCAACGCTGACCAGGTGCTGGTCATCAGGGGCGGGCGCATCGTCGAGCGTGGCACGCACGAGTCGCTCCTGGCACAGCGTGGCTTTTACTATCAGCTCTACAGGAGCCAGTTCCTGCGCGTCCGGGCACGGCTGGCAGCCGGGGGCGAAGGCGAGAGCCGCGCCGACGCGTCGCAGGCTACCGATGCGGGCCAGGCCAGCAGCGCGGCAGGGTCAGAAAGCCCGGCTGGACCCCTGCCTGCAGCGGCGGTATAATCGACACGCGCGGTAGCGACGAACCCACATAAATGGAGGGAGAATGGCCAAGCAGGTGCTGGTCTACACGCAGACCTCGGGTTGAATGTTCTGCGAGAAGGTGAAAGAGTTTCTTTCACAGAAGGGTGTGCCGTTTGTCGAGCGCGACGTGATCAAGGACCCGCAGGCTTTCGAGGAGCTCGCCAAGCTCGGCTACCTGACGACGCCGGTCATTGTTGTCGACGGGCAGGTCGTCGTCGGCTTTAACCGCAAGCGGTTGGAGCAGTTGCTCGGCCTCTAGTGCACTGCCGGCAGGGTGAAGGAGAAGGTGCTGCCCTGCCCAGGCTCGCTCTCCACCCAAATCCGTCCGCCGTGGGCCTCGACCAGCTTGCGCGTGATGTACAGGCCGAGGCCCAGGCCCTCCTGGCGTTCTCGCGCCTCCCCGGTCCGATAGTAGCGTTCGAACAGGTGGGGCAGTTCCTCCGGCGCGATGCCTGGCCCATGGTCGGCCACGGCGGTGACGACCTGGCCGTCGCGTGGGCTCAGGCGGACGGTCACCTCACTGCCCGGCGGCGAGTACTTGAGAGCATTGGAGAGCAGGTTCGTGAGGATGCGCTCCAGTTGGTCGGGGTCGGCCAGTGCCTGCGGCAGGCCGGTAGGAGCGCTCACGCGGATACGCCGGGTATCGAGGGCGCCCGACAGGCGCGTGAGCAGGTCGCCGATAAAGGCCGCCAGATCGACCGGGCGTACCTCGAGGTGCACCTGCCCTGCCTCGAGACGGGTTGCGTCGACTAGCTCCTGAATCATGGCGTTCATGTGGCGTGCGCTGGCGAGGATGGCCTCGGCACTCTCCTTTTCCTCGGGTCTCGCGCCAGCGCCGGCTTGCAGCCGCAAGAGCAGTTCGGCGCGCGTGCGGATGACGGTCAGGGGATTGCGCAGGTCGTGAGAGACGGTGCGCAACAGGTCCTCCCGTTGCTCCTGCAGTTCGTGGAGCGCAGTGATGTCGGTGAAGGTCATGACCGCACCGAGGAGCTCGCCATCGGCCGTGCGGATCGGCGCGGCGCTGCTCGAGACCCACACCGTCCGGCCATCCGGGTGGTGAAGGACCACCACGGCACCCCGCACCGTCTCGCCGTGAAGCGCGCGCTCGGGCGGCGATTCCTGCAGGCTGAGGCGCTGGCCGGTGGGCAATTCGCAGCGCAAGGCCTCCAGTTGCTCGGCGATCCTCCTGCGGGGGCCGCTGGCAGCGTAGCCCAGCAGATGCTCGGCAGCAGGGTTCATGCGCAAGATCCTGCCCTGCGTGTCATAGATCACCAGGCCATCGGCGATGGAGGCAATCGTCGCGTCGAGCTCCGCAGCGCGGCGTTCCACCTCATCGAGCAGCGCCGCACGCTCGCGGGCCATCTCCTCCTGCTGGGTGGGCGCCCCATTGGCCAGCTCGACGCTGTCACGGTGCAGTTCAGGCCCCGCATCCCCGGCGCTCGACTCCATCGCTGGGTCCATCGCCTCATCTCCTTTCCTTCAGCCTGTCCCATACCAGCATAATCGGGGCCAGAGGAGCGCAGCGGCCAGCCAGGCGGAGAGCGCGGGGCGCGAGGTCAGCCCTGTCGCCACCCCTCACGCATCCCCTGCGCCAAAGACCTTCTCGTACAAGTCCTCGCCATAGCTGGTCTGCAACGGTTCGCCCTCCGTGATCCTGAAGGTCCGCGCCCCATCGGGTTGCCGCTGGGCGCGCAGGAAGACAGCGTTGCCCATCCTCTTGAGATAGAGACGGTGCGCAAACTCGTACAGGTGGGTGACGAAGAACACCTGAATGCCTTCTTCCAGCAGCGCCGAGACGATCTGCCTGGCGATTTCTGAGCCCTCCCGCTCGTTGGTTGCGGCGAACGACTCATTGAACAGCACCATCGAGTGGGGCGCGACATGGTCGGCAATATCGCTCATCCTGCTCAGCTCCTCATCCAGTTTGCCGCTGCGCAGGGTGGTATCCTCTTCACGCTTATAGTGCGTGTAGAGGCCGGTGCAGGTGCTGGCAGAGAAGGACTCGGCGGGCACGAACATTCCGGCCTGCATCATCAACTGGGCCAGGCCGACGCTTCGCAAGAAGGTCGACTTGCCCCCCTGGTTGGCCCCGGTGATCACCACCAGGTCCTTGCCATCCGCTTCCAGGTCGTTGCCCACGATACGGCCCTTCATGGTCAACGCCAGGCAGGCGTCGTACAGCCCCACAAACGAGCGTTTCCGCTCGCCCGGCAGCGCAGGCACGGGGAAACACACTGGCTCGCCCAGTTGGGTGAGCTGGTCATAGAGGTTCAGGCAGCCGACATAGAAGGCCAGCTCGGTGCGCAGCATAGTGAAGAAACTCAGAATGTGATCGGCCGACTGGGCGAGGGCGTTGGCGACCAGGTTGATGCCCCGGTCTCTCAGCTCGCCAAGCGCCCTGGCGCCGCTCTCATCGCGGTCGGCGATGACAAAACTGTAGGCCGGGCTCCTCCTGGTTCGGATGCGCCCAAGCAGGCCCCGGCGGTTGTCCGCCGGTTGGCAGAGCGTGTAGCGGGTTCCTTTGTTCCCCTTCCCCAGCTCCGCACTGACCAAGACGCCGTTGCGAAAGCGCAGCTCCCTCAGGTGCTGCTGGACGGTGTCAAAGTAGTCGTCAGTAAGCTCCTCTCGTAGCATCGAGAAGAGGGTGGTGAGCCCCTTGGACTTGATGTCGCCGGCATGCTCGTCAGCGATGCTCCTGAGCCTCTTGAGCATGCCCAGGAAAAGCTGCATCACCTCCAGCGCCCGATGCAGAATCGTGTCCGGGTACTTGTAGAACAGGCCCCAGTAGGCCTTCTTCTCCCCTTCGATCGCCTCCAGTGTGAGGGCATACATGCTCCTGACGACACCCGGATTGCTGAGGCTATCTTTCAGGATGTCTTGCCGGTACCGTATGGCTTCCGGATCGGTCAGGCTTGATAGAACGGCCCGCCTGGCCACATCCAGCAGGAACGGGTCGCCGAGCGCCATGGCGCTGAAGAGCGTCTCGAGCGCCAGGTCCTGGATCAGCGCCTGTTCATGCCACGGCCCCTTGGCCTGCAGGTCGAAATCGCGGTCAGGGTACATCAGGAAGACTTTCACGCTCGGATCCGCTCCTTCAGGCACTGGTAGGTAAGCCGATACTTCTCGGCGATAGATATGGCGTAGGTAAGCCCGTCGGCCGGCCTACGCACAATCTTGTAGGTACGAACGGCCGGGTTCTCTGGAGAGACGGTGCTCACCATGCTCACAGCCTTTTCGCTCAGCGTGGCGAGTTCGTCGACGAAGGTGACCCACACGCAGAGAAGGTCCAGAGCGACCGCCCGTTCCATGATCTTCTTGCTCAAGAAGACAGCATCCTGGAGTGTGGTCGAGGTAAAGATCTCGTTCATGATGAGGATGCTGTTCGGTGTGGCCTGCTCCAGGATCGCGTGTACCCTGACCAGGTCGTCTTGCAGCTTGCCCTGGAGGCTCTTGATCTCCTCCTCTCTCTCAAAGTGGGCAAAGATGCGATCGTAGAGGAATAGTCGCGCCTCGCTGCCGGGAACGGGGCAGCCGAGGCTGGCAAGGTAATGGAGTTGGCCAAAGGTGCGCGCGAAGGTCGTCTTGCCTCCCTGGTTCGGGCCCGAGACGACAAAGATGCGCTCCTTGCCCTCGAGGAAAAAGTCGTTGCACACGACGGCTGAGCCGCTGCCGGCGAGCCGATGGGCCAGGGCCAGGTCGAAACCCTCGCGGTTGCAGATGTCTTTGCGGGCAGAGACCTCCGGATAGCAGAACTTGAGCCCGGCTTGCCTCAGCGGCGCAATGTGCTCCAGGTACGAGACGTAGAACTGCACCTCGCGGTCGAAAGCGGCGATCGTTGCATCCACATAGTCGCGGCGCTTGGTGCAGAAATCGTCCAGGTCTCGGAATACCTCAGGGTACAGTTGGGCTACCAGGTCGAGAATCTGGGCTTCCACGTGGTTCATATCTGGATAGCTTGGGAATGTCACCCGGTAGTCCTTGACTGCGCCCTGCTTGAACTTGGCAAACGTACGCTCGACCTGCACGCTATAGTCGGCCTCGGATTCGTACTTGCGGACCTGGATGCGGTTCCCCTTGATCAGCAGGCAGTATCGGACGCCGGCCAGGCCCGCCTTGAGCCTCTCGATATCCTCTACGACTGAGGTGAAGCGATCGGATACCGCATAGTCGGCCAGGAACTCGCGCAGGCCCAGGAACCCCTTCGACTGGAGATCGATTCTTCCCAGATCGTGCGCCAGGGTCTCGACGGCCTCGCAGTATATCGCTGCCGCATCCAGAAACCAGCTTTCTTTCTGGTACGTGTAGTGCAGCTTGTCCGCCTGGGCAAGGGCCCCACGCATGGCATGCATCCTTCGCGCGAAGGAGTTGACCGCTTCGAACAGCGCCGGGTTCTCAAGGTCCCGCATGACCTCTTGGCGGTACTCGATGGCCGCGATATCGTGGAGGGCGGCATAGAAGAACGGCCTGAGGTTATACTCCTGCTTGGTAGCCGTGACGGCATCGACGATCTGATCCAGGCCCAGATCTCCGAAAAAGTCGGGCGCATCGAGTGTCTCCACTCCTGCGCTGTCTTCGATTCGTGTGAAAAGGATGCTGAAGAAGGCCATATTGGCTCAGCGCTCCTTGTGCAATGACGCGGGCGTACAGTGCCCCGCCCTAGGCCGCGCCTGCTCGCGAAGTGCCTATCCGAAAAGCCGCCTAGTCTGGGGCCTTGTGCCCGTTTCCCTGCGCCACAGCGCCAGATGTGGCACCGGCGACGCGCACGGGGGGCTATTCCGCGGCTTCTCGGATAGGCTCTAAGCCCCCTCGGTTGCCCCTGGCGCAGGGAATCTGATCAGGCGGATGCCCAGGAAGGCGAGAAAAGCCATCGCTGCACCGAAAGCAAAGGGGGCAGACGGAGACACACGCGTCCACAGCATGCCCGCAACCAGACTGGCTGGCAGCGCCATTACCCCGATCGATGCGTTGTAGAGGCCATACGCGGCGCCGCGGTTGGCATCCGGAACGAGCTCGGCAACGAGCGCCTTGGCTGCGCCTTCCGTGAGTGCGTAATAGAGCCCATACAAGGCATAGAGCACCCAGACCATCCACGCCTGACTGACCAGGGCGAACCCCAGATAGGCAAGCGCATAGATCAGCCAACCGTACGTGATCGTGCGCCGCCGACCGATACGATCGGAGAGCTGGCCGGCCGGGATCGCAGCCAGAGCCGAGACGAGGTTAAAGAGCGCGTACACGACCGGGATCATGATGGCGGCGATCCCCACATTCTCGGCGCGCAGCATGATAAAAGTGTCGGAAGAGTTGCCCAGCGTGAAGAGGAGCATCACGGCCAGGAAACCTGCGAACGGCCCCTTCAGAGTCTCCAGGGAGACGCGCTGCTTGCTTACCGGGGCACGCCGCTCACGCACCAACAGGCCAATGATCACCAACGGAATGGCCGCAATGGCCCCTGCGACCAGAAAGATCTCACGATACGCATTGGGGTGGCCGGCCCAAGTGCGCAACAGGTAATAGGCCACCAACGGCCCGGCGACCGAGCCCAGCGTGTCGAGGGCGCGCTGCACGCCAAAGGCGAAGCCTAACTTCCGCCCTCCGGCCGAACCAGCAACCAGTGCATCGCGCGGTGCATCTTTCAGGCCCTTGCCGACGCCGTCGGTGAGCCGCAGCCCAAAAGCGGCAGCCCCGCTCCCCGCCAAGCCGAGCGCAAAGCGACCCAGAGCCGAGAGCGCATAACCCGCAAAGACGATCGCCTTGCGCAGCCCCAAGGCATCGGAGAGATAGCCTGCACCGATCTTCATGAGGCTGACCACAGTGGTGAGCGACCCTTCGATCAGCCCAATGAACTCCTTGTTGAGCCCGAGCACCGAAGTGTAGAACGTGGGCAAGATCGGCTGGATGATATCCTGGGCCAGGCCGCCAAAGAAGGCCACCCAGCCCAACGCGATGACATTGCGGCCCAGGCCAGCGTCCTCTGGCGACGCCGTCGCCGCATCGGTTGCCGAGATGGTTTGGTTCGGAGACACTCCCTAACCCTCCTCCAGTCCGCCGACTGGGATGACCGCGGAACGAACGGCGCCGCTTTTCACCCCCAGAACTGCGCCATCGGCTCGCCGACGAGCTGGACTAGCGCTCGTTGCCAGGCGCTTTCCTCATTGGCATTGACGAGGCCCGCGCGGAAGGCCTCACGCTTGAGCACGTAGCTGTGCAGGTCCTCCAGGGTCTCTTCGAGGTGCCTCGCCTGCTCGCACAGCAGGAAGGCTGCCTCTTCGGACCCGGCGACCGAAAGCGCCAGGCGCAGGTGGGGCATGCAGAGCCCCGCCGAACGCACATACAGTGCCCGTCCCTCGTCGGTGGCGATTTGCACCAGGAACGAGCGGATTTGCGGGCCCACCGCGTCGCGCAGGACGCGGCACGCCGGGCAAGTGTCTGGAGCGGGCAACAGGGCGCTGATGGCGGCGCTCGCTTGGTCTGGAGCCAGAGAGGAGGCTCGGCGCAACTCGCCTGCCACGGCCTGTGCCAGGGCGATGTAGCCTGCGCTCAGGTCCTGGGCTGCTGCAATCTTTTGGAACTGCCAGGTGTGAACCGGGCAGAACCCGCGAGCCGAAGCGAACTCGCTCTGTGCGGTGGGGTTGGTGGCCAGCACGTGCTGCCACTGCGCGTAAAAGTCAAAGAGCGCCCGGCTCTGTGCTGCGCAGATGGGGCACGTGTGGTCGCTGGCCACGGCGCGCTCGCCAATGGCCGAGCGGCGGGCGGCCCCGGCCCGGACCTCGGCGTCGAGAATCCCCGATCGCACCGGCTGCAGAGCAGCGGGGAACTCCGCCCCGACGGGAGCACCGTCCGGCAGGAACTGCGCACGCAGCGCTCGCGCGTCGGCCCGAAGGCTGGCAATTGGCGAAGACGGGCCGGCAGGGACGGCATCAGCACTCTCGGACCTGATCGCTTCCTCACCCGCCCGGCTCCGTGGCCCGTCCTCATACTCGGCCAGGATGCGCAGCAGGTGGTCGAGAATCGCCACCAGGAATGCCCGGTTCTTCTCTTCCACAAGGAAGGCGGTCAGGGCGGCCTCGAACTCGTTCAGACCGCTCTCGGCCAGTTCATCCTGCCTGGCGTTGAGCTTGGCCTGCAGAGCCCGTTGCGCCGAGAGAGGGTACAGGGGCACCCCGTCAGTTCCCAGGCTGCGCTCGATGCCGCCCTGGATGTAGCCCAGCACCTGCTCGCGCTCCTGCGCGGCGATCAGATCCACCTTGTTGACGACGATGAAGAGCTTGCGCACGTGTTGGCTTACATCGCGCAAAAAGCGATCTTCGGCCTGGCTCAGCGGCGCCTCCACACTGGTGACGAAGACGATGGCGTCGGCCTGGGGCAGGAACTCGTAGGTGGTGGCTGTGTTTTCCTGCCGGGCCGACCCGATCCCTGGCGTGTCGACAAAGTACAGACCGCCCCGCAGGAACGGCAGGGGCAACTCGACCCTCGCCTCGATCAGGCCCTTTTCGTTGCCCGGGTTGCCGCGCTCGGTAACATACTCGGCCAACTCGTCCACCGGGATCTCTGGCTGCAGGTTCCACCCCTTGCGCCGCAGGATGACCCGCTCCTTGGGACCGTAGCAGAGCGCGGTGATGGCCGAGGTCAGGGGCAGGAGACCTGTGGGCAGGAGGTCGCGGCCGATCACCGCGTTCATCAGCGAGCTCTTACCACGCTTGAACTGGCCCACTACGGCCAGGTTGAAGCGGTCCTCCGCCAGCCTGACGAGCAGCTCCTGGCAACGATCCTCACCCTTGGCCTGCCCCATCTCGCGCAGAGCTTGCTTGGCAACGCGCACCAGCGCCGCCACCTGCTGCTTGTTGTGTGTGTATGCGCGCAATCGGTAGGTATCATCTACCACCATAGACATCACCCGACGCACCATTTCGTCCGGTCATCGCCAGTTGCCCGTCGCGTCAAAGAAAAAGCCTCTACCATCTGCGGCAGGTCGCAGGGGTAGAGGCTATCAGTCGATCGCTCGACAGTTCAGGGAGAACTCCCTCTTCCGGGGCGAGCCTCATCGCCCCATTGGTAGAGAGTTATAGCACCGTCGCCGGGCGCTGTCAAGGGTACCGCGCCCCCGATTCCCCTCTCATGTACCATAGCAGCGGGCGCTTGCTCCCGACTGGCACGCTAGCCTGCTCATGCGTCTTGCCCTTCGTTTCCCAGCCTGGGCCTCCCAGCCGCGGTGAAACGAAGGCGGGTGCCCAGGTACAGCGCGGCGCCCCGCCCTGCAGCCACGGTGCCCTTCTGGTCCAGGCGCTCCGCCTCCACCACCGCCTCCACCGCGCCTGCACGTTGCGCGGCCTCGGCGGCCAGGCGCTGACCCGAGGCCTCGGCGTAAGCCAGAGCCTGGGCCAGGTCGGCAAAGCTCCGCCTCTCCTCAGGCGTGTGCACCACGTAGCCCGCGATGCCGGCCAGGTCATAGTTGGCGTTCACCAGCACCTCGACCGTCTTCACCACACTGCCCAGGGCAGCACCGATGGCGTTGCCCACGCTCGCATAATCCGAGATGAGGAGCTCTGCCCCCAACCTTTCCGCCACCTGCGGAAAGTAAGCTCGTACCGGAGCGCCCACAGCAGCCAGCGGCAGCGAAAGACGGCAGCGGACGTCCAGGCTCGATGGATGCCTCGGGTGCAACGCCCGGTCCAAGAAGAACCGCGTGCCGGTGCCTTCCAGCAACCGTTCGTTGCCTTCCTCGTCCGAGGCAATGTGAGCGATGATCTCCTCAGCGAGGCGGTCGATCACCTGCTCGCGCACCCGGGTGGCAAATGCCTCTGCGCTGGTCTCGATCCGCTCGGCCAGGAGTTCGGCGCCCAGCCGGGCCGCTTCGCCGTCCCACGGGGCATAGACACCGAGCACGTGCAGCGCATCGGTGGGGGTGAAGCCAATGCGTTGGATGAAGCCACCTGCCTCCAGACGGTTGGGGAACGACAGATACACCCGCCCCCAACCGATGGAGCGGCCGATCTCCTCCAGGGAGCAGGGACCGTCCGATAGCAGGGCCAGCAATTCCGACTCCGTGGGGGTCGGGTCCGCGGGCGCAGGCCGGCCCACCAGGCGGAAGAATTGGGGATAACCGGGCCGCAGGCGCTGCCCGCTCCGCAGTCGTTCGAGCTCCGCGACGAGAGCGGGCGTTTCGTGCGCGGCCAGCGACAGGGGCACCACCCGCTCCGGCCCAATCCGCAGCTCGCCGCTCTGCTCCACGGCGACATGGCTATCGCCTCCCAGGCCCAGCGAACGCGTGTCGACCGCGCGCACCAGGGTGCGCCAGCCGCCAACCCAGGCTCCCTGGCGAGTCGTCCGCGGTTGCCCCCGGCGCAGGATGGCCAGATCGGTCGTAGTGCCTCCCATATCGGCAACGAGCAGGTCCTCACGCCCGCTCAGGTGCCGGGCGCCCTGCACGCTGGCCGCCGGCCCCGAGAGCACCGTCTCTACCGGGTGCTGAAGGGCCAGTTCGGCGCTCATCAGCGAGCCATCGCCCTTGACCAGCATCAGTGGCCCATGGATGCCCTGCTGCGCCAGCGCCCTCTGCACCGCCAGCGACAGGTCGCGGAGCAGGGGCATGAGCCGCGCGTTGAGGGCCACCGTGGTCGCTCTGCGGATCGAGTTGAGGTCCTCGCTCAGCTCGTGGCCACACGTCACCGGCAGGTCCGTCCACTGATGCAGGAGTTCACGCGCTCGCAGCTCATGGGCGGGATTCCGCACGCCAAGATAGTCCGACACCGCCAAGGCATCGATATGTCCCTCTCGCTCAGCAACGGCCCTCCGCAAGGCCTCCTCGTCCAGGGGCGCCTTCTCGCGCCCATAGATATCGTGACCCCCATCGATAAAGACGACATCATCCACCACCAGGTCGCGCGCAAAGCCGAAGCGTTGGATCAGCTCGCGATCGTACCCCAGCAGCAAGAGGCACACCCTGCCGCCGTGCCCCTCCACAATGGCGTTCGTCGCCAGCGTCGTCGACAGGCAAGTCAGCGCTATCTCCGACTTCTCAACCCCTTGCAGGGCGCCGATGGCCTGGGCGATGCCCACCGCCAGGTCCGGCCGCGACGTCAGAGCTTTGGCATGAGCCAATACCCGGCCGCCCTCCACCGCCAGCACCACCGCATCCGTAAAGGTTCCCCCCGTATCGATCCCCAGTACGAGCCGCGACACCAGGCTACCCCCTTCATCCTCCGTATCCTGCGCCAAACGGTTGCCCGACGCGCCGATCACGCGGCGTCGTTCGCGCCTTCAGCATTCTATGCACTTGTGCGCATAGGTCAAAAGCCCTCCGCGAAGCCTTCCCCAAATCCCGTTTATGTCACCCTGAGTACCCCAGGGCCTGCGCAGCCCTGCGGCAGGTGAAGAAACTTGCGGCCAGGGGTGGCAGCCGGGTGTTGAGCTCCGCCCGCTCCCGGCCCAGCCCCTGGGTGGGGGTTTGGCGGGTTGGCTGGCG
>Ga0078972_1011068_pt1 | contig 16388 bp, 15 predicted proteins | sample YelNatPaOPGAMG01_FD_67568 | JGI IMG/M metagenome (GOLD analysis project Ga0078972, IMG submission 67568) | Hot spring thermophilic microbial communities from Obsidian Pool, Yellowstone National Park, USA - OP-RAMG-01 (SPADES assembly) (version 2) | ecosystem: Environmental > Aquatic > Thermal...
GGGGCGCGAGCAACCGATCGCTCAGCCCCATCCCTCGGACGAGGATGAGGCCGGTGAGGACCCCCTGGACCGCGTGGCCGACCCGGGGCCCGACCCACTGGAAGCGCTGCTGGCCGCTGAGGCCACCGAGGCGCTGGAGCGGGCCGTCCAGTCGCTGCCGCTCGCCTACCGCCAAGTGATCGTGCTGCGCTACGTGGAAGGGCTGAGCTACGAAGAGTTGGCGCAGACCCTGGGCCTGCCGCTGAATACCGTGCGTACCCACCTCCTGCGAGCCAAGGAACGGCTGCGCCGGATGCTCGTGGAAGGTATGGGGAGGGAAGCCGATGGACTGCCAAGAGATTCGGCCGCTCCTGGACCCCTTTGGGGAGGGGATGCTGAGCGCAGACGAGATGCAGAGAGTGTGCGACCATCTGGCCGTCTGCGCCGCGTGCCGCAACGAGGCGCGTGAGCTGGCCCACCTGAGCCATGCCCTGGCCCGCCTGCAGCGCTACGAGCCACCTGCCACGCTGGCAGCGCGGGCGGTAGCTGCTGCGCGCCGGCGCAACGATGCTGCCCGTGTGCCGCGCTGGTGGTCATGGCTGTTGGGTGCGGGGGCAGTGCTGGCGCTGGGCGTGTGCATCTGGCTCGCCATCGAGGTCCTGGCCGGGTTCGAGGGCGCCGGCGGTGGCGAGCTCCTCGATCTCATTGGCAGCTACCCCCACCTCCTGTGGCGCTACCCGGCGGATACGGCACTCGCACTGCTCGAAACGCTGCCGGTGGCCAGCCTGGCCATCGGGCTGGCCAGCGCGCTGCTGGCCTCGCTGCTGGGGGCGCAGCTCATGGCGACAGCCGCGTCGGCGCGGAGCTGGCCCCACCCCAACGGAAGAGTCTGACTGGAGAGGCGACTGTGAACGCCGGCTGGAGAGTTCTGGCCATCGTTGCCGGGGTGCTGGCCATCGCGGCCCTGCTGGCAGGCACATTCGCGCTGGGCGTGCGGGTGGGCGGCGCACAGGCCTACCGGGCGGGGTTTCACGACATGTTCCCGCCCCCGCCACCCCCCACCATCGCCTGGCTTGCCGGCCACAGCATTCTGGGCACCGTGGAGCAGGTGGACCTGCAGGCTGGCCTGATCACCGTCCGCGGTGAGAAAGGGGTCTATGCCCTGGTAGAGGTCGGCGACGATACGCTCCTGGAGCGGCGAGGCCAGAGGATCGGCCTCGCCCAGGTCAGCGTCGGAGAGCGCATCGTGGCCATCGGCGCGCCCGACGATGGGGGCCACATCGTGGCGCGGGTGGTCCGTATGCTGGATGGGCGCATGGGCAGGCCCGCTTCGCTCTGGGCCGAGATGGCCCGGGGCGTCTATCGCATCTACTATGCCATGGATCATGCACTGCAGAGATTCTTGGGGAGGAATGGTTCATGAGGAAGACGATCGTTATCACCGTCGTGGTTGTGGCCGTGGTGGCGGGCCTTGGCCTTCTGGGGTTGCAGAGGCTGCAGGCCGCGCAGGCCAGCCAGACGAACCTGCAGACGACGCAGGTGCGCCGTGGCTCGCTGACGGCCACCATCGGCACGGCGGGCACGATCCAACCGACGAACTCGGTCAACTTGAGCTTTCAGACATCGGGCACGGTGAAGGAGATCAAGGTCAACGAGGGCGATCCGGTGAAAGCGGGCCAGGTGCTCGCCACCCTCGATGCTGCCGATATGGAGCTGCAGGTAGCCCAGGCCGAGCTCAACCTGTCGAATGCGCAGCTCAAGCTTGCAGCGGCCAAGAAGGGCCCCACGGCCGAAGAGATTGCCTCCGCCAAGGCCAGCCTGGCCAGCGCCGAGGAGAACCTGAAAGCGCTGCAGGCCGGCCCGTCGGCCAACGACATCGAAGTCGCACGCTTGAAGTACGAGCAGGCCAAGGACCAGCTCTGGAGCTCCCAGAGCCAACGGGATGCAACGTGTGGCAAGGGCGGTGGCGCGGCCTGCGACCAGGCCAACGCCTCTGTCGCCAGCGCCACCATGGCGGTCGAGATCGCCCGCATCCAGTACGAGCAGGCGCAGAAGGGGCCTACCGATAAGGACCTGCGCGCGGCCGAGGCGCAGGTGGCCCAGGCTCGTTTGAACCTTTCCAAGCTCATGAGCACGCCGGCTGCCGAGGATATCCAGACGGCCGAGAACGCGGTCAAGCAGGCCCAGATCTCGCTCGACCAGGCCAAGCTCAAGCTGGCACCCTACACCCTGACGGCCCCCTTCGACGGCACGGTGGCGCGCCTGTCGCTGCAGGTGGGCCAGATGGTGAATGCGAACGCGCAGGTAGGGCTCTTGAGCGTGCCCGACAGCTTTGATATCACCGCCGACATGTCGGAAGTGGATGTGGCCAGGGTCAAGGTGGGCCAGGAAGTCGATGTCACCCTCGATGCTCTCCCCGACCGTACCTTCAAAGGCCACGTCACCAAGGTGGCGACGGTCGGCACGAGCACCCAGGGTGTCGTCAACTACCCGGTGACCATCCACCTGGATCAGGCCGACCCGGGGATCAAGCCCGGTATGACGGCCAATGCCTCGATCATCGTCGACCGGCGCGATAACGTGCTCCTGGTGCCCAGCCGTGCCATCCGCACGCAGGGGAATCAGCGGCTGGTGCGGGTGCTCTTCCAGGGCCAGACCATCGACGTGCCGGTGCAGGTGGGCCTGAGCGGCGACAACGGCACCGAGGTCCTGGGCGATACCCTCAAGGAAGGCGATGAGGTCGTCTTGAACGCGTCGGCGAGCCAGGCGCAACGGGGCCTCGGCATCCCCGGCATGGGCGGCGTGATGAGGCTGGGCCGATGATCACGCTGCAAGAGGTTACCAAGACCTACCGGCTCGATGGTGTCGAGGTGCAGGCGCTGCGCGGCATCTCTCTGGAGATCGGGGCGGGGGAGTGGGTGGCCATCATGGGCCCTTCAGGGTCGGGGAAGTCGACTCTGATGAACATCATCGGTTGCCTGGATACGCCGACGAGCGGCAAGTACATCCTCGATGGCGTCGATGTCAGCTCGCTCAACGATGACCAACTGGCCGAGATCCGCAGCCGCAAACTGGGCTTCGTCTTCCAGTCGTACAACCTGTTGCCCAGGATCACGGCTCTGGAGAATGCAGAGCTGCCGATGGTCTACAACCACACGGCGAACCGCCGTCAACGGGCCGCCGACGCCCTGACGCGTGTCGGCCTGGGCGACCGGCTGCACCACCGGCCCAACCAGCTCTCCGGAGGCCAACAGCAGCGGGTGGCCATCGCTCGCTCGCTGGTGAACAACCCACCGGTGCTCCTGGCCGACGAGCCCACCGGCAACCTCGACTCGAAAGCCGGCGAAGAGATCATGGGCATCCTCAGGAGCCTGCATCAACAGGGGCTCACCATCGTGTTGGTGACCCACGACCCGGGCGTGGCTGCAAAGGCACAACGGATCGTGCGCCTGCGCGATGGCATCGTTGTGGGTGACGAACGGACATAGCAAAGGAACTGAGGGAACTTGAGGGACTGGAGCAACTAAGGGGGCTGCCCCTCCGTTCCGCCAGTTCCCGAGTTCCCTCAGTTCCGTCTCTAGTGAGGGCTTGCATGGACCTTCGAGAGAGCTTTTTGACGGCGCTGCGCAGCCTGCGTGGCAACAAGGTACGTTCGGCGCTGACCATGCTGGGCATCATCATCGGCGTGGCGGCGGTGATCGCCATGCTCTCGATCGGCCGCGGCGCCCAGACGATGATCACCGCCCAGATCGAGGGCATGGGCTCGAACCTGATCTTTGTGTACCCCGGCGCCGCTCAGGAGGGCGGCGTGCGGCAGGCCACGGGCACCATGCAGACGCTGACCTATGAGGACGCCCTGGCCCTGGCCGACAAGTCGGTCTGCCCGAGCGTGGCGGCAGTCGCCCCTGAAGTCACCAGCGGCGGCCAGATCGTCTTCCAGAGCCAGAATGTCAACGCCCGCATCTCGGGGGTCACCCCCGAGTATGCCCAGGTGCGCAACTACCAGGTGGCCAGCGGCGAGTTCATCAACGCCAGCCAGGTATCGGGGCGCTCGCTGGTGGCCGTCTTGGGGGCCAATATCGCCCAGACCCTGTTCACCGACCAGGACCCGGTGGGCCAGACGGTCCGCATCAACAACATCTCCTTCCGGGTGATCGGCGTCCTGGCCTCCAAAGGTGGCACGGGCATGGGCAGCCAGGATGATGTGGTGCTCATCCCGCTGACCACGGCACAGACCCGCCTGGGGCGGCGCTTCGTGCGGGGCGGCACTGCGGTGAACGACATCAACGTGCAGGCGGTCGACGCCAAGTCGATCGACCAGGCGATCCAGGAGATCACCGACGTGCTGCGCCAGCGCCACCACATCCTCTTCGATGACGATTTCCAGGTGCTGAACCAGGCCGATGTGCTCGCCATGGCCAACCAGATCACCGGCATCCTGACCGCCTTCCTGGGCGGCATCGCGGCCATCTCGCTCCTGGTGGGCGGCATCGGCATCATGAATATCATGCTCGTCTCGGTCACCGAGCGCACCCGGGAGATTGGCATCCGCAAGGCTGTCGGTGCCAAACGACGCGACATCCTGGCCCAGTTCCTGACCGAGGCCACGGTGCTCTCGGTATCGGGTGGCCTGATCGGCATCCTGCTGGGCTGGGCGCTGGCCGGCTTGATCTCGCGCATCAGCGCCTCGAGCGGCACGGCCATCACGGCCGTCCTCAGCGCCGACTCGGTGCTCCTGGCCACCGGATTCTCGATCGTGGTGGGCCTCTTCTTTGGCATATACCCGGCTGCTCGGGCAGCCAGCCTGCACCCGATCGATGCCTTGCGGTATGAATGACGATCAGCGTTCGGGCCACTCGATGGCTGAATGCTCATGCGGAGCGCTTCAAGGGAGGGTTGACTCATGAAGAGTTGGGTGTATCCTGTCATCGCGGGGTTGGTCGTGCTGGCCATCGTCGCCGGCGTGGGCGGCTATATGGCGGGGCACAACGCGGGGGTGCAGCAGGCCAACGCGGCCCGGGCCACCTTCATGGCCCAGCGTTTCGGCCAGGGCGCTAACGGCCAGGGCAACTTCACTGGTGTCGCACGTCAGGGCGGCGCGGGTACCAGCGGCACTGTCAAGAGCGTCGACGGCAACACCGTCGTCGTGACCACGCGCAACGGCGATGTGAAGGTCAAGCTGGGCCAGGATACGACCGTGCAGAAGATGGCCCAGGGCTCGCTGCAGGATATCCAGCCCGGCGAACGCATCGTCGTCACCGGTGACACCGATTCCGGCGGTACGGTCAACGCACGCAGCGTGCAACTCCTGCCGGCCGGCAACTAGGCCCGGCCGATCCATGGCACGGCCTCCGGGCATCCGCCGCGGCCTGCTAGAGAGGAGATGGAATGCAAGGTGCCCGTGGGGCGCAGCCAGCGCCCACCAGCTCCGAGGAGCGCATCGGCCTGTCGGTCGTCATCCCGGTGTACAATGAGGAGGAGAGCCTGCAGGGCCTGTACGACGCGCTGCAGGAGGCTCTTCAGGGCATGGAGCAGCCCTGGGAGGTCCTGCTCATCGATGATGGGAGCCGCGATGGCAGTGCGCGCGTCTTGAGGGAGCTGCACGAGCGCGACCGGCGCTTTCGTGTGGTTCGCTTCCGGCGCAACTTTGGCCAGACGGCGGCGCTGGCGGCCGGGTTTGACTATGCCCGTGGCGATGTGGTGGTGACCATGGACGCCGACCTGCAGAACGACCCCCACGACATCCCCATGCTCCTGGCCACGATGGAGGCGGGGGGCTACGACGTGGTCAGCGGTTGGCGAATCAAGCGCCAGGATGCCTTTCTGACGCGCCGGCTGCCTTCATCCATCGCCAACTGGCTGATCTCACGCATCACCGGCGTGCACCTGCACGACTATGGCTGCTCGCTCAAGGCCTACCGCAGCGAGGTCACACGCAACATCCGCCTCTACGGCGAGCTGCACCGCTTCGTGCCGGCGCTGGCCAACTGGATGGGGGTGAGCGTGAAAGAGGTGCCGGTGCAGCACCACCCCAGGCGGCACGGCCGGTCGAAGTACAACCTCTCGCGGGTGCCCCGGGTGATCCTCGATCTGCTCACGGTGAGCTTTCTGGTGAACTATGCGGCCCGGCCGATGCAGGTCTTTGGCCTGATCGGGCTGACGCTCGGCGGGGGTGGCTTTCTCCTGGCGGCGTACCTGACTGCCCTCAAGATCTTCCAGGGTGCCAGGCTATCCCAACGGCCCCTCCTGTGGTTGGCGATCCTGAGCATCATCGTCGGCGTGCAGTTCATCAGTATGGGGCTGCTGGGAGAGTTGGTGATCCGCACCTACTATGAGGCGCAGCACAAGCCCATCTATGCGGTGCGCGAGGTCGTCGAGGATTAGCCCTTGAGCAGACGCAGGCTCATCGACCTGGCCAAGGTGATCGTCACCGCCGGGCTGCTGGCGACCGTGGTGCTCACCGTGGACCTGCGCCAGATCGGCCACACCCTGGCGGCCGTGCAATGGGGGCCGCTCGTGGGGGCCCTGGTCCTGTACCAGCTCGGCCTTCTGGTGCGGGCCTACCGCTGGCAGGCCCTGCTCGAGGGCCAGGGCGCGCACGTGGGGCTGCGCCGGCTGCTGGGCCTCTACTACGTGGGCACCTTCTACAGCGATTTCCTCCCTTCGGGCTTTGGTGGCGACGCCGTGCGCATGTTCGAGCTGGCCCGCGACGGCGTCGGCGGCCCGGCGGCCATCTCCACCGTCCTCGCCGACCGGGTGCTGGGGCTGTTGGTGCTCCTGGCCATGGCCTTGGTGGCGCTGCCCTTCAGCGCGCACCTGGTGCCGGGGGCGGTAGTGGCCGTCCTGCTGGGCCTGATCGGCGGCTCGGCCCTCGGCCTGTGGCTGCTCCTGAACCGGCGGCTCTACGCGGCCGTGGCCCGGCTTCCCCTGTTGGGCCGGGTGCTGCGCCACGAGAAGGTGGTGGCCCTCTACGATTCCTGCCACTGTTTCCCCCGGCGCGCCCTGGCCCGCGCCGCCGTGGCCTCGTTGGCCTTCAATGCCGACCTGATCCTGGTGCAGGTCTGCCTGGCCTGGGCAGTCGGTGTGCAGATCGGCCTGGGCTACTTCCTGGTCTTTGTGCCGATCATCTCTGCGCTCTTGGTGCTGCCCATCTCCGTCAGTGGCTTTGGCGTGCGCGAGGGGGGCTACCTGGTGCTCTTTGGGCAGGCAGGCGTGGCCGCCGGCCAGGCGGTCGCCATGTCGCTCCTCTCCTATGGCCTGAACCTGGCCACTGGGGTGGTGGGGGCGGCGCTCTACCTGGTGCAGGGCGCGCGCACCCTCAGCGCAGGCCGGTGATTGTTGAAGCCAGGCGGAGCCGCCGGGCTGGGCCAAGCGCGCCTGTGGCATCCGGCGCAGGCAGAGGCCAGCGGCTCAAGCCGCCACTCCGGCAGGGCTTTGTCACCCTGAGCAGGTTCTGCGGGCTTTCCAACGTCGCGAATGCTGGCCTGCGAGGGGTCCGGGCTGCACATAGCGCCGACTTGGCCCCAAAGGCAGGGGCGACGGAACGCTACACCGGCAAGAGCCCAAAGAGCTTGAGGATCGAGGCGACGATCACCGCGATGAGCAGGCGCCGCACCCACAGATTGGCGTTCTTGTTGCGGATGGCAAAGCGCGCTGCCAGCCAGGCGCCGGCGCTCTGCCCCAGGGCCATGAGCCCGCCCAACTCCCACCGGACCTGGCCGCCGGTCGCGAATACGGCCAGGGCGACGAGGGTCAGGGCCAGGACGATGACCAGCTTGATACCGTTGGCTTCCACCAGGGTGTAGCCCAGGCCCAGCACCATCGCCGCCAGCAGGAAGACGCCGACGCCGGCCTGGATGAACCCCCCGTAGACCCCCAGGGCGAAGAACAGGGCCAGGATACCCACCCCCGGCCGGCCGGGCTTGACCTCCGACCGGGCCCTGAGCCAGCGTTCTGGGTTGAAGAGCACGACTCCCAGCATGATCACCATCACTGCGCCGATCACCTTGTTCATCGCTTCGGCGTCGAGGCTCCTGGCGATCCATGCGCCGACGAGGGCACCGACCACGGCCGGGGAGGCCAGCCACTTGGCGCCGGCGACGTGCAGCTTGCCGCCGCGCTGAAAGGTGGTGATGCCGACGATGTTCTGGAGGATCACCCCGACACGGTTGGTGGCGTTGGCCACATTGGCCGGTAACCCGAGGAAGATCAGCATGGGTAGCGTGATCAGCGAGCCGCTGCCGGCCAGGGTGTTGATGATGCCGGCGGTAATGCCCGCCAGCAGGGCAAGCAGGTAGACGTACCAGTGCGCAGGCATCGCCTCGTCCTTTCCTTGCGGCAGCGGGTGCTGATACCACAACCGGCAACAGCCGGCAAACCCGCTCCGCGCCTGCCCGGACGGATCCGCGGAGCGATGGGTGGGTACGGTTGTAGCATCAAGCGGACAGAGTGAGTATAGCGCCGAGGGAGGCAATAGCAAAACGGAGGGTCCGCAGGGAGTGTGCTTTGACGCTCTTTCGCCTTTCCGGTATAATGGGCGCAGCCGTCAGGCGCACCACGTCAACTCTGGGAGGCTCCGTATGCCATCGCCCGAGAGCGCACCACCCCCCGCGCTCCGCGCCAGTGGCCCGTCACCGCGCCTGGGGCAGGCATCCATTCAGGCCAGCGCACCGGTCAAGAGCTGCAGCGATGCGCGGGCGATCCCCAGCCCTGTCGCAGGGCAGCGCAGGGACAAGCCGTGGCAGAGCTTCGCCAGGCGCCTCTGTCGGTCGGCCATTGTGGTGCTGGTGTTGGCGGCCGGCCTGACGGGGTGCCGGGAGGAGGGCAAGCCCAGCCCCACGCCGGCGCCGACCAAAGCTCCCAGCCCGGCAGCCATCGCCCTCGCCGCTGCACCTGCCTCCACGCCGGCCGGGCCGGTGAGGCTCGTCCTCTGGCACGCCTGGCTCGGCGACCGCGCCGAGCAGGTGCTGCAGCAGGCGGCCGAGCGCTTTCACCAGCAGTACCCTTTGATCACGGTCGATCCGGCCTGTGTTGGCGACGAGAGCGACCTCGCGGTGAAGACGGTGGCAGCCGTCCAGGCCGGCCACCCGCCCGACCTGGCGGTGGCGGATGGGAGCCAGGTTGCGGAGCTGATGAAGGTCGGTGCCACCGTCCCCTTCGAGCCCTACCTCAACGACCCTGAGATCGGCCTGGCTCAGGAAGAGCGGGGCGATTTCTACCCCGGCTACTGGGAGGCAGGCATCTACCGCGAGTTTGGCAACCAGAGACTCTCCTTTCCCTTTGCCAAGAGCGCTCTGGCCATGTACTACAACATGGCGCTCCTCAAGCGGGCCGGCCTGAAGGAGGCACCGAAGACCTGGGCCGACCTGGAGGCTGCCTGCAAGGCGGTCAGCAAGGGCGACGTGATTGGCCTGGCCTGGCGTGAGGATGGGCTGACCTTCGATGGCTTCCTGTACAGCCGCGGCGCCAGGCAACTGGCAGACGACCAATCCAGGGCCACCTTCAACGGACCCGAGGGGGTGGAAGCGCTCGAACTCTTGATCCGCCTGAGCAGGGTCAACGCTGCCCTCAGGGTCGAGGAGGAGGGGGCCGAACAGGGCCTGTTCGCCCAGGGCAAGGTGGCATTCACCTTCGGCTCGACGAGCGAGATTGCGTCGTACGCCGAGGCGATCAAGAAGGCCGGCTCGACCTTTGAATGGGGCGTCGCCATGATCCCCCAGGGCGAGGCCACCGGAGCGCCGCGCACGGTTGCATCCGGCACCGACCTCTGCATCCTCAAGACCAGCGAGGCCAGGCAGCGGGCTGCGTGGCAGTTCATCCGGTGGTTTGCGGAGGGCGAGCAGGCAGCCCAGTGGGCCGCGGCCACCGGCTACCTGCCGGCCCGCAGGTCGGCGGTGGCCAAACTGGCCGCTTCGGGCTACCTGGCCCAGAATCCGCTGCTCAAGGAGGTCTACGACCGCGTCGTGCCCTATGCCTATCCCGAGCCGAACATCAGGGGCGAGGCGGAGGTCCACGCGGCCATCGCCAGCGCTTGGGCGGCCGCGCTGAGCGGCAACAAAGCTTCCAATCAGGCGCTCGACGAGGCTGCGGCCAAGGCCGATGAGGTCTTGGGAAAGAAGTGAGGCGTGGGGCGCAAGATGTAAAGACGTAAAACGTAATGCGTGAGGGCCATTGCTTTGAGCGCCTGCGCACTATACCTCATGCAACACGCAGTACGCAATACGCAACACGCAATACGCAGCACGTGCCGGAGGCAATCCTTGCTCGAGACAGCCGTGGCCGCTGCCCACGCAGCCGGCCAGATTCTGAAGGAGCGCTTTGAACAGCCCCATACGGTGACCAGCAAGGGGCTGCGCGATGTAGTCACCGAAGCGGACTTGATGGCACAGGAGGCGATTGTCGCCCAGGTCCGTGGGCGCTTTCCGGAGCACCAGATTCTGACGGAGGAGGCGCACCGCGCGCTGGGCACGGCCGGGTCTGGTTGCCGTTGGATCGTGGACCCTCTCGATGGCACGACGAACTATGCCCGGGGCATCCCCTACTTCTGCGTCTCCATCGCCCTCGAGTGTGCGGGGGAGCTGCAGGTGGGGGTGGTCTACGACCCGCTCGGAGGGCGCCTGTTCCATGCCGTGCGGGGTGAGGGGGCCTATCTCAACGGCCGGCGCCTGCACGTGACCGGCTGCGCCGACCTGATCGGCAGCCTGCTCGACCTGGGCTGGGCCCGCAGCCCCGCGGCGCGCGAGGCCTCAATGCGCGTCTCGTCTGCACTCGGCCCCGCCATCGGGTCGGTGCGCACCATGGGCTCGGCGGCCCTGGGCCTGGCTGCGGTGGCCGCCGGCTGGGAAGAGGCCTTCTTCCACGCTGAGCTTGCCCCGTGGGATATGGCGGCGGGCGTCCTGTTGGTCCGAGAGGCTGGCGGCACCGTGACCCTCCCCAACGGCGAGCCATGGGGCCTCTTCTCGGGCATGTGCCTGGCCTCCAACGGCCTGGTGCACCGGGCCCTGGTTGAGCGGATTGCACCGCAGATGGCCTGATCGCGGCGGTTCGCCAACCGCCCCTGCTTGGAAAGGGTCGGCGCCGTGAAACGTTTCCTGGTCTTCTTCATCGCTGGGTGCCTGTTGCTCTCCGGCCTCTGGTTTGCCGACACGCACCTCGTCCCTCCGCCTCCGCTTGCCGGCACCGACACCCCCCTGCCCACGCGCACCCTGGAGCCCACGCCGACTGTCGCGGCGGGCAGCGGGCCGCGCGTGGTGGTGCTCTCCCTGGATGGGGCCCAGGCCGGCCGCGTGCAGGGGTACCTGGCCGATGGCACCATGCCTGCCCTGGCCCGGCTCGCAGGGCAGGGCGCCACAGCCCAGTACGCGCTCTCGGTGGACCCTTCGCTGGCCGCACCGGCCCATGCCTCGCTCGCCACCGGCGCCTACCCGGCCACGACGGGTGTGGCGTCGGACCGCTACCATCAGGCGGGCACAGCGTTCACCGACGTGGTCGATGCCCTTGCCGGGGCGCCTCTGGGGGCCGAACCGGTCTGGCGTACGGCGATGCGCGAGGCGCGGCGCACTGCGGCCATCTGCTGGCCCGGGGTGAGCCTGGAGGTGCCGGCCACCCTGGCCGACTATACCGTCGCCACCGGCACGGTCGATGCCCCCTCGGCGCTGCATGAGGTCAAGCTGGCCGAGGCTCAGGGCTGGGCTGGGGTTCCGCGCTCCTTCAGCCCGCCCCTGGAAGGATCGTTCGTGATCCGCAAGGGCCAGGTGCCGCTGGCAACCCTCTACGTCCTGGCGATCGATACCAGCGATAACGGCCAGGCCGACTATGACACCTTCATCCTGAGCCGAACGCGCGCGGTGGATGGGCGCAGCGCTCGCCTGCGTCAGGGCCAGACGGCCCCCCTGGTGATCGATGACCTCTTGTTGAGCGGAGCCTACTTCACCCTCAGCCAGGCCGGCGCCGACAGCGTCAGAATCTTCCAGAGCCGCGTGTGCTACAACCGCGCCCAGCCCAATGAGCTGGTGCGTGAGATCAACAGCCGCTTCGGCTTCTTTCCCGCCGGCGGCGACCTCGACGCCCTGCGTCAGGGGTGGATCACCCCCGCGCAGTATGAACAGGCGACCGAGGTGCAATCACAGTGGATCCGGGCGGTCACCCGCTTTGTGCTCGAGAGCTACAAGCCTGAGCTGCTCTTTGCCTGCCAGCCCCCGGCCGATGCGCTGCAGCACGCCTTCCTGCTGGTGGACCCGCGGCAGCCTGGATACACCGCCGAGCTGGCCGCCCAGGACGACCGCTACGTGCGCCAGGGCTACGCCCTCGCCGATGCGGCAGTAGCCGACCTGGCCGAGGCCCTGGACCTGCGGCAGGCCACGCTGGTGGTGGTCTCGGGCCACGGCATGGCGCCAATCTACGGCCAGGTCCACGTGAATGCGATTCTCGGGGCCTATGGCTTCCTGGCCTGCGGAGCCGGCGGCGCGGTGGATGTGGCGCAGAGCAAGGCGGTTGCCTTTGCCTCGGGCGCTGCCGCCCAAATCTACATCAACCTGCAGGGCCGCGAGCCCGCCGGCATCGTGGCAGCGGGCGACTATCCGGCTCTGCAGGATGCGATCGTGGCTGCGCTGGCCAAGGTGAAGGACGGCGCGGGCCAGCCGGTGTTCAGTCGGGTGCTGCGCCGCGCCGACCTGGAGTCACTTGGCGCGGCGGCCGATAGCGCCGGCGACGTGTTCATCCAGGCCGCGCCGGGCTATACCCTGGCCGATGACTGCGGTTCCTCGACCATCCTCGGGCCGCCGCCCTACGATGGCGAGCACGGCCTGGCCGCCAACCTGCCTGAGATGCATGGCATCTTCCTGGCTGCCGGGCGCGGCGTCAGAGCCGGGGTGCAGGTCGGCCCGGTGCACGTGGTAGACCTGGCGCCGACGCTGGATCGCATGCTGGGCCTCAAGCCACCCACCCCCCGTGCCGGCCGCGTGCTCGAAGAGGTGCTCTTGCCGTAAGGCGCAAGTGACTGTACAATAGGGCCATGAAGCAACTTCGCGAGACCGACATCAAGCGGCTGATGCGCGGTTACCGCCGCGCCCATCCGCCGCAGCACGATGTCGTGGCCCTGTTGCAGAGCGTCGAGTACCCGGCCAACGTCGGCTCCATCTTTCGCATCGCCGATGCCATGGACCTGAGCGAGCTGGTGCTGACAGGGATCACCCCCGACCCAACCACGGGGACGGCCCACAAGGTGGCGCGTGGCAAGGAAGCGCGGGTGCCCTGGCGCCGCGTCGCCACGCCCGCGGAGGCTCTTTCGCAGCTCAAGGCCGACGGCTACCGGGCCATCGCCATCGAGATTGCCGAAGGGGCCGTGCCCTTTCACGAGTACTCCTACCCCAGCCGGGTTTGCCTGGTGGTGGGCCACGAGGACCACGGCGTGACCAACCAGACGCTGAGCCTGTGCGACGCGGCGGTCTATATCCCGATGCTGGGCAAAGGGCGCTCGCTCAATGTGCACGTCTCGCTGGCGATTGTCTGTGCGTGGCTGAGGTATGGGCCTCGCTGCGAATCGTGAAACGTCGCCTAGCGTTTGGCGGCCTGGGAATGGAGCAACCCGATGCGAGTCAACCTTGACGAAATCGTCCACTACGGCCTCTACTTTGCCGGTGCCCGGCTGTTGGGGCGCCGCAAGCCCCTGGTGGGTGGCATCAACATCACCTCGTACTGCAACCTGCAGTGTGCCCACTGCGTCTATGCGGCGCAGCCGATCCCGCGCGAGCACCTGACGCGCGCCCAGATCCAGGCCATGATGGATGGCTTCCGGCGCCAGGGCGTGCGCGTGCTCTTTCTGCAGGGGGGCGAGCCAACCCTGTGGCACGACGGCGACTATGGTTTCAACGATCTGGTGCGCGACGCCAAGCAGCAGTTCTCGCGGGTGGCGTGCGTGACCAACGCCATCCTGCCCATCGACAACCCCTGCGACCTGGTGTGGATCAGCGTCGATGGGTCGCCCGAGGTGCACGATCGGGTGCGAGGCCAGGGCGCCTACGCCAAGATGGCCCGGAACGTGGCCGAGAGCCCCAACCCCAACCTCTATGCCAACATCACCCTCTCCAAGCTCAATATCGACGACCTGGAGTCGTGTGTCGCGCACATACGGCGCGATATGCCGCGCTTCAAGGCCATCTCGGTCAACTTTGAGATCCCCTACCCCGGGGTCGAGGCGCATACCCTCGACTATCCGCAGCGCGCGCAGGCGGTGGAGCGCATCATCGCCCTGCGCCGGGAAGGCTACCCCATCCTCAACTCGCCGGCCTCGCTGCGCCTGATGCTCAAGCCCAACTGGAACACCACCCACTGGCTGATCAGCCTGGCGCACCCCAACGGCCTGGTGGTGGAAGGGTGTGGCGCGCGGAACCTGGACCCCAAGATCTGCGAGTACTGCGGCTACGGCGTCATGGCCGAGGTCCAGGCCGTCTGGCGCGGCAACCCCGGCGCCATCATCGACGCCTTCCGGCTCTTTCGCATCATCAACGGTTAGGAGCACGATTGAACCGCGAAGGGCGCCAAGGGCGAAGGGAACGCCAAGGGGGGCAAAACCATTTCTCTAGCGCCCTTTACGTTCTTCGCGGTGAACGTACCTTTGGGAAAGGATGCGTATGCCGACGTTTGATGAGGTCCACCGGGCATACGACGAGAGGCTGGCCAAGGCCAAGCCCGATTCGCCACGAGCGTTCTACGAGATTGCGGTGCCGCGTTTTACGCTGCTGGCGGCGGTGCTGCCTTTTGCGGTGGGCAGTGTGCTCGCAGCGGCGCAGGGCAGCGCCTTCAACTGGCCGGTGTTCCTGCTCGGCCTGGGGGTGGTCTTCCTGGTCAACTGCGCGACCAACGCCGCCAATACGTACTTTGACTATGAGACAGACCTTCAGAATAGAGAGTTCAGCGCCTACTCGGGCGGCATCCGCATCCTGGTGCAAGGCAAGATCACCAATCGCCGCCATGCCCTCTACTTCGCCGCAGCGCTGATGCTCCTGGCGGCGCCCATGGGGCTGGCCATCTACTTCTGCTACCGCCCCGACCCCTGGGTTCTGGCCATGGGCTTCTTCGGGGCGCTGGCGGGCTGGTTCTACACCTCGCCGCCGTTCAAGCTCTGCTATCGTGGTCTGGGCGAGCTGGTGATCGCCAGTTGCTCGGGCATCCTGACCGTGGTCAGTGGCTACTATCTCCAGGCAGGCCGCTTCGGCTGGGCGATGCTGCCGGCAGCCCTGGCCCTGGCCGCGGGGATCCTCAACGTCATCCTGATCAACGAGTTTGCCGACCGCCCTTCCGACGCCCGCTCGGGAAAAATCACCTGGCTGGTGCGCCTGGGGCCCGAACGTGCTGCCCGGACCTATCAGGCCGACCAGATTGTGTCGCTCGTCGCCCTCCTTGCCGGGCCGCTCTTCGGCCTGCCCTGGTACGCGGCCTGGGGCACGGCAGCCATTGCGCTCCCTCAGGCCTGGCGCAACCGGCAGGCGATGCGCGCCGGCGAGTGGGCGGGCGATGGCATCAACCAACTGACCCTGAACACCTTTGGCGTGCACCTGCTGCTCGAGTTGGGGTTGCTCGTGGGGTTGCTTGTCGCGATTGGAGTGCGAGTTTGGGGGAACTGACGGAACTGGGGAACTGAGGGGCAGGGGCGAGCTTAGCTCTTCTCCCCTCAGTTCCCCCAGTTCCTTCAGTTCCCTTCGTTCCGTCCGTTCCATGCCGCCGGGAGGCCTGCCATGCCTGCCACACCGCACCCCGAACATCCGCGGCCCGACCTCTACCGCGAGCCCTGGTGCAGCCTGAACGGCGTCTGGGAGTTTGCGCCGGACCCCCGCGACGAGGGGTTGGCCCAGGAGTGGTGGCAGCGCTCCAGCCTGCCGGAGCAGATTCTGGTGCCCTACCCGGTGGGCTCTGAGCTGAGCGGCCAGCCGGAGCTCGATGCGCCCCGGGCCGTCTACTGGTACCTGCGCCATTTCGACCTGCCCCCCGCGATGCACGACCGCTGCCTGCGCCTGCACTTTGGCGCCGCCGACCACCAGGCCCGCGTGTGGCTCAACGGCGTGCTCCTGGGCGACCACCTGGGAGGCTACACCCCCTTCTCCTTCGACATCACCGAGGTGACGCGCCGAAACGACAACCGGCTGGTGGTGCGTGTGGCCGACAGCCGCAGCATGCGCCAGGTGCGGGGCAAGCAGGCCTGGCAGCAGAGGGCCGGTTCCATCTTTTACCCAGGCATCGCTGGCCTGTGGCAGACGGTATGGCTCGAAGCGGTGGGGCCGAGCTGTCTGGGCGAGTTGCGCCTCTACCCCGACCTCAAGGGCGGCTGCTTCCACGTGCGGGCGACGGTCGAGAGGCCCGAGGCAGCCTCGTACCTCGACGTCTACCTGGCCCTGCCCGACGGCGCCCGGCTG
>Ga0078972_1011071_pt1 | contig 16387 bp, 11 predicted proteins | sample YelNatPaOPGAMG01_FD_67568 | JGI IMG/M metagenome (GOLD analysis project Ga0078972, IMG submission 67568) | Hot spring thermophilic microbial communities from Obsidian Pool, Yellowstone National Park, USA - OP-RAMG-01 (SPADES assembly) (version 2) | ecosystem: Environmental > Aquatic > Thermal...
TTAGAAATTAAAGTTGACCCAAACCTGAAACTTACTAACTGGCAATGACAATAAATGTAGATATTGAAAGATTCAAAAGGCAGGGATTCCCGGAGGCGGTTTACTGCCCTGGCAAAACTATCCAGCAAATCTTAAAAATAACAGAGAAATTATATAAAACAGACGCTCCTGTAATTCTTACCCGTGCTGATAGGAATATCTACAAAAATATAAAAAAGAAATTTAAGAAAGCAAAATATTATCCTCAGGCAAAATTGATTGTCATCAAAGAGAAAAAACCGGCGTCGGGCAAAAATTATGTTGCAGTTGTTACAGCAGGTACTTCAGATGTGCCTGTTGCTGAAGAGTGTGCAATAACCTGTGAGACACTTGGCACAAAAGTTGTTAGAATTTATGATGTCGGTGTTGCAGGGATTCATCGTCTTTTCAAGTATCAAAAAGAATTGACTTCTGCGGATTGTGTTGTTGTTGTAGCAGGTATGGAAGGTGCCCTTCCTTCAATAGTGGGTGGTCTGGTTTCTTGTCCTGTGATAGGTGTTCCTACTTCAATAGGATATGGTTCAAATTTTAATGGAATTTCTGCACTTTTGACTATGTTGAACTCATGTTCAGCAAATGTATGTTGTGTAAACATTGATGATGGATTTGGTGCAGGTGTAATAGCACATTTAGTTGTAAAGAGATGAAGAGGATTGTCGGTTGTCAGAATAACACATTTAGTTGTAAAAAAATGAAAATAGCATACTTTAATTGCAGTTCTGGTATTTCAGGTGATATGCTTATATCTTCTTGTTTGGACTGTGGTATTGATAAAAAACTTTTTGAAGAAGAAATCAAGAGATGTTTGAGATTTAGGAACTGGGGTCTTAAAGTTAAAAAAGTAAAAAGAGGGCATCTTTCCGCTATCCAGATAAGTTTTTTGTCAGATAAAAAATTCAGTTCAATACAGGAGATGAAAAAAACAATTCTAAAAAGCAAATTTTCTTCTGATATAAAAAATAAGTCAATTGAAATATTTAATTTGCTGACAGAAGCAGAGTCAAAAGTTCACAAATTGCCATCAAAAAAAATACATTTTCATGAATTAAATTCTTTAGACACAATATTAGATATAACAGGAACTCTCTGGTTGATTTCTAAACTCAAACCCGAGAAAATATTTGCGTCTGAAATAAATGTGGGGAATCCAGCACCTGCAACTGTTGAAATAGTAAAATCCAAGAAATTGCCCGTGTTTTCAAATACTGTTAAATATGAACTGGCAACACCAACTGGTGTAGCAATAATTTCAAGCATTGCTGAGTTTTCTCAAAATTCGCCTAATATGAGAATTGAAAAAATTGGCTATGGTGCAGGCACATTTGAAATTGAAGGTTCGTCAAATGTATTAAAACTTTTCTTAGGTGAAACATCTTCAGAAGAAAAAACAGGATATATATTTGAGAAACTTATTTTACTTGAAACAAATATTGACGACATGGACCCAAGAATCTATCCTTATTTATCAGAGCAACTTTTCAAAGAAGGTGCGCTTGATGTCTGGCTTACAAATATAATTATGAAAAAAGGAAGACCAGGGATACTTTTAAGTGTCTTATGTCCTCTTCAAAAAAGGGATGAAATCTTAAACTTAATATTTAGAGAATCAACAACAATTGGAATAAGAGAAACCCGGATAAACCGGTTTTCTTTAAGAAGAATAATAAAAAACAAACATAAAATTGCCTTCCTTGACAATCGAGTTATCAAAAAATCTGTTGAATTTAGAGAAGCATTAAAAGGCCCATCAAAAACACCCCTTTACATCAGGTTAAAAAATTTTTCAAAAAAACCTTGAAATTCTTCAGAACTTGTGTTATAAAAATATTGTTACAAGTCCGTTACAATGGGGGGTCTATGGCAGATGAAATTTCAAATGATGTTTTAAATGAGATCCTACAAACAGAAAATGAAATATCACAAAAAGCACTTCAGGTTCTGCGGAATAAATATCAGCAGGAAAAAGAAAACTGGGCAAAGGTCTATAAAGAAAGAGAGTCAGAAATAGAGGCATTGCGTTCAAAACTTGCTGAGACAGAGAAGTATCTCAAAAAACTAAAAGAAGAATATACATTAGAAAAAATTGAAGAAGTTGAAAAACTTAAACTTTCAATAGAAGAATTGAAGAACAAAAAAGTCCTTGAGGAAGAAAAATGGAAAACCATTGAAGAGAAAGTTAAATACTACCGTCAGATTGCGGAAGAGACACAGGCAAAATTATTAAATGAACAGACAAAACTGGCAGAACTCCGCGAGAGGTATTTACAGGAGATTGAATTACTGCGAAAAGAAATAGAAAAAAAAGAAGAAACAATATTAAACCTTCAAGAAGAACTTGTAAAGAAAGGCCAGGACTGGTTAAAGGAAAAGACAAACTATGAACAACAGATAGTTGACTTAGAAGAGAAAATAAGAAAATTAGAAGTAACTTTTGGGGATGACAAAAAACATCAGGAAAATATTTTACAGCAGAAAAATGAAGAAATAGAAAAATTAAAGAAAGCCCTTCAGGAATTGACAATAAAGTTTACAGAAGAAAAACATAAAAATGAAACAATTAACTTAGAGATTTCAGTTCTTAATAAGAAAACAATAGAACTTGAACAGGAAAAAGCGAAATTAATTGAAAACTTAAACAATGAAAGAAAAAAATGGGAACAGTCCTGGCTGAAAGAAAAGGAAGAATGGGAAAGATATAAAACCGAAGTAATAGAGGAGGAACAGAAACTTAAAATAGAGACAGAAGAGCAGTTAAAAAGAGTAATGTCAATGGTGCAGGTTCTGGAGTTACAACTTTCAGAAGAACGAAAAGCAAAAACAGAGTTAAAACAACAACTTATAGAAAAAGAAAAACAGGTTGAAAATTTAGTTCAAGAATTGGACGCCCTTTATAAAAAAATTGAACAATCTAAGGCCGAGAATGAGAAGAAATGTCAGGATATAAACCTTCATTATCAAACACTTCTAACCAGTAAAGAAAATGAAATCTCACAACTGAAAAAAGAAATAAATGAAATTAAAGCAAGTTTGGCAGAAGAGCAAAAACTCTTCCATCTGGAAAGAGAAGAAAAACAGGAACTTAAAAAGCAACTTGAAGAACTTGTTTCTGAGAAGACGAAACTTCTCAACCAGTTCGAACAATCAAAGGTTGAATGGAAAAAGTCACTTCTGGAGGAACAACTTAGGTTCGAGCAGAGAATTCAGGAATTAAACAATATTCACGAAGCAATTCTATTGTCAAGAGAAAAAGAAATCGAAGAATTACAGAAAGAAATTGAATTGACAACCGGACAATTAAACGAATTAAGGGCAATATATCAAGCAACAAAAGTCGAAAATGACTCAAGAAAAGCAAGAATCACTGAACTCGAGACAGAACTACAAAAACTTCTTATACAGTGGGAAAAAGAGAGAAAAGAATGGGAAAATCTTCTCATAGAAGAACAAAAGAATTGGGAATCAAGAAAAGAGGAAATGCTTTCAAGACAGCAGAAGTTAACAGCAGAAAGGGATTCAGAAATAAGACGGCTTGAAAATTCTATAGAAGAATTGTGCTCAAGAAACATTGAACTGGAAAGAGAACTACAAGAAAAAGACAGACAACTTAATACCATATTAATAAGGGTTGAAGGACTTGAAACAGAAAAAGCAAAACTTTTACTTAAACTTGACTCAGAAAAAGAAAGATTTACAAATGAACTATTAAATCAGCAAAAGACATGGGAAAAATTAAAAGAGCAACTTATTCAACAGCAAAAAATTATTATTTCCAGTTATGAAGAAGAAATCAACAGATTAAGTATGATGATTTCACAGATTGAAAATAAACTTACTGAAGAAAAAAGAGCAAAAGAGGAAAAAATATCTGAAATAAAAATTCTACAAGACAGAATCCTTCACCTGGAAGAGCAACTTCGCGCTGAAAAGTCGTTGCGACTGGAAAGAGAAGAAGAAATAAAAGTCAAAGAATAAAACCAACCTTTAAAATCCTGCAAAAAGAATTATCTCATTTTAATCCTTCAAAATATTGCCAAGTTTGATTTTTTTTTGTAAAATAAAACTAAGGTGAAACTATGGATGAGAAATATGATGTCATAATAATTGGCGGAGGTCCAGCAGGTTTGACTGCTGGCATTTATACCTGTAGAGCTGGCTTGAAAACATTGCTAATTGAGGACTATTCAATATCTTCACAGGCAATCTTGACTGATAGAATTGAGAATTATCCTGGCTTTCCTGAGGGAATAAATGGTTTTGAACTCATTGAAAGATTCAAAAAACAGGCAAAAAATTTTGGCCTGGAAACTGCAGTAGGAAAAGTCAATAAAATTTTGCCAAAGTGGCAGGTTGTTTTAGAAGAAGGATCTTACAATTCATTTTCAGTGATAGTTGCAACAGGAGCAAGACACAAAAAATTAGAAATCCCGGGAGAAGAAAAATTCTTAAACAAAGGTGTTTCATATTGTGCTGTTTGTGACGGTGCTTTTTTCAAAGATAAAGTCGTAGTTGTAGTTGGTGGTGGAGATGCAGCAATAGAAGAAGCACTTTTCTTAACAAAACTTGTTAAAAAAGTAATCGTTGTTCATAGAAGAGACCAGTTGAGAGCAGTAAAAACACTTCAGGACAGGGCTTTTCAAGAGAAAAAAATTGAGTTCATGTTTGATTCAGTATTGACTGAAATTAAGGGGGATCAGAAAGTCACTGGTGTTTTAATAAAAAATTTAAAAAATTCACAAGAGATTGAAATTCCTTGCGATGGTGTCTTTATATATGTTGGACAAATTCCAAATACTGAATTTTTAAAAGGTCTAATCAAACTTGATGAAAATGGCTATGTTATAACTGATGAAAATATGAAAACATCACAGGAAGGAATATTTGCCTGTGGCGATTGTAGAAAAAAAACTCTTCCACAAATAATTACCGCCTGCGGTGAAGGAGCGATTGCAGCATTTAGTGCACGCTCATACATAGAAAAATGCAAAAATTCTTCCTTATAGATGGAAATGCTTATATTCACAGGGCATATCATGCATTGCCTCCCCTTTTGACTTCTACTGGAGAACAGGTTAATGCTATTTATGGTTTTTTAAGAATGCTACTAAAAATCATAAAAAATGAAAAACCCGACTATCTTGCAATATGTTTTGATTTTCCTGGAAAAACATTCAGACACAATTTTTTTAGTGACTATAAAGCAACCAGAAAAGAAATTGATGATGAGTTGAGGTTGCAAATACCTATTGCAAAAGAGTTAGTAAAGGCATTTGGTTTTGCATTTTTTGAAAAAGAAGGTTACGAGGCAGATGATTTAATAGCAACTATTGCAAAAAAGGTTGAGAAATCTGGTGTAAAAGTTGTAATTGTCACAGGTGATAAAGATGCACTACAACTGGTAAATGAGAATATTTCTGTCTTAAATGAGCACAAGAATATTCTTTATACTCCAGAAAAAGTTGTTGAAAAATATGGTGTTCTTCCCGAACAACTTGTTGATGTTTTTGCACTTGCAGGTGATTCAATAGACAATATTCCTGGTGTTCCCGGAATAGGAGAAAAGACAGCAATTAAACTTATTAAAGATTTCAATAATCTTAATAACCTGTTAGAAAATGTTGATAAGATCAAAGGAAAACTTTCTGAAAAAATAAAAAATAGTAAAGATTTGGCTTTAATGAGTAAAGAACTTGTAGTTTTGAATGATTCAGTAGACCTGGATTTTTCATTAGATAAATGCAGAATTCCAGAATTTAAAATTGAAAAAATAGTGCCATTGTTAAAAAGATTTGAATTTAATACATTGTTAAATGAGATTGCAACCTCAGACCAGAAGACATCTCAGGTAGAAACTGATTATAAAATAGTTCTAACCAGAGAATCTTTAATGAATATGAAGGAGGATTTAATAAGTAGTGAAAAAATCTCAGTTGATTTAGAAACAACAGGAATAGACCCTTTCAATTGCTCAATAGTAGGAATATCTTTTTCAAATCAGCCATCTAAAGCATGGTATATCCCTGTAGGACATAAATATCTAAACGCACCAATGCAACTTTCAACTGACGAAATTACCCCCGTATTAAAAACCATTCTTGAAAATCCTGATATAAAAATTTGTGGACATAATATAAAATTTGATTTTCATATTCTAAAAAAGTTAGGAATAAGAATAAAAAATATCTGGTTTGACACAATGGTTGCTTCTTACTGTCTTAATCCTTCAAGAAAATCACATTCTTTGAAAAATCTATCAATAGAATATCTGAATAAAAGTATGGCTACAATTGAGACATTGATTGGCAAAGGTAAAAATCAAATCACTATGGCAGATGTTGATATAAACTCTGCAGGTAAATACTCCTGCCAGGATGCTGATTTTACTCTTCAACTTGCCTGTCTTTTTGAGCCAATCTTAGTTGAGAAGAAAATTGACAAACTGTTTTTTGATGTAGAAATGCCTTTAATAGAAGTCCTTGCAGACATGGAAGAAACAGGAATAAAACTTGACATTGAATATCTTGAAAAACTTTCTGATGAATTTAAAAAAGAAATTGAATCAACTGAATCTGAAATATATCAACTTGCAGGTGAAAACTTTAACATAAATTCGCCAAAGCAGTTGTCTTATATACTATTTGAAAAACTTAAATTGCCTGTCATAAGAAAGACAAAAACAGGTCGTTCAACTGATGAGGATGTTCTCAATGTCATAAGCCAGCAACACCCGCTTCCTTCTAAACTTATTAGATATCGCGAATTACAAAAACTGAAATCAACTTATATAGATTCATTGCTAAATCTGGTTGATAGAAACACATCCAGAATTCATACTTCTTTTAATCAAACAGTAACAGCAACTGGTCGACTTTCATCAACAGAACCAAACTTGCAGAATATTCCAATTAGAACTCCGGAAGGCAAAAAGATTAGACGCGCCTTTATTTCAGAAGAAAATTGTGTATTAGTTTCTGCTGACTATTCTCAAATAGATTTAAGAGTTCTTGCACATGTATCTGCTGATGAGGCATTAAAAGATGCGTTTTTTCATAATAAAGATATTCACACATCTACTGCCTGTGAAATATTCGGAATTACACCTGAAAAAGTAACACCAGAACTTCGCAGAATAGCAAAAACAATAAATTTTGGAATTATATATGGGATGTCATCTTATGGACTTGCACAGGAATTGAATATAGACCAGAAACAGGCGCAGGAATATATAGATAACTATTTTAAGAAATACTCAGGTGTAAGAAAATGGATTGATGAGATACTCTCTTTCGCAAGAAAAAATGGTTATGTTAAAACATTGCTAAACAGAATAAGATATCTGCCAGAAATAAATTCAAACAATGGCCAGGTAAGAAGTTTCGCAGAAAGAATAGCAATAAATACACCTATTCAGGGAACAAGCGCAGATATAATTAAGGTTGCAATGATTAACATTTACAAAAAACTTAATGAGGAAAAATTGAAAACAAAGATGCTTCTTCAGGTTCATGATGATTTATTATTTGAAGTGCCAGAGCCAGAAATTGAAAAAGTAAAAAAAATAATCAAAAAAGAAATGGAGACAGCAGTCAATTTAAGTGTTCCTGTTTTGGTTGATATAAAAACTGGACATAACTGGCGGGATATGGAATAATGAACAAAAAATATGTAATTGGTTTAACTGGTGGAATCGCCTCAGGAAAGTCAACTGTTCTTAAAGAATTCAAAAAACTTGGTGCAGAAATTATAGATTCAGACAAAATTTCACATAAAATTCTTGAGAAAAACAGAGATGTATTCAAAAAAATTGTAAAACATTTTGGCAAGGGGATTCTTACAAGGGGAGGAAAAATAGACAGAAAAAAACTTGGGAAAATTGTCTTTTCAGATAAAAATAAATTGAAATTGCTTGAAAAAATAATTCATCCACCCATTGTTTCAGTAATCAAAAAAACCATTACTCACTTACTCACTCACTCACATACTCACTTAATTGTCCTTGATGCACCACTTCTTTTTGAGACAGGACTTTCAAAAATAGTTGATAAGACAGTTGTTGTCTGGTTGCCTCAAGAAATTCAGATTAAAAGATTAATGAAAAGAGACAAAGTTGATTACAAAACAGCAAAAGAAAGAATTAAACTTCAGATGCCATTGGATAAAAAGAAAAAACTGGCTGACTTTTGTATAGATTCTTCAAAGCCAATAAAAGAAGTTAAAAAACAGGTGATACAGATATTTAACTTTTTCAAAAATTTTTGAGCGCATAATCCGTAATTATGCGAATTAAATGATTTGATGGTAGCGGCAGAATTACTATTCTGCAAAAATATCAATGTAATTGATTTTTCTGTAAATATTGCTCGGGAACTCTGTTCGCCATGCCTGCCATTACTTATAGGCAGGCGCGCAGACCCGCTCGGCTTGATGCCTCGCTTGTGGAAGTCGAACTCTTTATGGGTTCGTAAAATACCAACGAAGGAACGAGGGCATAAAGCCCTCGGCTACCATACTGAACTTTTTTGGGTTTGTTGGGTCAAATAATATTGTTTATAGTGTGTCAGTATTCAATAGTCTGCTTCACAGAGATTCCCTCGCTTATGTAGTTGCCCGATTTATCGGGCTATGTATCGGTGGAATTACTATTCCACAAAAATGTCTGTGCAATTACAATCGCAAAAAATAGCATAATTTTTTCAAAATTATTGACAGGCCTTTTTAGAATTTATAAAATAAAGATAAACAAAACTACGAAAGGAGATAGACCAATGGCTAAAAAAATTTTAATTAGTGGGCTGTCCGCGGTATTATTTTTTTGTTTAGTTGGTTTTGTTTATTCAGGAGTAAAGTGGGCGGTTGATGGAACAACAATTTGTTCTACATACGTTGACTTAGCACCTCAGATAACCACAGATGGAGATGGTGGAGCAATTATTACTTGGACTGATAAGCGGAGTGATAGTGACATTTACGCACAGAGGGTAGATAAAAGTGGAAATATCAAGTGGGCTGTCAATGGGGTTGCAATTTCTACTGCAGAAAGGTTTGAGTGTAGATCTAAAATAGTGAGTGATGGGACAGGTGGTGCTATTATTGTATGGGAATATGCACCACCATCACTTGGTTATAGAGATATCTATGCACAAAGAATATCTTCAGATGGAACTGTTTTGTGGAGACAAAACGGAATAGTAGTTCGTGAAACTGATGATGTTTATCCATACGAAATTGAAGGTATAACAAGTGACGGAAAAGGTGGTGCGTTCATTTCTTGGTGGGAAGACCGCTGGGATGGAACAAATGAGAATGTTTATGTCCAGAGGATATTGTCAACAGGAAGTTATTGCTGGGATAGAAGTGGTGTAAACGTATTTGCAGCGAGTAATAAACAGTGGCATTCTTCTATAGTAAATTGGAACACATCAGAGACATCTTTTGGAGTTGGTATTGTATGGGAGGATGAGCGTGGTGCAGATAAAGACATTTATGTTGGTGCAATATTTTATGAGGGGACTGAAATTGGAAATGAAGTGCCACTCTGTTCAGCATCAGACAAACAAGAATTCCCAAAGATAGCAAAATGTGGTCAGTGTTATGGTGTTGCTGTCTGGCAAGATTACAGAAGTGGGAATAATTACGATATTTATGCAAGGAAAGTAAGATTTTCTGACTTGTGGCGTGAGGAGTGGGGATCAAACGATGGCATAGCAGTTTGCACTGCGTCAGGTAATCAAAAGTATCCTGAAATAGTAAATGATGGTTCAGATAATTTTATTATTGTATGGCAGGACTCTCGCAATGGAAATACTGACATTTATGCACAGAAAATATCTTCAAATGGTGTTGTTTTATGGCAACAAAATGGTGTTCCAATCTGCACAGCAGAAGATACCCAGGACTCTCACCAGGTAGTAAGCGATGGTTTTGGTGGCGCTATAATTGTCTGGCGTGATAATCGAAGAGGGAATTCAAATTCAGATATTTATGCTCAAAGAATAGACAAAGATGGAAATGTTTTATGGCAAACAAATGGATTACCTATATGTACAGCAAGTACTTACCAGCAAGCACCTGTTATGGTTAGAGTTAGTTCAGGAGTTGCTATTATTGCTTGGCTTGATGAGTCTTTTGTCTATGCACAAAAGTTGTCAATTTTTGGACCCACTGTTAGTTCAGTTGAACCAGCAGAAGTTATGATTGGAGAAACGACTGATATAACAGTAAAAGGAAGTGAGTTTTATTCACAATCTACAGTTACATTTAGTGGTTCAGGAATTAAAATAAATTCAATAAATTTTGTAAGTGAAGAGGAACTAAAATTAAACATAACAGTTGATTCTTCTGCAGACCTGGGTAAAAGAGATATCACAATAACAAATCCTGATGGTTTATCTTATACAAAACAATCATCATTAGAAGTGAAATCAGTAAAAAAAGAAACAGTTGACCCGACACAAGAGAAAAAGATAGAGATAAATCCTGCTACTGGCAAGATAGAAATAACAATACCAGCGAACACATTTAGTGAACAGGTAAATGTAAGTGTTAAGACAGTAGATTCGCCAGCATCAAATGTAAGTACAATCAAACCAACAAACATAGCAATAGAGATAACAACAGACAAGAACTTACAGCCGAACAAAGAAATAACAATAACGATGTATTATAGAGACCAGGATGTAGCAGGTTTTGATGAGACAAAGTTGGTAATAGCCAGATACGATGACAAAACCAAAAGATGGATAACCCTGCCATCAGAAGTTGACACAAACGCAAACAAAGTAGTGGGTAGGACAAACCATTTATCAAAATTTGGTATAGTTCAGTTATCGCCAGCGAATAATTTAAATGAATTAAAAGTATATCCAAATCCTTATAATCCAAAAAAACACAGTCAGGGATTAACAATAGATGGCTTAACAGAAGAAGCGACAATAAAGATATACACAATAACAGGAGAATTATTAAGGAAAGTTGAATATGGCAGTAAAGATGGCAGAGCGGTCTGGGATGGCAAGAATGACTCAGGGGAGAAGGTCTCAAGCGGGGTATATATAATTTCAGTAGATAGTGGCAAAGAGAAAAAGATTATAAAAGTAGCGTTAGAGAAATAAATTGTTTTTGAGGTCTTTGGTATGTTTGTATCTGTGTTTTCTTAGCGTGCTAATCCTGTATGTATGCACCTCTTGGCTTGCCTATGTAGTTGCCCGATTTATTGGGCCTGCAGTTGTCTGATTTATTAGGTTTGTAGTCGCACCGCCTTGCGGTGCCTTATAACGGTGCCTTGTAGTCGTACGGCCTTGCGGTGCCAAAATAATTTGTAGCTGCAAAGCGCAGCTTTGCTTATAAAAAAGTCGCATAGTAATGTCCGCCAAAAGAACTGGCGGGCAAGCCCGCCAAACTAACCGGCGGACAAGTCCGCCACACACATCGGCGGACAAGCAATCGTTAAAAAAGGGAGGCAAAATGAAAAAAGCACTATTATGTTTTGTAAGTGTGGTATTTCTAACATTAGAAGGTTTAGCATTTATGAGCAAAGATGGCTCAGGCACAACCTCAGGCCAGTTCTTGAAGTTAGGTATAGGTGCACGAGCAGTATCAATGGGCGAAGCATTCACAGGAATATCAGATGATGCAACAGCAATATACTGGAATCCATCAGGGATAAGCAGGTTGACACAGAAGGAAATATCATTAATGTATGCAATGTGGTTTGAAGAAATAAGTTATAACAATTTGTTTTATGTTCATCCGATGAAAATAGGTAATTTTGGATTAGGGTTACAATATGTCAACTATGGCAGTTTAGATGGCTTAGATGAAAACGGCAATCCAACAGATGACTTTACACCGACTGACTTAGCAATAACAATATCGTATTCAAGAAATATAAAAGGGATAGACACAGGAATAAGTGCGAAATACATCTCAAGCAAGATAAAAGAGACAGCAACAGCAATTGCCTTTGACATAGGAGCAATGAAACAGGTAATAGAAGAGAAATTAAACATAGGATTAGTAGTTACAAACCTTGGCAGTGGATTAAAATATATTTCAGAAGAATCTCCTTTACCAATGAACATCAAAATAGGCGCTGGCTACAAAATAACAAAAGACATAACCACAGCAATAGATATAGTTATACCATCAGACAATGAGATAATATTTTCAGCAGGTGGTGAATACAATTACAGGATAAAAGAGAACTTAATATTAAGTGGTCGCCTTGGATACAACACAATAACAAAAGAGATAGACGGACTAAAAGGAATAACCGCAGGTCTTGGAGCAAACTACAAAAATTACAAACTTGACTATGCCTTTGTTCCTTATGGTGATTTAGGCAACACCCACAGAATTTCTTTTGGAATAAAGTTTTAATTTTTTCCGTCGGAAATTGAAGATTTAAAATATAAATTAAATTTTAGCCAATTTCTGCTATTGCAAACCATTGTCGCATTTTTTTACAATAACAAAATTTTAAAAAACTATTGACAAGTAAAAATAAAACATCTATAATATTATTGGTAACTCGCAGAAATTATAAAATTTGTAAGCCATCCTGATGCAGATTATCAAGACAGCCGGCTTAAAATCAAATACTTTTAGATTTAGATATTGACATTTTCGTAATGAAATTACATTTCTTTCAACACACATCTAAGAATCTAAATAAATAAAAATTAATCTTTCCGCTATGGAAAAAAATTCAAATGGGGGTGTCTCTGTGGAACAACTAATGGATATAACTGCACTTAACAAAATGACTTTACAGGAATTAACTAAAAAAGCAAAAGAAATGCAGATTGAAAATTTAACAGGGCTCAGGAAAAAGGAACTTATTCAAAAAATCCTGGAGTCACAGGCAAAAGTAAATGGTTTGCTTTACAATGAAGGAGTGTTAGAGATTCTTCCTGATGGTTTTGGCTTTTTGCGTTCTACAAATTATAATTATTTACCAAGTCCGGATGATATTTATATTTCTCCATCACAGATAAAAAAGTTTGGCTTAAGAAAAGGAGACACCGTTTCGGGTTATGTTCGTCCACCAAAAGAAGGAGAAAGATTTTATGCACTACTTCAAATAAAAGAAGTAAACAGTGTAGACCCGGAAAAAGTAAGAGAAAGAATGTATTTTGATGACCTGACTCCTCTTTATCCATGTGAGAGAATACGACTTGAAACCACAAAAGATGAACTTACAACAAGGGTAATTGACTTAATAGCACCAATAGGGAAAGGTCAGAGAGCATTAATAAATGCTGCCCCAAGAACAGGAAAGACAGTAATGTTGCAGAAAATTGCAAATGCAATAACAAAAAATCATCCTGAAATTATATTAATAATTCTTTTGATTGATGAAAGGCCAGAGGAAGTAACAGATATGCAAAGATCAGTAAAAGCAGAAGTTATTTCTTCAACTTTTGATGAACCTGCGGAAAGACATGTTCAGGTAGCAGAAATGGTTCTTGAAAAAGCAAAACGACTTGTTGAACATGGAAAAGATGTTGTTATACTCTTAGATTCAATAACGCGTCTTGCAAGGGCATATAATACAATTACTCCTGCAAGCGGAAGGGTTCTTTCAGGTGGAATAGATGCTACAGCACTTCAAAGGCCAAAGAGATTTTTTGGTGCAGCAAGAAAAATAGAACAGGGTGGAAGTTTAACAATAATTGGAACAGCACTTGTTGAAACAGGTAGCAGAATGGACGATGTAATTTTTGAAGAATTTAAAGGAACAGGTAACATGGAAATATATCTTGATAGAAAACTTGCAGATAGAAGAATCTTTCCTGCTATAGATATTACCAGGTCTGGAACAAGAAAAGAAGAATTGTTGCTTGAACAAGAAGAATTAAACAAGGTCTGGATACTCAGAAAAGTTTTAAGCCCTCTAAATCCAATAGAAGCAATGGAATTGTTAATTGAAAAACTCTCCGCTACAAAATCAAATAAGGATTTCCTGAAATCAATGGAACTCTCCTCAATGGAGAAATGAGTCCCTGCCTGTGAAATCCTCAATATAGATTGACTTTTCTTTGATAATTTTATAAAATTCTCAATAAGAAGGGGAGGTCATTATGAAAGATGGTATTCATCCTAATTATGTTGAATCAACTGTAACTTGTGTCTGTGGAAATACTTTTAAGACAAGGTCAACAAAGCCAGTTATTAAACTGGAAATCTGTTCAAATTGTCATCCTTTTTTTACAGGAAAACAAAAACTTGTTGATAGTGCAGGAAGAGTAGAAAGATTTAAGAAAAAGTATAAAGAGGTAACTATATCTACAACCAGAAGAGCCAAAAAAGTCAAAGCAGAAAGGCATGTTAAAAAAGCCCACAAGAAAATTCTAAGCACTACTCCTGTAAAGAAAAAACAGTAGAAAAATTTTTTGCAATATGTTCCTGTATTCTTAATCGCAGGGACATTTTGCCCTTTAGCAGACAGGGTAATTATTTTCTCTGTCTTTTTTAATATTAAATATTATGGTCAATCTTGATTATCTGATTAAATTAGAAGAAAGATTAGTTGAACTTGAAAAACTAATTTCAAATTCTCAAATAATTTCAGATAAAAAACAATTAAGTGAATACTTAAAAGAGCACGGCAAAATTTTGCCTGTTGTTGAAAAATACAGGGAATATAAAAATATAAAAAAACAAATTTCTGAATTGGATGAGATTATTCTTAAAGAAAACCCACAGGATGAATTAAAGAAGTTAGTTGTTGAAGAAAAAGAGCAACTTGAAATACAACTTGAAAAAATTTCTTCTGAGATTGAGGGTTTATTAAAAGAAAAAGATAAAAATAAAGTACCAAAAAGTATAATAGTTGAAATTCGGGCAGGAACAGGTGGAGAAGAGGCAGCGCTTTTTTCAGCAGATTTATTCAGAATGTATACAAAATATGCGGAAAGTAAGAATTATAAAGTTGAGTTAATTGACCATCATTCCACTGGACTTAAGGGTTTTAAAGAAGTTATTTTCAGCATTGAAGGAGATGATGCTTACGAAAATTTTAAGTTTGAAAGTGGAATACATCGTGTTCAAAGAATTCCTGTGACTGAAGCAGGAGGTAGAATTCACACAAGTACCGCTACAGTTGCTGTTCTTCAGGAACCCGAAGACATCGAACTTGAAATTAAACCAGACGAATTAAAAATTGATACATTTCGTGCATCAGGTCATGGAGGCCAGCATCTACAAAAAACTGATTCTGCGGTCCGTATTACTCACATTCCTACTGGTATTGTTGCTCAATGTCAGGATGAGCGTTCTCAGATAAAAAACCGTGAAAAGGCAATGAAACTTTTAAGGGCAAAACTATATCAATTAAAACTCGAAGAGCAACAGACAGAGATTTCTACAGAAAGAAGAAAACAAATTGGTTCTGGAAAAAGAGCAGAAAAAATAAGAACTTATAATTTTCTTCAGAATAGAGTCACTGACCACAGAATAAACTTTTCAATTTATAATTTAGAGAACATATTAGATGGAAAACTTGACCCCTTAATAGAAGAACTAAAAAAGAGAAATGTTCAAGATTAAAAAATTATTACAAAAGGCAACAGAGAATTTAAAGAAAAAAAATATTCCTCAGCCAGAACTTGAGGCACAAATAATTATGGCAAATGTTTTGAATTGTGATAGAATACATCTACTTATCAATTTGGAAAAAGAAATAGATAAAAATCAAAAAATTATGTTTGAAAGATATGTAAATTTAAGGATGAAAAATTACCCTTTATTTTATATAATTGGTAAGAAGGAATTTATGGGAATTGAGTTTGTAATTTCTCCGGATGTTTTTATTCCACGGCAGGAAACCGAGTTTCTTGTTGAAGAGGTAATTAAATTAAATAAAAACAGAAAATCAAACATTCTTGACATAGGCACTGGCTGTGGGAACATAGCGGTTTCTATTGCTAAATTTATTCCGGAGGCAGATATAACTGGTATTGATATTTCTAAAAAGTCAATTGAAGTAGCAAGATTGAATTCAAAAAGGCAGAATGTTTATAATAGAACAAAACTTATCTATGATGATTTCCTAAAATTCAAGAAGAATCTCAATATAAATATAAGATTTGATTTTATTGTTTCAAATCCACCATATGTTGCAGGCTCTGAATTTAAGTTTTTACAAAGAGAAATATTTTACGAACCAAGAATAGCGCTATATGGCGGAGAAGATGGCTTATTCTTTTATAGGGAAATTGCTGACTTCAGTAAAAAATATCTTAAAAGAAATGGTTTAACTATAGTTGAATTAAGTTATAACAATTCAGAAAAGGTGATAGATATATTTCGAAATATGGATTTAAGATTTATAAAGACAGTCAAAGATTAT
>Ga0078972_1011072_pt1 | contig 16386 bp, 12 predicted proteins | sample YelNatPaOPGAMG01_FD_67568 | JGI IMG/M metagenome (GOLD analysis project Ga0078972, IMG submission 67568) | Hot spring thermophilic microbial communities from Obsidian Pool, Yellowstone National Park, USA - OP-RAMG-01 (SPADES assembly) (version 2) | ecosystem: Environmental > Aquatic > Thermal...
AAGAATATCAATTAAAAGGTAGTTTATATGAAAAAACAATTAGCGGAAAGGATTTCCAGTTTGAAACATTTATATCTGATGATATTAAAAATGATTTTCTCATTAAAAATGGGATAATCAAATATTATGGAATTGTAGATGTTATAAATGGATATCAAATTTTGTGTTTTTTTTACGATAAAGATGTATATATAAAAAAAGATAGAATATTTATCTTATTTACCATGCTTGTCTCGGAGTATAAAAGAAAAGGGTTTATAGAAGATATCTTATTTGAAAAGGATAGGTTTTATTCTCTTCTGGAATCGCTTCCACTTGGTGTGGTTTATGCTGACAGGAAAACAGGAAGGATATTATTTATTAACAGCAAGGTATCAGATATCGTCGGTTATTCGAAGGATTTAATAAAAGGGAAAAATTTAGATTTTTTAAAGGAAAATAGTAAGGATAAAGAAGTGATAGAAGAGTTTATGTTAAATCCCCATAATTATCCAGCCGGTATAAGATTGAAGAGAATAAGCCAAAGCGGAGAAGAGAAAACAATTCATTACTGGCTCGGCGATGTTAAGGATAAGGATAAAATTCTTCTTATGTTGGCGGATGCCACTTATGATCAAAAAAGGGTAGAGAGATTAAACGATTACACAAAAAAACTGATGGTCTTTTCTCAGATTGATAGTATACTTATTAAATATTCTTTGGATAAAATATATTCCCAGATTTTAAATTTTATTAAGACAATATTTAACTCTGAATACGGACTTATAGGAAATGTCGATTTTGAAAAAAAAGAGTTTATAGTAAAACATATGAGCGGGGATGTCGTTGAAAATTGCCATATCGGGGATGTAATAGATTATAAGAAGTTTATAGATTCTAAAAGTATCTGGGCTCAAACGATTACAAAATCTAAAACAATGATTTTAAATAGACCTGTAAATATTGAAGGTCATATCCCTATAAAAAATGCTATATCCCTTCCGTTGTTTTTTAGAGAAAAGATAATCGGCGTATTGATGCTTGCCAATAGAGAGGGCGGGTGGAATGCTGAAACCGTTGAAAAATTGGAAGAACTTGTAAATTATATTTCATCGAGAATCTATTATATTTTTGAAAATGAAGAACTTATAAAAAAGGGAATTGAAGAGAATATAAAGAAATTGAATATAGAATCTATAATAAAAATGACCGGCGGGATAGCGCATAATATAAACAATATGCTTGTTCCTTTGATTTCAAATACCTCTTTTATCAAAGAAAAATTAGAAAAATCAAATTGTCCTCGAGATATATATAAACTGGTGGATGAATCGCTTTATTATTTAGAGTCATTATCTGGTATATCAAATGAATTATTAAATATCGCAAATCCTAAGGTTGGTCTGCCAGAGGTTATAGATATGAATCATATTTTAAAGGTAATAGATGTCGTTTCAAAAGGTTTGTTTTTAGAGCCGAATATAAAGATTTTTGATTTGGCGAAGGATTTAAAGATTAATGTGGATAAGTCCCAGTTATTCCAGGTAATTACAAATATAATCAAAAACGCTTCTGAATCGATGAAAGATAAAGGAATATCCAGAATAGATATAGAGATAAATAAGTTTGGTATTGATAATAATGACTTTCTTTCTATTTCAATCAGGGACTATGGAACTGGAATAAAAAATGATGATAAGTCAAAGATCTTTAACCTTTACCATACGACCAAGACGGGAGGAAAAGGTTTGGGACTTTTTATGAGCAAGAGAATAATAGAAAATATGGGGGGATATATAGATTTTGAGTCCGAATACGGCAAAGGAACAAGGTTTAATATATTAATTCCTGTTTTTAGCGAAAATATGAAAATGGAAATAAAAAAAGAGATGTCTCTTGACATAGAAAGGGTAAAGGATTTAAGGATAATTATAATAGACGATGAGGACTATATTATAAAATCGCTTAATAGATTGTTCTCAAACTTCGGGATAACTTATATTAAGGGTGCCTCTAATTCTAATGACTCGATAGATTTGATTAAAAACGAAAAATTTAATATTGCTATAATTGATATGATATTAAAAAATGATATTAGAGGAGATGCTTTAAACCGGAAAATAAAAGAAATATCTCCAGATATTTTTTCAGTTGTATCTACCGGATACAGCGATGACGATGTAATGGGGGATATCTTAAAATATGGGTTTAATTACAAATTGCCAAAGCCATATAAATTAAAAGATATAGAAAATTTTCTTAAATTTTATATTGAATGGTCCAAAAAATAGCCAAAAATTTCCTTCTCATTTTTTAAGCAATAGGTCCTAAGTCCTATTGATAGTCAAGACCGCAGGTCTTGACTTGTCAACTCCTATCTGGTAAAATAAATTAAGGGTCAGCGAACCCTATAAAGTAAGTTCCTTATTATCACGATGGAGCGAGTATGCCACGGCTCACAGATACAAGCAGTAGCGGGCGCCTGCCTGCCGTCAGGCAGGGAGCTTGCTCTGAAATGGGAGAGATTGCTTCAGAAGTTACTGCAAGATGTTAATTCGCAATGACTAAGCAAAGCAATATTTGCAACTACAATAGGATAAGCAAAGTAAACTTTGCAACTACGAATAAGGAAAGACTTCCCGACGATAGATGCTCCGACGCACATCGGAGCGTCGAGGGGCGGACAAGCGAGAATTTAAGCCGAAAAAGGCAGTTGTCCGGAGCAAAGCCTGGCATGTGAGCGAACCCTAAAGGAGGAGTTATGAATATTATCAAAATCGTATTCGCGGTTCTTATAGGGTTTTCCTTAAATTCTTTTTCAGAGGATTTCCCTGGAATTTCTAACGATAAGTTTAAAGAAAGCGATATTTCGCTTCCCGCTCCTCAGAAAGGGATAATTGATGATATAGCGAATGGGGTAAGCAATGTTATAAATAATTCTCTTATAAAAAATCCCGTGAGGGATATTACAATAATGGTTTTTATGAACGGTAAGAACAATCTTGAAGAAATGGCGCTCTTTAATCTTAATGATATGGAAAGGGTGGGCTCTACTGATAAAGTAAATATTATAGCGGAGACAGGCAGAAGGTATATAAATCTCGATGGCAAATGGGAGCAGGGTGTTAGAAGGTTTTACATACAGAAGGATAATGATAACAAGCAGTTGAATTCAAAGATTGTTTTCAAGTCAGATTCATACGATATGGGCGATTATAAAAGGGCTATTGAGTTCGTTAAATGGACTAAAGAAAAATTTCCAGCAAGAAGATATATCCTGATTTTATGGGACCATGGAACTGGCTGGCTTGACCCGCGGAAAAAACAAAAACAACCAAACAAAGGAATATCTTTTGACGATGAAACAGGGAATTATATAAACACCGAAGAGATAGGGAAGATAGTAAGAGAATCGGGTGGAGTGGATATCCTTGCATTTGACGCCTGTTTGATGCAGATGGCTGAGGTTTTGACTGAGGTAAAAGACCATACAAAGATTGTTATTGGTTCCGAGGAGACAGTTCCGGGTTATGGTTATCCATATGGGCTTTTTCTTGATCCAATAGTAAAAAATCCTTCTATGAGCAACGAAGAGATAGCTAAAACAATTGTTTCTTCGTTTAAAAAATTCTATGATTTTCTAAAACAGCCGGCTACACTTAGCGCTGTGAGGTCGTCTAAGATAAGCGGATTAAACAGAGTTATCTCTGATTTCGCAAAGGCGGCTATGGCAGCGGACGAGATAGAAGCCGTGAAAAAAGCGAGAACGGATGTTATAAGATTTGATATAGTTGGTGAAGAGGATGACCCGAATAAAAAAATATCCTTTTTTGGCGATATATATAATTTTGCCGATATAATCGCTAAAAACATCTCAAAAAATGATGAGAAATCTTTGAATTTAAAGATGAAAGCCGATATATTAAAGTCATTCATAACTGACCAATTGGTTATAGCGAGAGGAAACTCTGGTCAGGAAAGGACGGGGAAGTCGCTTGATCTTGCTTATGGAGTTAGCGTATATATCGCTCCGGTTGATACAAAAATTACTATAGAGAAAATTGATTCAATACTTAAAGCGCCTTATTCAAATTTCAAATTCGCAAAAGAAACCGCTTGGGGCGATTTCGTTAAGTTTATGTACGAAAAAGCGAAATAACAATAGAGCGAAATGTAAAAAGTTAAAAGCGATAATCGAAAAGTTTAAATGTCAAATGATGATTGCGAATTACAATCCGTCAGGACTTAAAAAATTATAAATTATAAATGTTAATTTTGAATTGGAAATTCAAAATCCACAATCAACATCCATAATTCATAATTTCTTCCGCTATAACTTCAATCTCCTCTATATCTTCCATTACTTCTAACAATTCCATCGTGTTAATAATTTTATTAAAAAAATAAGATAAAATTTATATTATGATTAAAATAAAATTCTGCGGAGCAAGCGGTGGCGATGTCACCGGCTCAAAACATCTAATAAAAACGAATTACGGGAATATTTTGCTTGATTGCGGTCTTTTTCAGGGAAAAAGAGACGAGAGTATAGAAAAGAATAAAAATTTCCCGTTTAAACCTTCCCAGTTAACCTCGGTTATTATCTCTCATTCCCATATAGACCATATCGGAGCGCTTCCGATGCTTGGCAAAGATAATTTCAATGGCGATATCTTTCTTACAAAACTGACGTCCGATATCTCAAAGATAATGTTAATTGACTCCGCGAGACTTCAGGAAGAGGACGCGAAGTTTTATAATAAGATTCATAAAGATGATGGCGACTTTATAGAGCCATTATACAGCGAGGAAGATGTCAACAGAATATTCCCGCTTTTCAAAGTTAAGGAAAGATTTAGTTATTTTGAGCCGGTTAATGGATTAAAAGTTAAGTTTATAAATGCGGGTCATATACTTGGTTCTTCTTCGGTTATTATTGAAGTTGAGGATAAAAAAATATTGTATACTGGCGATATAGGAAGAGAGAAGCAGATTTTGCTTAAAACTTTTGATATAGAGAAAGGTGTTGACTGGCTTATTATGGAGACAACCTATGGAAATAGAGAACACGGTGATATAAACGATGTCGAAAAAGAAATCAGTTCCATAATCAATAAGGTATTTGATGATAGAGGAAAGATTATTATTCCCGGATTTTCGCTTGAAAGGACTCAGGAAATAATCTATATAATAGACAGATTATTAACCTATAAAAAGATTCCTAAAATTCCAATTTATGTTGATAGCCCTATGAGCGTTAGAATAACCGATATATTTAATTCAAACAGGGATGAGTACGATTTCTCAGGGAGTTTTAAAGATTACTCTAAATTTGATAAAGACCCTTTTGGATATGATTATGTTCATTATGTATCAAGCATAGAAGAGTCAAAGAAACTTAATGATAAAAAAGGCCCTTTTATCGTGATATCGGCAAGCGGAATGTGCGAAGGTGGGAGGATTTTGCACCATATTAGAAACTCTATTGATGATGAGAGAAATGTTTTATTAATTGTCGGCTATCAGGCGGCAGATACTCTTGGAAGACGGCTTAAGGACGGGGCTAAAAAGGTTAAAATATTCGGGCTTTATCACGATGTTAATTTTGAAGTCAGATCGCTTGATTTTTTCTCATCCCATGCGGGGAGAAGCGATCTCCTGACCTATGTTAAGATGACTCATCCAGAAAATATATTTTTAGTTCACGGCGAAAATGACGCAAGAGAATCATTTAAGGAGTTGTTGTTTGAAAACGATATAAAAAATGTTTTTCTTCCCGATTACGGCGAAGAATTTGAAATATGAAAATAATTGAAGTTGAGTTTACAAAAATAGTTGGAGAGGGGAAGTCGCTTGGAAGAAAGGATGGTAAGGTGGTTTTTTCCTACGGCGTTTTGCCCGGAGAGGTTGCTTTGGTAAGAGTTGTTAAAGAAAAAAAGAATTTTATAGATGCCCAGGTAGTTGAGATTAAAAAAGAAAGTCCTTACAGAATAAAACCACTGGAATCGCATTATTTAGAATGTTCGCCCTGGCAGATAATAGATTATAATAAGCAAATAGAGTTTAAAAAGAATCTTATAGAGGATATACTATTTCAGACGACGAAAGAAACGATAAAAATTAATAAATTTTATCAATCCCCGTCTATATATGGTTATAGAACTAAAATCGAATACAGCTTTACAAATATTAATAATAAGGTTGATATAGCTTTTCATAAAAGAGGGGATTACTCGACTAAAATTGTTCTCGACAGAGGTTGCGCCCTTATAGACGAGAGAGCCAATAGAAAAGCGCTTGATATATTAAAAGAGATAAATGCTCTAAATATGAGTTCAGGTCCATTAAAATCGCTTATTATAAGAATTTCTAAGAGATATAATAAAACGCTTTCAGCTCTTTTTTTGAAAGATAAGAATTATAATTTATCATTGAAAAATGCAGATGATGATGGTTTTATATGTGTTTATTCTAACCCGCTATCTTCCATATCAAGTGTAGATGAGATTTTAGGTGTTTCCGGCGACGATTTTATAACCGAGAGGATATGCGGTATTGATTTTGATTACGGATTTGATTGCTTCTTTCAAAACAATATTGAATTATTTGAATTATCTATAAATGAAATAAAAAATTTTGTAAAAGAGTCAAAAAAAATAATTGATTTTTATTGCGGAGTGGGAATCATAGGGATAATTCTTTCGGATATCTCAAAGGAGGTTCTGCTTGTAGAATCAAATGGCTCAAGTATAAACTATGCGAGGAAAAATATAATTAAAAATGGGATAAGGAATGCTAAAACGATAAATATTGAAAGCGAGAAGTTGGACTTCTCTTATTTTGAAAATTCAGATGCTGTAATATTGGACCCCCCCAGAAATGGATTGCATAAAAATGTGATAAAAAATATTATGAAATCCCTTCCTCCCAAATTGGTTTATCTTTCCTGCAACCCGATAACTCAGGGACGCGATTTGAATTTCTTTCTTGAAAAATATAAAATAAAATCATCTATGAGTTTTGATTTTTATCCAAATACGCCGCATATGGAAAATCTTGTTCTTTTGGAAAGAAAATAGTAATAGTTCACTCAGACAAAAGAAAGAGAAATCCCCCATTTCCCCCGACGTTACGTCGGGGGAAATGAAAGGGGGGAAATCCTCCTCTTACTCCCCCTTTATCAAAGGGGGAAAATCCCCTCTTTCCCCCCTTTATTAAAGGGGGGAAATAAGAAAAGGGGGATTTTAAAAAAGCCAAAGGCTAATGGCTGTATATGGTTAATTGTTTTTAAGGAGACCAAACTGTTACAGAAAATAAGGGGGAGTTATGAAAAGGAAATTGATATATGTTTTTGTGGTTTTCATTATGTTTCTTTCGCCGTTTCTTATTCTATCAAATCATTTTTCTAACACTGTGGATATGCTTTCAGTAGATAATATAATTTCAGTTATTGAGAATTCTGCGAATATGCTGTCTTCAAGAATTTCATCTCTATTGATAGACGAGTATGATATTGCGAAAGAAATCAGGGGGGAGAAAAATATTCAAAATATAATATCAAAACTTAAAGAAATTTCTAAAAATAAAGTCGTAAAAAGAATAGCATACTGCGGGATGGATAGAAAGGTTTATTATTCTAATTCAAATGATAATAAAATATGCTCTGATTCTATTTTTGATAGCGCTAAAAAATTAGATATACCCGTTGGGAGAGCACTATATCCAGATAACTGCCCGCCGGAGCTTATTGTCGGAGAAAAGTTAGGGAAGGGAGTTTTAATAAGCGTGACTGACCTTGGATATTTAAATGAGGTTCTATCTAAATTGTCTAAAAAGAACATAGCTAAATTATATCTGATTGATAGTTCTTTTAATATTATTTTTGACTCGGAATATAATTATGTCTTGAATAATTCTAATATTGCTGATTTAGAAATAATCAAATTGATAAACGATCTTAAATCTAAAAATCTATATAATTATTCCGGGATAATTGATATAAAAGGCAAAAAAAATATAATAGCGATATCCAACATAGATTCCACTAACTGGTGGATTTACGCTCTCAGGGACTATTCAAGGAGTTTTGACCTTTCTTTAAAAAAATGGGTTAGAAGAGTCGTAATTTCAGGAATTATTTTGATACTTGTTTTCAGTTATATAACGCTTATTCTTTATGAAAAATTCTTATATAGAAAATAAAATCTGGCATATAAATACCAATTTGACACTTCCCTTATAGTTTAATAAAATATATTTAGAGGAATATTATGTGGAATTATACCGAAAAGATGATGGAATATTTTAGAAATCCTAAAAATATCGGCGAGATAGAAAATCCAGATGCCGTTGGGGAGGTCGGGAGTATTGTCTGCGGAGACGCCCTGCGCTTAACTTTAAAAATTGACCCCAAAACCCATATAATCAAGGATGCCAGATTTAAAACCTTCGGTTGCGCAAGCGCTATAGCGTCGTCAAGCGTTTTAACCGAAATGATTATAGGAAAAACCATTGAAGAGGCGGCAAAGATAACGAATCAGGATATAGCGAACTATTTAGGCGGGCTTCCTGAACAGAAGATGCACTGTTCCGTTATGGGAATGGAAGCGCTGGAAGCCGCCATAGAAAATTACAGGACCAAGAGGGGGGTTAAAAAGATTATAGGCGAGCAAAAAGTTGTATGCAAGTGTTTTAATGTAACGGAAAGGACGATACTTAAAGCGATAGAATTAAATAACTTAAAAACCGTTGACGAAGTTACTCATTTTACAAAAGCAGGTGGCGGATGCGGAAAATGTAAAGGGGAGATTGAAAAAATCCTGAAAGATTTCTGGAGCGGCAAAGAAAAAATAGATTTCAATTCGATGACTGTCGTTGAAAAGATAAAAATAATAGAGAAAATTTTAAATGAAGAGATAAATCCAAAGCTTAAAATGGATGGCGGGTTTATGGAACTTGTGGATGTAGAAGGCGGAATTATAAAAGTGAGATTCCTCGGCACCTGTACTAACTGCCCGACTTCTCAAATAACATTTAAAGAAATTGTAGAGAAAGAGCTTAAAAATAAAATAAATGGAGAGATTGAAGTCATTCTTGTTTAATGGCGGAGGTCCTTATGGACATTTATTATTTTGATAATAACGCTACTACAAAGGTAAGCGATGAGGTAAAAAACGAGATGGATAAGTTTTTTACGGAGTTTTACGGAAATCCTTCGAGCATGCATTATTTTGGCGGACAGGTTCAGAAATATTTAGATATCGCAAGGGAGAAAATTTCCAGTTTACTTGGTTGCTATCCCGAGGAGATAATATTTACAAGTTGTGGAAGTGAAAGCGACTCGACGGCGATTTATTCCGCTTTAAGGACAAATCCAGACAAAAGACATATAATAACTACAGCAGTTGAACATCCCGCTGTTTTAAATCTCTGTAAATACCTTGAGACGCAGGGTTACAGGGTAACTTATTTAGGAGTAAATTCTGATGGAATGATTAATTTAGATGATTTGAAAAAGTCAATTACGGATAATACGGCTGTTGTTTCTATAATGTGGGCTAATAACGAGACAGGCGCGATATATCCGGTTGAAGAAGCGGCAAAAATATGCAGAGAAAAGGGCGTAATTTTTCATACTGACGCGGTCCAGGCGGTTGGAAAGATTTATATAGACCTTAAAAATACTCATATAGATATGCTTTCATTATCAGGTCATAAATTGCATTCCCCTAAGGGGATAGGGGCTTTATATGTTAGAAAAGGTTTAAAGTTTGTCCCTTTCTTAATTGGCGGTCATCAGGAAAGAGGGAGAAGGGCGGGTACCGAGAATGTTCCTTATATAGTCGGGCTCGGCAGGGCGGCTGAACTTGCGATGAAAAATATTGAAAAAGAAAATACATATGTTAAAAAACTAAGGGATAATCTTGAAAATAAGATTTCGGAAAGAATTCCTAATATAAAAATAAACTGCAAGAATTCTCCGCGATTGCCGAATACTTCAAGTATAAGTTTCGGTTATGTTGAGGGGGAATCCATAATTCTTCTTTTAAGCGAAAAGGGAATATGCGCATCCACCGGCTCCGCCTGTTCAAGCGGCTCTCTTGAGCCATCCCATGTTCTTATGGCTATGAATCTTCCTTTTACATACGCTCACGGAACCGTTAGATTTTCTTTAAGCATATATAATAGGGAAGAAGAAGTGGATTATGTCGTTGACGAGATTGAAAAGGTTATAAAAAGGTTGAGAGAGATTTCTCCGTTTGCAGAAGGCAGGCCATTATTTGGCCTTGACACCTGCGACGCTCATAATCATAAACGCTGAGTTTCAAATTTTGTAAAATATTAGAGGTAATAGAACTTAGGAAGAGTGGAAAAAATCCCCCTTATATTCCCCCTTTTATAAAGGGGGAACAGAGGGGGATTTCCTGGAGGATTTATGAAATTTTTTTTTATTTTCTTTTTTTCTCTTTTAAATCTTTACTCTGAAAAAATAGAACTCAGAGATGGCACGGTTATTTACGGCGATTTTGAAGGAGTTATCGATAATTATTATGTAATAAGAACCAGATATGGAGTTTTAAGCGTGTCAACTTCTGAGGTATTGGGAAATATTAACATTTCGACGAATATCGCAATATTGGATAATAAGTCGGATTTAGTTGAGTTAAAAATAATTACACATAAAACAGATAATGGATATAAAAGATATTTCTATGAAAATTCCGTAATAATCGCGACTCAGGTCTTTAATACCGATTTAAGTTCTTTTTCGGTCGAAGGAATTGTTAAAGACGGAATATATTATGAATATGATGAAAACGGAAATATGATATCCGAAAGAACCATAAAAAACGGGCTTGAGAACGGGCCTGTTATAGAGTTTTATCCCGACGGGATAGTAAAATCAAGAATTGGTTTTAAGGATGGAAAAATAAACGGTAAAGCGATGTTTTATACTCCTGATTCAAAACTGATACTTGAACAGACATTCTCTAACGGTATTTTAGATGGATTTTCGGTTGAGTATGATCTCGATGGCAATGTAAAATCAAAAGTTCTTTATTCTAATGGAAAACTTGCAAATACTCTGGATGAAGATAAAAAACAGGAGAAAAAGAAAGATAATAATGAGGGGGGAAAAGAGGTGATTAGTGAAGATAGTTATTCTGTTAAAATCATAAATATAGCGAGGGGAAAGAAGGTTTTTGTTTACAGAAATAATAAGTATATAGGAAGCTTTACATTTGATAGCGATTATAATGTCATAGATGTGACGGGAAAAATACCTGACAGGGATTATGAGATAAAGGATTCTAAAAACAATATCGTATTTAAATTCGTTTCAAACTGGCCAAAGGAACTTACCGTGATCAAACAGGATGAACAGATAAAATATATTTACAATGAAAACGGCGAAGCGATAAAAAAAAAGTAAAAGGTGATTAGTTTTTTTTCATTGGAAGAATTATTTCGCACACGGCGCCATATTCATCGTTATATATATTAAACCTTCCCTTATGTTTTTCTATTATTTGATAGGTAGAATACAATCCCAATCCCCAACCCTTATCCGAATCCCTTACGGATTTAAAGGGTTCTATCTTTTCTATTATTTCCTTTGGAAATCCGGGTCCGTTGTCTGATATCCTTATATTCAATTCCTTATCCTGCCTTCGGGAAACATCTATCTTTATCCATGAGTCGGGTTTGTTCAAGAAGGATTTTGAATTCAGGAGGATATTTAAAATCGCTCTTATGAGAAGCATCTTGCTTCCCTTTATTTTCATACTATCCGATTTTTTTGAAATATCTATCTTTATTCCGCTTATTTTTAAATCCTCGGCTATTATATTAACCGATTCATTTATCACTTCATTTATATCTATCTCATCATTCAATGGGTCCTCATTTTTAAAGACCTTTGAGGCGTATTTTAAAAGTTCTGACGACATTTTTATAGCGTATCTTATCCTGAGGATATTATCCTTGTCTATATTTTCGGTTTTTTCCATAATTTCTGTCGAAAGTCCTATTATTGTAATAAAATTTTTAACATCATGCAGACAGGAATAGAGCGTATTAATTTTTTCATTGCTTTCAGTATTTTCGAGAAATTTACTCATATCGGATGATACGGACATAAGAAGTTTCACTTCTTTTCTCCATTATTTCGCTTTCAAGATAATATCTTGTTTTCGCCTCCTTGCATATTATATATCCGCCGCCTATAATGATGAAATTTTCAATAATGCATTTAGCAATGTTAGTCAGTTCTTTAAATGGCTGATTGAGATATAGAAAAAGAATTCCTGTGAGTATTACGACGGATAAGATGGCAAAATAAAAAAAATTTCCAAGCATTGAGACGGTAAAAATAGGGAGAAGAAGCAGAACCCAGAAATATGAATCTATCTGGCCGGATAAATTTATTATTGAAAATATGATAAAAGTATTTAGAATGGATGAGAGGATTATTATGTAAAATTTTACATAGGCCCTATTTTTAAGATATATGTTCAGTACATAATTTACAATCATTAAGATGAGGAATGAATAAAGTATTTTAGGATAGATAACCTTTGTATTTGATTTAAGAAGAAAAGCTGCGACGCACATAAAAACTGCAAATATGAACTCATATCTATTTTTTGAAAAATTAGAGGCACTTTCGTTAAATTCGTTTATAAAACTCATTTCATTGACCTTTTAAAAATTTCGCTCGCCCCGCCCCCCGACGTATCGTCGGGAAGCGGGGCTCGTTGAGGGCCCCGAGCAAGCTCGGGACTCCACAATCCAAAATCCATAATCCAACATCTCTCACGATTCTCACATTTCTAACGTTTCTCACTTTTTTGTTTGACTGAACTATTATGATGTCTCCACCATAACGGATGAACTCTTAACTCATCATTTATTAAGTTTTATTTTAAATCGCCCGGCTTGTAAAAGAGAATTTCTGGGCCCGGTAGGACTTGAACCTACGACCCATCCGTTATGAGCGGATTGCTCTGACCGACTGAGCTACGGGCCCAAAGGATATAAATATATTATAATTTTTTTTTATCTGATTTCAAAATTATTACAAATTTAAAAATGATATATAATAATATATATACTTACATAGAGTTTATGATGAATAAAATTATAATAATAGATGATAATAAGGATTTCGCCAGGTCCGTGTATCAGTATTTTAAAAGAAAGGGATTTACGGTCTATATCTCTTACGACCCCTCTATGGCGGTTACAATGATAAGCGAGATAAAACCCGACTTGATAATATCAGATGTGAAAATGCCGATGATTGATGGTATGACGCTTCTTTCTATAGTAAGAAACAATAAAGAAACAAAAAGAATACCTTTTATATTAATTTCCGGCGAAGAAATAGATGAAAATTCCCAGGTTATGGGCTATGAAAAAGGTGTTGATGATTATATAATAAAGCCCTTTTCTTTTAAGATACTGGAGGCGAAAATCAAAAGGATACTATCATACTGTTCTAAAAAAGATTTTTATGAAGGTAGTGTTTTAGAATATCCACCGATAAAATTAGATGAAATGAAAAAAGAAGTTTATGTTGGGGATAAAAAAGTAAATCTTACGAGAAAGGAGTATGAAATACTCCTGACTCTTTTGAAAAATCCCGGCCGTGTTTTCAGCCATAATTATTTTCTTCAAAATGTATGGGGTTATGACCTTTCTGTATATAATGATAAGCATACGGTTGAAGTCCATTTTTCCAGCCTTAGAAAAAAACTTGGGATGGCAGGAAAAAAGATTAAAAATATTGCTGGTTTCGGTTATAAACTGGATTAAATCTCTTTGTTATAATATAATTCAGATAATTTAAAAAATCCTTTATTATACATCTTTTAGTTTTGATTAAAATTTGAGATTTTTTTGAAAGAATTATTATCTCTCGATTATAAAATAGTAGTATGAAAAGAATTCTAATTATCTTATACCTTCTAAGTTTTCCGAGGATTAGTTTATATTCTGATTTTTATGAAGAAGCGGGAAAGGTTTTATACAGGGACGCAGTTAAAAATAAAATAAATATAATTGCTATAATACCTTTCAACTCCAAAAATTCTGTGGTTTATGAAGAAGTTGAATATATTCAGGAGCGCATTTCGGAAGAGTTATATAAAAATAAAGACATTTCTTTAATAGATTCTTATCTGGCGACAAAAATTAAAAAATCGCTGACTCCGCAGGCGGTTATTACCGGAAATGTTTATGAGTCGGAAAATGGAATAAAGGTTGTCGTAAAAATGATAAGCGTTGAAAACAGCAAATTAATTTCTATGTACTCGGGCGAGATTAAAAAAGAATCAATCCTTCCTGATTTTAATAATTTAAAAGATTTTGAGATTACCCCTTTTGATAAATCATTTGATTTAAATCAAACCAAAAAAGATTTCAGAGATTCTATAGACAATCTGGATGATTGCGGCAAACTAAAAGAAAAACTTATATACGAGCAAAAGGAGTTGAATGATATAAAAGCGAAATACTGGAGTATTAAATTGAAAGATAAAAGTTTCACTTACGATAGCGTAAGAATAAATCCAGGCAGTGAAATTTTAGATTCTTCTGTTAAAGATGAATTTTATTCAAAGATTAAATCTTATTATTATACGGATAGAAAAATATTTTTAACGGAAGAGGATAATAAAAAAATAAGAGAACTGTTCAAAAAAGAGAGAGATTATATAGACAGATGCGGGATATAAATATATGAATATATTAATAGCTGATGATGATAATTATATAAGGGATATCACTAAAAAGGCGCTTGAAAAATACAATTTTAAAATTATTGAAGCGATAGACGGGATTGACGCGTTAAATAAAATAAAGACGGAATTGCCAGATTTAATTGTTCTTGATTTAAATATGCCTCATTTAAACGGGAAAGAAATATTGGAGTATGTAAGAAAAGATGCCAGGACACTAATGGTTCCTGTCATCGTAATCACTGGTGAGGATGCCATGGATTCTAAGATTGAAACCTTTGAAGTAGGGGCTGACGATTATATAATAAAACCATTTAATCCATTAGAACTTGCTCTAAAAATATATAACATAATAACCCGACAGATTGTGAATATATCTTTAAATCCGTTAACGAAACTTCCCAGCTCGCCTATCATAGAAAGGGTTGCGACTCAGAAAATAAACAGCAATGAAAAATTTTCTTTTTTATATATTGATGTGGATAATTTTAAGGCTTATAATGATTGTTACGGATATTTGAAAGGTAACGAGGTGATTAAGAAAATCGCTTTTATTCTAAATTCTTTATATGATAGTTACAAAAGCAATTATTTTGCGGGGCATATAGGCGGAGATGATTTTGTTGTTATAACAGATTCATCCTGGGGCGAGAAAATAGCCGGCGAGATCATTGATAGGTTCAGTAAATCTTTAAAAGATTTTTATAATGAAAACGATTATAAAAATGGCTATATTATATCGGAGGATAGAAGGAAAAATATAAGATATTTTCCTTTGATGTCTCTTTCTATATCAATAGTTATAAATGAAAAGAGGATTATTCAACATTACGGCAAGATTATTGATATAGCTTTTGAAATAAAAAGATATCTGAAATCAAAAGAAAAAACTGATGGCGGAATGTATCTCAAAGATAGAAGAAGCGATTTTTAGAACCCTAATGAAATAATTATTTGTAGTATCCCGGCAATACCCGCCCCGACAAATGTCGGAACAAAAATCCCGGGATATAAAGAAGGTTGACTTAGGTCATTTGATTTACGAAATTTTTTTATTAGAATTTATAATATGGAAACAGATAAAAACATCAATTATAAAAAAAACTTAAAACAGGAAGAAAAATTTCTTATAAAAAATACGATTACTAAATTAAACCTGATATTATTTATAATAAGTAAAGAAAAACCTGAAAAAGCAGAGAAAATAAAACCTATTATTAAAAAACTTGAAGAAGAATTGAGACCAATGAAGAAGTTCAGAAACATATTGGACAGTTATCCACAGGATAAATAAGTCAAAAAATTAAATAAAATAGAATTGTTGATAATATGAAATCAAGCAAATATTTTTTTAATATTTGTGGAGGTTTGATATGCAACAAATATATACACATAGTTATTTCAAGAAGGGTGAATTATATAACCTATCCAAACTGAATGCATTAATAAATCATCCGAGGTATGAAGAGATATCTAAAAGGTTAAAGATAATAAACTTTTATGATAGATATGGATTAAGTGCGACTAAAGAAGCGTATGGTGTAGGTAGGTCAACGATATATTTATGGAAGAAGAAGGTAAGGGAAGCAGATGGAGACATAAGAGCATTGGCACCACAAAGTAAAGCGCCAAGGAAGAAGCGAGAAAGGAAGCGTAATATTGTAAT
>Ga0078972_1011073_pt1 | contig 16385 bp, 17 predicted proteins | sample YelNatPaOPGAMG01_FD_67568 | JGI IMG/M metagenome (GOLD analysis project Ga0078972, IMG submission 67568) | Hot spring thermophilic microbial communities from Obsidian Pool, Yellowstone National Park, USA - OP-RAMG-01 (SPADES assembly) (version 2) | ecosystem: Environmental > Aquatic > Thermal...
GACATCAGGTCGTAAAGTGAATTTTCATCGATCTCCAACTGTTATCATTTCTTGAATTAAAACTAAACACTTAAGCCTTTAGTCCATGGGGCTGAACTCATGCCATGGATGACAGAATGGATCAACCCGGAACTCCTTTTCTCATTTTTCAATGGTACAGTCACATTAATTATTCACTGTCCATTACTCATGTTATAATGTCCAGGATTGTCAAGATTCCACCGTCATTGTGCATAAGGTGCAGAGGCACAAAAATGCTCTGTGGGCTTACATATTGCCCCATAGAGGTTGGCAGGATGGCCAGGACTCTCGTAACCGATTTTAAGGGAACTGAACTTGTGGGAGACAGTCCTCCAACAATATTTGTTGGAAGGTACGGATATCCTTCAGTAAGAGTTTATCCCTCAGCACCACCAGTAAGGGGAGACACTTCATCCTATGAGAAACCTGGTGAATGGCTTAACATGAAGATGGAGAATTTTCTTTCAATGAGGCTTTCACTCATAAGGGGTGGTATGACCATCAAGGCAGGAAATGCCTCGGATCCTGACAGGACGCTGCAGGATCTTCAGGTGATGTCCCTGAGTGAAACTCCTGCTGAAACATATATTGAATTTCAGAAGCCAATAAATGCTGGCAGCTTTGAGCTTGACGACAGCACTACTCCCATGGGGCCCTGGTCACCTGTCAAGAGAATGAAGATAGAACCTGGGCGGCCGAATATGGCTGCTGAGAAGGCATACTATGACACTGATCTCAAGGCAAATGGGGCAATACTGGATATGTACAGAAAAAATGTGGATGTGCTGGCAATTTCCAAGATACTGAGCATGGGAGTTGTTGGTGAAAAGCCGAACAGAAAGCTCGTACCTACCAGATGGTCTATAACCGCTGTTGACAAAAATATTTCAGACAGTCTTGTTTCAAAAGTAAAGGATTTGCCACAGATTGACGAGTTCCAGGTATACAGGAGATCCACTGACGGAAACCTTTTCACTGCAATACTGTGCCCCACCAACTGGAGATTTGAGTGGGGGGAAGCCTGGTTCCCGGGCAGCACGTGGAATACTTTCGGAGACATGGCCCAGGTTGAGATAGATTCAGAGGGGTACGGGGGAAGAACCACATATCCCGGTATTGGGGGATGTTATTATGCAAGCAGGCTTGCCGTTACGGAGAAATTTACAGAGATGGGGAGAGGAGGATCAGCAATGCTCTGGAGGGAGATATATCCAAATTTCAACCTTCCCATAGGGGTGTGGTATGTAAGGGAGAACCTCAGGGAGATGTTCAGAACCAAACCTGTAAAATTTGACAATTTCCAGGCTGCCCTGCAGTCTCTGGCACCTCACTTCAAGGTGGGACTTAACAGATGGGTGGAAAAGTCTCCGTCCTATGCCATAATGAAAAGCAACCTTTACAGTTTCGGGTGAATTCCATGTTCCCATATACCGTTAAAGAGATCAATACTGGAATTGCACTATCTCCATCCTCAATGAAAGAGCTGAAGTATGCTGTAAATCCATACAGCGGTTGCACACATGGATGCCTGTACTGCTATGCAATGGATATGACGCCATCCAGGCAGGGTGATACAGAGTGGGGAAAGACTGTCTATGTAAAAAGAAATTTTATTGATGTCCTTAAGAGTGATGTTAAAAGATCAAGGCGTGGGCTGGTAGGGATGTCAACTGTAACTGACGCATACCAGCCTGTTGACACTAAATACAGGCTGGCCAGGGAAACCCTGAGGGTTCTTCTTACACATGGCTTCCGTGTATCTGTACAGACTAAATCCTCTCTTGTTCTTCGTGATTTTGACCTTATCTCAGAACATAGGAATATTTCCGATGTTGGAACAACAATAACAACAATGGATCATGAACTGTCCAGGAAGATTGAACCACTCACTCCCGGCCCCCTGGCCAGGATGAAAATAGTGGAGAATGCCGGCAAGGAAAACATAAGAAGATGGATCTTCTATGGCCCAATAATAAGAGGGTTCAATGATAGTGAGGAGAATAATGCCTCAATCATAGAATTTGCAGAATCCACCGGAACCAGAATAATAATTGACAGATATAACAGCTACAGAACCCCTGACATAATGCTTGAAAAAAATGGCATTAAGGTAAAAGGTGTTGAATACAGCAACTGGTGGAAAAAATTCTCAATGGGATTCAGGGAAGCATGCATTAAAAAAAATGTAATGTGCAACCTTGAATCCCAGGAATGGTTCTTCCAGAACCTGGACACAACCAGACCTCTCTTCTGACGTCTATTGAAAATTATTGAAATATTGGATTCTTCTGCCTTACAAATTTATTATTCTGCAGATCCCGAAGAGCCTCCTTTATCTGATCCTCTGTGTTCATAACAATTGGCCCGTACCAGTATATATCTTCATTGAGTGGCTTCCCGGTTATGAGGAGAAACCTGAAATTGGTGCTCCCTGTAATTATGGAGATTCTTTCCCCTTCCCTGGACATGACTGCTGCCATGCCTCCTTTCAGCTGTACTTTCTCACTACCCCCTGTTAATGCAGTTCCTTCCACAGCATAGATAATGGATGTATGGCCTCTTTCCGGCCTGTAACTGAACTCCGCCTCAGGTTCCATAATCACGTCCAGATAGGAAGGATTGATGCCGTATCCACCCTGGAAGGGTCCTTCCGTTTTCATGTAGTTACCTGCTATTATCTTGACAGTAGATCCTTCACCGTTATCCACAACAGGGGTATCTTTCTGGACAATTCCCCTGTAAGTGGGATCAGTCATCTTCATACTGGCAGGGAGATTGATCCATAACTGGAACCCTTTCAGCCCTTTTGGGTTTCCCACAACCCGTAACTTTTCCTCCGGATCATCAATGTTTATTGGCTTCGGCATCTCCTGGTGGAATATTCCGCTCCCTGCGGTCATCCATTGAAGATCATTTGGAAAGATTACACCCTTATTCCCCTCACTGTCTTCATGATATGCCTTCCCCTGAAGCATATACGTTACGGTTTCTATTCCTCTGTGAGGATGCCATGGGAATCCTGCCAGATATTCCTCCGGGTTTTCAGACCCAAAGTTGTCCAGGAGAAGAAATGGATCTGTAATCTTTGCTGATAAATGGCCTCCAAATATCCTGTTCAGCCTTACTCCTGCACCATCCATTGTACTGTTTCCCGTGAATATTTTGTCAACTACTTTCAACCTGTCTTCACTCAATTTCACCACTCCCTCCGCCTGTATTATAATTTGAAATGATCATCATTTACATTATCATCTCAATATATGATATACATGGTAAAGTAGATATCAAAAATACACTTAAATACTTTATGTTACTTACATGTACGTGTCTGAGATTATGACCAAATCTGAAAGAGGTTTAAATGCAAATACTTGCCCTATTGTATCTGCAATAAAGGAAATAGGTGGTGAATGGAACTTCATAATAATTAGATATCTTCTTGAAAATAGCATGGGATTCAATGAGATACTTCGTAGAGCTTCGGGAATCAGTTCAAGGACACTCTCAGCGGTACTTAAGGATCTTGCAGGAAAGGGCATAGTGAAAAGAGAGATCGTTTCAACCCAACCCTTTCAGGTTAGATATTCACTGACTGAAAAAGGGAATGCACTGAGGCCAATAGTGGATGGCCTTGGAAAATGGGGTGAAATGTGGGTTGCAGAGAGAAAGGAAGAAAGCTACCCTTCATAGTATTCTCCAGTTATTGTTTTCCATTTCCTGAAATTTGAAAGTATCTGGCTTCTTGTAGCATGCCTTTAGCTGGCAGCAGTATTTTAAAAATAGGATTGATTTTTTATGTTTGTATTAATGGATAATGACCAAAATTCAGGGGGAATTTAAATGAGATCCCAAATTATGATCGGACTATTGAGGTTGCATTTAGATAATAAACCGGAGCATAGAATGAGTAAGAACTTCCACCATAGTTGAATGTTATAGGTGTAGAACTATGGTAATATGCAATTGTGCAGTTTGAACCTGAAACACCAGGGAATTGGTAATTTGGCATTCCTGATCCTATGCTGGCCGTTTTAGTTTCTGAAATGAAGCTAATGGTGCTGAAAAGTCCAGTTATTGTAGCTGCCATGCCAGTAGCCTGAGAAATAAGATCGAGGGAATCTGCCACAATTACTAATTCTGAGGCATCAAAATCTACACCGTTCAGGGCAGAAAGTGTATCTGTGATTGCCATTAACAGAATCATAGAACCGGAATCGCAACACCATCACCTCTGGGGTCAGAACCTCCCATTGCCGATCCTGAATCAGTAAGTGCAGTTATCTGAGCATGTCCAGTCTGTGATGAATATCTTCCTATATTCTTTATATTAAGGCCTGCGAACATCTTTCCCTGAATCATTGAACTCAGATCATTTTCGTATATGAGAGTATTTGGATTTTCATATATGGTCCCAGGGAAAGCCCACCTGGGCATATCAAGTGAAAGTTGCGGATCAAGCCCTCTGTCTATAAGATTCCTCAGGATCTGGACATGAATTTGAGGTTGTATATCACCTCCCATTGTACCTAACGAATACCTGAAATCCCCATCTTTCTCAACCATTGCAGCGCACAGTGTGTGGAAAGTTCTCTTGCCTGGCTTAAGGGCATTGTGGTGCGAACTCTCCAGGCTGAAATATGAACCACGGTTCTGGAGAACAAATCCAAGAGATTTTGGCATTATGCCTGACCCGAACCCCATATAGTTGCTCTGAATTACTGAAACGCTGTTTCCTTCTGAATCACATATAGAAAAGTATGTGGTATCCCCAGGATCGGTGTTTTCCGTATTGTTATTATTCAACCTTAACTGTTTATGAAGAAGATCTCCGGCGTATTTTTTTGTAAGGAAATCTGATGGCATGATCAGATGTTCAGGGTCTGTTATATGTTTATTCCTCCATTTGTATGAGGTAATTCCGGATCTTATTATATCCTCCAGTTCAATTTTACTTGATCCACTGCTTTCCTCTTCCATCTCCTCGATCATGTTTAACCACAGAAGCGCCGTTGCTCCCTGTGAGTTTGGATTTGTCTCATAGACTCTGTGACCATGATAATCCGTATGAAGGGGCTTATTCACAGTTACGAGATGTTTCCTCAGGTCTTCATGATCCATAAGAACACCGGTATCAGAAAGTCCTTTGATTATTCTGTCGGCTAGATTTCCATCGTAGAAAGATTCTGGCCCTTCCATAGCGATTTCGGAAAGTGTTTGAGCAAGATCTTTCTGCCTGAATATTTCACCTGGGAGAGGCGTTCTTCTACCAGGACGGAATATCCTGTTCCATTCCTCGAACTCCTTGAAAATTCTTGATGTGGCTTCAATAGATGATGAATAGTTGTGAGTTACTGGAAATCCATTATCTGCAAGGCTTATGGCTGGCTTGAGAAGATCCCTGATCTCCATTGTGCCAAAATCCCTGTTCAGAGTTTTCCACATTGAGACAATTCCCGGAACTGTCAGAGCAGAATAAGGTCCCCGGCTGGGAAGATTATTCATGCCAAGTTTCTGGAAATGTTCAATGGTTGCTTTGGAGAATGATCTTCCGCTGCCGTTGTAATCTGTTATGCCTTTCCCGTCCATTCTCACCAGAGCAAACATGTCACCACCCAGCCCGCAAAGGTTGTTCTGTGTGACACAAAGAGCTGCACTGGCTGCTATGGCCGCATCTACAACATTTCCACCCATCTCAATTATCTTCGATCCAATAAGTGATGCCTGAAGGCTTGATGTGGCAGTTACTCCCCTTAATGACATGGCGTCCGGCCTTGTCCTGAAAATACTTTCCTCTGACATTGTAACATAACCATATGCGTATGCAGCTATAAAATAATAAGCATTTCAGATTACTTTTCCAGCTTTTCCTTGAATGCTTCCTCGAGAATTGAGGCTATTGCTTCGTCAACTTCTTTCCCTATCTCTCCAAGCCCAAATTTTGCGAATAATGGTTCAGATGGGTTGTAAAGACATACAGCATAGTTATTTTCTTCATAAATGTAGACCCTGACAGGTGGAATTATTCCTGCTTCCAGATTTTTCTCAAATACCTTCTTTGCAAGTTTTGGATTAAAAAGTTCAAAAATCTGGTTCCCGCCTATCTGTTCTCCTATTTTTTTAAGGTTGTCCTGTGCATTGATTCTTGAAACTATTTTCATTTTGCTTATGGAGATGGCATTTTCTAATTTCTTTATGGCCTCCTGGAAAGCTATTTCTGTTATGTATTTCATGGAATCTTTTGGATATTTGATCATTAACTATTAACTCTTATTGGTAAGATAGTGTAAGAAAATTGCTGTAATTTCGAAAAGATCCTGTTCAACCCTAATTAACGTGCTCCCTTTATTCATTGGACATTTATAAGAGAGATAATATACTGTTAAATGTATATAAGGGGGAGTCCAGAGGGGGATTTACAAATCTCCTGCACACTCCCAATGGAATAGGTGATACACATGCCTGAGAAATTTACAGTTGAACAGAAGGAACAGATCGTCATTGAATCCTTTACAGCAACAAACATTGCTGAACTTTGCAGAAAATATGGTGTATCGGTTGCACAGTTCCACAGGTGGAAGAAACGCTTCCTTGAGGGTGGAAGGAAAGGACTTGGAGAATCATCCAAATCCTCCAGGAGAAATGAATACCAGAAGGAAATCGATGACCTGAAGCGTCTTGTGGGAGATCAGGCTCTTGCCATAGATGCCTTAAAAAAAAATCTACGGGGGAGGAGATAATGGCTGCTGTTTGTAAACGATCATTGAAAAATATCCAAAATCGGCCCATGTAAAATTTGCCATCCCAAATGGATCAAAAAAAGCCAGAAGCGGCATATCCATTCGTTTCCTGAAAAATAACTATTCGGCATTTTTCCATAAGAGAAGAGCCGCCAGTGCAGGAATTACGGACCACATAACCAGTATTACAATGTAATCTGTGAGACCAAACCCAAATGGAACGGGAATCGAAACTTTTGTTGTGGGAATTAGATCGACCTGCATAATGGTGAGAACGTTAAATGGATCAAGAACCTCAATGCCATAGAGAATGAGAGGGCTCAGCACTATACCCTTCGTTAACATAAGGGGGTAAAGTCCGACCAGCAGTTGGTCCAGAAGATAATAGAGGCCAAAGAAAATGGCAAAAGGAGCAAGAACATTCACAGTTGTGCTTCTGGCTCTGGAGGATATTAGAAAAGACAGTGATATGAAGGCGACGCCCACAAGAAACAGTGACGTCAACACAAAGAAATCTGTTTCGGGAGTTGGGAATACTCCTGTATAATAAAAAATTGTAATGAGGAAACCTGCAAATCCTAAAAGTATTACCGTTAAGAGTAATATAAACGATCCAACCATCCTCTTCAACATTAAGCCGACCCTGCTCCCTGATCGGGAAAGATAAAGATCCGTACTGCCACTGCTCTTGGGCAGGCCAAATATAACCACTTCCGATAAGATTCCAAGAAGAACCGGGATTATTGAGGGAAATCCAAAGAAAACACTGTAGATAGGTGCTGTAAGCAATTCACTGGTTGGTGGCCGGTATACTTCTGGCACATAGTCTGGTATGAAATAGTTGGATAAAGTCAGATTTACCCACTTTCCGTTCTCATATTCCTGCGGGAATCCAAATAGCAGATTGGCCTTTGAAAGGTTACCCTTTGGTATTGAATTATAATTAGGGTATACTATAGTGTTCGTATAGTCCCCTATGATTCCCATATTTATATAACCGGATACAACCTTGGTGGGCAAATTGAGAGGGCAAGGTGGCCCAAATGGTGGACATGTTGTGCGGTTGTTTGTATAAAATAGTCTGAATTCATGATCAGGGACCTGGTATCCATTTGAATTATAGTGGAAAAAAAGGAAGGCGGTTTCGTAAGAATATCTTCCCTTAACCACATAAATTTGATTGTATGTAAAATTTGAATTTTGTGGCGTAATTGAGGTTTCTGATCCACCAATAAAATCAACATCACTTTTGTTCAGTGGCGGAAGAACAGGAACGTTGTAACTTGCACAGTAGCTAAGGTTGGGGTTCTTCAATTTAAAATTGACTAAGGAGTAGCCATGGGAATTTATTGTTGAGTTCTTTTCCATATAAAACCCGGTAGATGAGTTTGTCAAAGAGTTTGAAACAACGGCACCTGTCATGGGTTCTCCGTACTGATCGAAATATATGTCCAGTATATGGAACGTATTGTTAGTAATCCAGTGTTGCATTGATCCTAAACCCCCTACAGGGCGCAGCGATGGAGCTGAACTCGGGGCCTCTGACACGGAAAGCGTAATAAAAACTGCTGACAGTATTATGACCAGTACAACTATTCTCAGTCTTATGAAGAGAGGTTTTATTGTTGAAATTATGGACCTACTGATCCTTGATCTTGCGTAAGAAGAATTCCTCAAGCCTTTCACCCCCGTAATTTATTGATTCAAGTTCAAGCCCGTTAAGATCCAAAAACTTAACAAGATCATGGGCATTTTTTATATTTCTGTCCCCTATGCGAATCAGATATTTTTCCCTGTATTCATAGACTTCTCCAATTCTTTCAAGGATTTTGATTATGGTGTTTCTTGGACCCTTTACCTTTATCTCTGCCACATGCTTATTCATTATTTCAGATAATTTTGATATAACAACGATTGATCCATTATGAATTATTGCCACCCTGTCGGCTGTCTCTTCTATCTCGGGAAGGATATGAGAAGATAGGATTATTGCACTTCCTCGGTTCCTGAGTTCCAACAAAATATCCTTGAGCAATCTTATTCCAACAGGATCAAGCCCGGAGAAAGATTCATCGAAGAGATAGTTTTTCGGGTTTTGAAAAAGGGCAAGTGCAATTAGAAATCTTTTCTTCATTCCGTTGGAGAATGAGGAAAATCTTTTATCGCTGAGATTTTTTAACCCAACTTTAACCATAACGTTTTCCGATTTTTCTTTTGTTTCGGATCGACTGTAATCGAAAAGTGTACCGAAATCCGAGAACATGTTGTCAGGAGTATCAAGATTCTCAAGAATTGGATATTCCGGTATCCATCCAACATTTCTCAATGCCAATGAACGTCTCTTTCGCACACTCATGCCGTCTATGATAACATCCCCGCTATCTGGTATCACAATGCCAGTAGCAATCTTGATGCAGGTGGTCTTTCCGGCCCCGTTTATGCCAGCAAGTCCAAGAATCTCATGATCCTTTGCCTCAAATGTAACTGACGATACAGCAGTCTTCTTTCCGTAAGTTTTTGTTACATTTTTGAACTCTATCATAGGTATTTTGACCTCCTGAAATATAATTTGATAAATATTTGGCTATATAACCCTAATGCTTATGATTAAGAATTCTCCCACTGGACCGTAAAACTGCACTGGTTTGTTCCTGTAAGTCCTGAGGTAGATGCAAGAATGGTCCCATCGCTCACCATATCTATTTTGTAATTGGCAAGCTGACCTATGTAATAGGTAGGTGGCAGAGGCACCCTTTCCGGGTTGTAACTGAAATTAGCGGCAACATACTCCGGGGCACCAGATTCCACAACGGCCTGATCGGGTGTGCTGTGTGTGAAAACTGGACCAAACTGAGCCGTCCCAAAGTCTGCTAGACTGTAAGGAGATATATTTGGATTTTCTTCGATCCATTCTGCTGATAGCATACTCGAATCGAAATTAAACACTTGAGAAGTATTTGTTTGTCCTGTAGTAACGTCTGTCAACTGAACTTGCCAGTTGTTTGTCCCTATTTCGTCCAAATATATAGAAGCCGAGATGACATTTCCAGGTTCAATTGTCAAAGGAGGATGATAAATTTTGCCTGGAATGAGCTCAATCCATGCATAATATGAAACACCGTTTGGACCTGATTCTGAATCCGTTCCAGTCTGAATCAAGGTTCGACCAGAGAAAAAGCCACCGATTCCTATCCATTGAGCAGCGTTACCATTAGGACTGGAGGAGACTGATTGTACAATCCATGAACCGCAAACTGTTTGAAAATTTGGTTGAGGATTTGAAAAACTGGTCGCGGCAACGTATCCCGACCAATGCGAATTGGTTTCATCAGTTGTGAATCCAGATAATTGTAATGTCGTTATATTGAAATTTACCTTATTTATTATATTTGCAGTCTCAAAGGATTGACCAGAAGGTTGTTTTTCCACGTTGCCATTGTGAATCACCATGCCGGAGAAAGCCAGAAATTTCATCAAAATAGCCATTATGGTGGCACTTAAAAGATTTATTTTCCGATTCATCTTTGTGAATATACTTTAATATATATATATATATTATGTAGTAAATTAGTCTACATTCTTCGTGACACCATGGGGCATAAGATCACGGCTTGTTAAACAACCCGATCGCATGTGTTAAAAAAGTAATTGGGGAAGTCCATTTCAGATAATATCAGGCAACGGTCTTCAGCCTGCTGTACATTCTCAGGGATATGAACATTATCACAACTGTTGTTACAAAAAGAATCAGAGATTCTGTGAGAACCGAACTCACGTATCCGGTATCTATTGATGATCTGATTATATTTGTGATGTAGCTGAGCGGGTTGACCATTGAGATATCCCTCAGGGCAACTGGTGTGGCATTTGTTATGGGATAGAAAGCCGTGCTCGCAAAGTCAAGGAAGAAGTATATCAGGATTGTTAGTACATTATAGGTCTGAAGTGTCCGGACAAGAATTGCTATTATGAGAAATACTGAAGTGAAAAGGAATGATCCCAGAATAAGAGCCATAAAAGTGAATGCCAGTGACGGTGCAGTTAGAATGAATGCACCTGAAACAAAATGGGCTAAAAGGAGCATAATGGCGCTTCCTCCAAATGTGAACACGGTGGATATTACAAGTATTCCCAGAAGATAGTCAAGCCTCCTGAAAGGGCCAACCATAAGCTGCTCAAACATGTGCCATCTCCTGTCCGACCATAGCATGCTTCCCCCAATATTTCCAGCAGTGAGAGCCTGCATCCCTATTATCCCTGGGGCAAGGAATTTAGTATAGCTCACTACACTTCCATTGACCGTTACTCCCGGAATTATGCTCTGGAACATGGTACCGAGAACGAGAAAATAAAATGCAGGAAGGCCCAGCATGAAGAATATTGTGCCCGGATCTGTATTGACAACTATATTTCTAATTGCCAGCCTTATGAATGAAGGTGTTTTCATCAGGAATTCACCACTTTAAGGAATACCTCGTCCAGAGAGGGCTCAGAACTCTCCATGGATTCTATTCCGAGATCGTGCCTCTCAAACACCATGGCTATCTTTGCAATTTTTTTGGAAATTTCATATCCAAGCACAAAAACTGAATCTCCCTCAAGTCTTGCTTCCTCAATTCCATCTATGGAAGAGATCTCATCAACAACTTTCTGTTTCTCATCTTTATTGCTGTCACCTGAGAGCCTGACATGGATCTCCTTGAGCTTTCCAAATTTTTCCTTAAGGAACTTGGAAGTCCCTTCAGCCCTTATATTTCCATTAACCATTATCCCGATTCTGTCACAGATATAATCTGCTTCTTCCAGAATCTGGGTTGTGAACAGCACAGTCAGCCCGCCATGTGCCCTATGGGTAATGTAATCAAGGACTCTTCTCCTCATCTCAGGATCCATTCCCACTGTGGGTTCATCCAGAAAGACCAGATCCATATCGTGAAGGAATTCCCTTGCTACCTGAAGCCTTTTTTTCTGTCCTCCCGATATCTCGAAAGCTCTCTTTTTTCTTACCTCCTCAAGATCAAAAAGATCCATCATTTCATTTATCCTTGTCTTTGCAGTTTCCCTGTCAACTTCCCAGAGCATGGAATAGACCTTGAGGTTGTTTTCAACTGTTGTGAAGTCGAAGGATTCGTCCTGCTGAACCACACCTATTCGTTTTCTGATTGCGTTTGCCCTTTTCCTGACGTCCATGCCCAGAACCTGGGCTTCGCCTGATGTTGGGTTCATGAGTGTCGTGAGTATCTTAATGGTGGTTGATTTGCCGGCACCATTCTTCCCCAGAAGACCATAAATCTCATTATACTTGATTTCAAGGTTAAGTTTATCGACAGCAACTTTGCCACCATCGTATACCTTAACCAGATCCTTTGTGTAAACTGCAAAGTCGCTATCCATCAGACCCCATTATGGCGACATATAAGAAATTTTACAGTTATATTATTCATTTTTAGGTTTGTCAATATAGTTACCAGAACTTTTTGAAATGTTAATTAGTGAAATTTGCATTTACTTCAGAATGCATCTCAGTGTAAAAGTGATTTCAATCATTATATCCATAATAATAGTGGCCTCAGCAGCTGGAGTATTGCTTTACAGAAATTACGAAAAGGAGACAACCGGTAAAATAGATTTTTACATTGCATCAGATGAAGTCCCAAATGTTTCTGGGATATACCTTACACTTTCTGAAATAGGAGCCTATAATGGAGCTGGTTGGTCAAACCATTCAATATACGAAACAACAGACCTGTACCTGGACAATTTTTCATCCCCTGGACTCATAGCTGAGATTAATCTACCTTCTCAAGACTATTCTGAATTCGCGCTTTATATATCATCTGCTTATATTGGTGTTTCAGGATCCTACTACAACCTATCCCTTGCATCAGATCATACATTAAATCAACTGAATATCAACCTTGCAGGAGGAACGACGGTTAACCTTCTGTTTGGATTCAAAATTGCAGGAAATCTAAATATCTCTCAAAGAACCTTAATCCCAGTAACCACTCTTAGTAAACAGTGATTGGTTTCTCACTAAAGTCTCATCGAAAAGAATAAAGAAAATTTTTTACCACGTCACATCTAAATTTTTTTCATTGAATATTTCACTAAGTGCTATTCGCTTATTGTATCTGTTTCCACCAATCACATTGAACCCGAGTTTTCTTAAAATAGCTTCCAATATTTTGATTCGCCAGGTGCCATTCTTTCACGACTTTGACCGGACCAGGATTATGCTATTTTCTTCAAGCATTGTTCCAGGGATCATGCTGCTTATTTCGGTGCTACCCCATATGTAATGAAATTGGCTCTTCACACTTTAGTGTGGGTCAAATAAATGTAAAATCGGTTTCGGAATTAGAAATATAGAGAGAAAGTTAGTAGCCATTTTAGTGCCAAAAGGTAAAGATAAGATACCTTCGATAAAGCCTTGAAAAAGACTGTTTTGAATCATAATGTCTGGAAATTTACCCACACAAAAGCCCGATGACCCATGAAATTATTTACCGAGGCAGCCGCATGGGCCATAATTAAAATGATGAGCAAATCTGGTTAATAAAGATTTTAAAACTGCCCCTTAGCATAACCTTCACATTGTAAAATGGTCTCTTTTGAACTGGAAGTAATCTTCAGGCGTTATCCACTTAACCTCACTGGGGTCTTTAATTTTCCAGTTTTTGCATATTGAAATTATATTATCCACTGAAATCGTATATATCTGGATCTTACTGTCACCATCAAAGAAGCAGAGCAGGGCATGCCTGAAATTGGCCAAATTGGAAACTTCTTCAGCCGTAATGGGAAATGATCTGCTTTCTGACAATGCCTTGATAAGCAAAAGTCCCTCTCCACCGCCTATCCAGAGATTTCCATTTTCCCCGTTCGTATAATCAACCTTTACTTTGTTTCCTGCCATTGTACGATCATAGGCGATCTTAAACAGAAAAAGGTTGTGCAGATGAGTGTCGTACCCAAAAGATTGAATCAATTAAAGCTCCTCAATTTTCCCACTGGATAATTGCTGGAGTAATCTGCCATTTCAGGCATTAATTCCCAATAATCACGTATCAAAGCCCTGGAACTCCATATTCCCAAATTTTCTATAAACCGTTTATATAAATGGTGGAGACCCATTACTTTCCGGGTCTTTATGATCGATATTGTTATTTGATCATGATATTTCTGAAATTTATTCCTGGTTAATGAACTAAAATAACCTTTAAACTGAAATTGGCTATCTATTCTCTCCGTGATTTTTAAAATATCTACTGGAATATGGCATACTTGGGGAACTTCAGTTTCTCTGCCACTGTACCTATTAATTTCCAGAGTTAATCTCTGTAACAGCACATAATTTCCAATGTGTGGTAACATAAACAATTCTGGAAAATTATAAATTGATTTCATTTAAATTTCATCTCTTTTTCTATTCAAAGTTTTATTGTTTGTATACTGTTTCCTAATCCAGATAGTATACGTTGAAGCCTTTAAAATGTACGGAAATTTGGATATGAACCGTTAGTTCCATAAAATTATAGGGAAGTATTGTATACATACATAGCAGGTATGGATAAGTAGTTATTGGTCATACTGAGCCTTTAGGGGGCTTACAGACAGATAATTTTAAAGATTAATCCAACCACAGGAAGGCTGCTTATCTGGAAGTCCATAAGAATCACAAACCAAATAATGTTTATATATTTATATTGGAAATTATTGAATTTCTTATCTACAGGTATACTTCTCCAGGCAGGCCTTTTATGAAACAAATATGGGCTGGGACGAGCATTGAATCTGGTTCAAATAACTTTGAAATTTATGAAATTGTTACTGCAACCCATTATGGACACCCGCAACTAAAATAAGCAGTTGGGAAACTTTTTTTGTAAGTTGAAAAATGTAAAGGAAAAGTCGAAAATTCTGGCGGATAAAAATGTGACGCGATGGGGACACTGGGATTTGAACCCAGATCTACGGGTCTCTTCCGGTTCATAGTTCCAGTCACTCATCATTTAATCAGACGACCCATAGCTAATCACACCCTGACTGGAGCCCGCTAGGATACCTGACTACCCCATATCCCCATTCTCTGGCTACCTTCCTGAATAACAGCTACCTTAAATTTTCTTTGCATGCTTTTACTGTTTCAGGAACAGTGAAATGATCTCTTTATTGCTGATTCCTGGATACCATTCCTTTCATCTGTTCAACACTCCTCAGAAGTCTTTCTCTTTCAAACCCCTGTTCACACATTGGATCATTAAGAAACTTCTGGGCACCGTCAAGAGCCTGCCCAGCCTTGTCCATATCCTTGGACTGGTAATACAGTGTTGCAAGTGCAATCTCTGTCTGGGCTGCATCCAGTATCCTTTTTGGATCTATTGAAGACTGATCCTCCCTGAGTCTTGATTCGAGTTTTTCAACAGCTGTTGCCTGGTCCATGCCTCCGGTGTTTACCATTCCCGGGCCAGCACCTCTTGATCTCATGTATCTTCCCCTCAAGATTGTGCTTACAACAATACTTGCACCGAAAACCACAAAGATGCCGATGCCAAAATCAGTTGTGCTTGTGAGTATACCCAGATACTCCGCAATATAAAGTATTGCATACCCCACAAACAGGATAAGAATCCCGGCAAATCTGTATATTGCAGGCATTCTCTGCCCCCTGTTCATCATCATTGGGTTCATTGATTGCTGCTGTGCGCCTGGTGTTCCCATCCCCATGCCCATATATGCCATTGCATTCTGGATCCTGATTTTTTCTCTGGAGTTTGGGCACAACGGATCATCAAGTGTCTTCCTGGCATCCTCCATTAGCTGGCTCGCTTTTGCCATGTCTCCGGTCTGCCTGTACAATCTGGCTAACTTTAGCTGTTTTGTGGCCAGACGTGTACAATTTGTTCCATCACCGGAAAGAATCCTATCACTTTCAATCTGGTTTTCAAGGTCCTGAATCTGCTGCTGCTTGTTCGCCAATCTTTTACATCTCCAATTTTATTGGACTAGCTTTCAAATTTTATATCAATTTATATTAAACATGAATCATATAGTCCGTACTGCTAGTATGGGAAATGCATTATTAATAAATTAAGGTTTATCATGGATATAAAGAATAAGAATATGGATGAATGTGGAATTTGTTTTAGAAATTTCAAATCAAAAAGAAATAATGGTTACTCCCTGTTGGCTCTTCTTTCTCTCTTGAGTCTTCTTATCCTCTTTTTTCTCCATTTCCATCGCATGTTTCCTCGTTTTTTCCAATCTCTTGAGCTTCTTTTCAATGTCTCACCTCATTATTTATTTGGATATAAAGGTTTTAACCTAACATTAATCAGCCATAATATGGAACTGATGCCCTGACATTGATTCTGGTTATAAAAAACTACTTCATGCAGCATTTTACTACAATGTATCCCTATCCCATATTCTACATTGCATACCATGGAAATCTGAATGAGTATAATCTCATAGTTTCCCATAATTTGCATACTGAGTTGTTTTTTATCACATCGAGCGTGAAAACCCACCTCTTCAGGGGTGGGATGAGAGCGAACAGAAATCTTAATAACACTAACGTGTTTACATAACTACCATGTTCAGATCCTACAAATTCCGGATGTA
>Ga0078972_1011075_pt1 | contig 16374 bp, 13 predicted proteins | sample YelNatPaOPGAMG01_FD_67568 | JGI IMG/M metagenome (GOLD analysis project Ga0078972, IMG submission 67568) | Hot spring thermophilic microbial communities from Obsidian Pool, Yellowstone National Park, USA - OP-RAMG-01 (SPADES assembly) (version 2) | ecosystem: Environmental > Aquatic > Thermal...
GGATTCCTTTCTTCGATAACGAAACGGCATGTCTGGCGCTGAGATAATCGGGGTGAAGATCGCACGCTACCACGACCGGTTCGCGCCCTATCAGCCCCTTCAGATGTTCTATCGCGTTTACGAAGGACTCGTAAGCGGCCGGATTGGTCAGGTCGCCGATGTGCTCGCTGAGAAATCCCTCGTCGCCTCGTGTAAGACAGATCGTGTTCTTCAGTTCGGCCCCGCCCCCAAGCACGCGGCGGAGATCGAGGACAAACGAAGGATTCTTGTTGTTCATTGTTCACCTCCCCTTGACCCCGACGGAAGACGTCGCGGTCGGAGGTGAACCAGGGGGCTCTAAATTCGGAAGACGCTCCGATGGATCACATCATATGCCGCGATGTACAAAGGTCGCAGGCCGGGTTCTTCAACTTCACCTTGATTCGATTTTTGCAATACTCTCAGGCAACTGTGACTGCCATCCGAATCGCTCAAAGGGGTCCTCCATCTTTGCTGAGCGCATGAATCGCGCCCCTTCAACTTGTTCCGACAAAACATACCCAGCGAAGTGGGGTAAGTCAATTTTTTTTACTTTTCTTGAGGGGGCGTTTTGTCTTGCTTCATTCGTTCATCAATTCTAAAATAACCCTCGCTCTTAAGGACTAGCTCGAATAACCAGCATGAGTAATTCACGAATACTCGTTGTCGAAGACCATCCTGCCAGCCTTCGCATGCTTTCTAAGATGCTTGCAAGGCAGTACAACGTCATTCCGGCGAGTTCCGGAGACGAGGCCATCTCCCGAGCGAAACAGGAAAACCCCGATCTGGTCCTCCTCGACATAGAAATGCCTGGTCTGGATGGTTTCCAGACCTTCGATATCTTAAAGAAAGAGGTCCTCCCCCCAGCCGTTCCGGTCATTTTCCTCACCGCGAGAGAAGACTCCCAGAGTCGAGAAAAAGGGCTGGAAGCAGGCGCGGTGGACTACATAACCAAACCGTACGACAGCCAAGAATTGGCAATCAAGGTCAAGAACCATCTCGCTCTCTATGAAGCCCGCAAAGAGATTGAGAAAAGAAACCGTATCATGGCCAGAGAGATGGAGATGGCGTCGCAACTACAAAACTCTCTCTTGCCTCACGAATTTCCCCGTTGTGACCGAGTCGATTTTTATGTCGTATATCAGCCGGTTTCCGAGGCGGGAGGCGATTTCTACGACGCGGTGGAGCTGCCAGACGGTTACCTCGGTTTTGCCCAAGTGGATGTGTCAGGACATGGGGTTTCTGCGGCAATGATCGGGGCGATGTTCAAGATGGCATTCCAGTCCTTTGCCAGATCCACCCTTTCTCCTGCGAGGCTCATGGCAGAATTGAACGACTCTCTGGTCCGCATTCTACCAGATGCCGACTTCCTCACGGTATTCTACGGCGTGCTCCACAAGAGTGGGCTTGAACTCGTGTTCACCAACGCAGGCCATCCTCGACCCTTGGTCTATCGCAGACAAAACAAAGGATTGGAAGAGCTTGAGGTGGGAGGGCCTCTCCTGGGGGCTTTCCCGGGGATGTATTACGAGGAGGGGACGGTTCTCCTAAAATCAGGAGACAGAATCCTGGTATTCACTGATGGCGTCACAGAAGCCTCAAAAAGCTCCGATAACAATGCATTTTACGGAGAGGAAAGACTCAGGGAAGTTTTTGTCCAAAGCTGCGAGATTGAGCCTGAGAAGGCTCTTCCGTACATCATGAAAGATCTTGAGCAGTTCAGGGAGGATACCACGTTTGACGACGACGTCACCATGATTCTTGCGGCGGTTAAATAGGAGCATCTCCTTGTTCATCCGGCGAAGAATCTGCCATGCAACAAGGGGCTTTGCCCTAGGACCTCGAAGATAAGACTGTTCGTTGGAACGGTCTGAGCCTTTGCATTTTGCGCGCCAAGAAGGAGACATCTTCATGCAAGTACAAGCGACCAATGGAGTTACCGTCATATCCATGGACGAGAGATTTGACGCCACGGTGGCGCAGAAACTCAAGGACACCGTGAAGAGCCTTGCCGAGCGAGCCCAGACAAAGCTCGTGATCGATCTCTCACATACGAGATTCATCGACAGCTCAGGATGCGGCGCCCTCGTCGCCTCGCTGCGGGTTCTCATGAAAAACAAGGGCGATATGAAAATAGCCGGCCCCTCAGCTCAAGCCAGGTCGCTGTTTCAGTTGACGCGGCTCAATCGCGTCTTTGAAATTTATGACACGCTTCCAGAAGCGTTGAAATCTTTTGCTTCATAGGGACAGCGCATGCCTTGCTTCCAATGCATGTGAACTCTCCAAAAAATTTGTAACGGGGAATACGTTCATGAGGTCAAACTTCTCCTTGAAAATTGAGGTACCGGCGAAGATATTCATGCTCCGGCCGCTGGGTTTTTTTGTTCGATCCCTCATTGAGCAGTTAACAGACAATTGCGACGCCTCCGAGGTGATCGATAGGGTCGAGCTGGCCTTTAGCGAGGCGTTCACCAATATCTGTCGCCACGCATACGGAGTGACGCGCGAGGGCCCCGCAATCATCGAAATAAAAGCAAGCGATGATCAACTCACCTTTGTCTTCACTGACTTCGGGCAAGGATTCAACCCAGAAAACGTCGCGCCCCCAAATTTGGACGAGCCACGCGAAGGCGGGTTGGGGTTATGGCTCATGAAACAGGTCATGGATGAATATACGTATCAGTCCGAACCTGACGGAAGAAATGTCCTGACTCTCAAGAAGAACATTACCAGATCAAGGGCGGCTTCTTCCGAAAAGACCTAACTGCTCTTGGTCGATGGTTGGAGAATGAACCCGCCATCAGATGTTTCAACGAGCTCCAACCCCCAAAGACTGAGAAAATGTTTTAACGGCCTGCCAAGAATCAAATCCACAATCTCGCTTGCCATCGAAAATCTGTCCGTTACGAACTGACGCGCCGTATGGTCATATCTCAGCAGCTCCAACACTTCCTCGACGCTGTGACCATGAGTGGCCTCAAGCCGCCCCAAAGCCTGCGTCCACTTCTCGAAGGAACAGCGTTCCTCGTGAGCGTTTATGATGTCCCAGAGAGGCGTTATCTGTCTAAAAATATCAGCTCTGGTGATGTATTCCTCAGGAAGCTCCGTCATGCGCTCAGGGTTCCAACATTCCTGCAGCCGGCACTGCAAGGGTCGGTTCTCGTAGATGGAACACAGACCGTCTAGGCCCCGGAAAAAGATGCAGCGGTTTGTTCCGCTTGTGCTGCGGATTTTTATGAATTCATGCGAGAGCGGGACCGCTTTGTCTTCGAAGGGATCGAAGGCGATCTCCCCTTTGCGGATCGTGTAGAGGTGCTCGGGTCGGAGAATCTCCTGACGCAACAACTCCATGTCCTCCATCACGAGGGTAGGGGTGTCCTTCTTGCAGCAAGTCCCACATTTGAGACAGTATGGTCTGGTCTGATAAGCTGCTGTAACGAGCGCTTGTCTCACTTTGTCCCACACTAGTTGCTCGGAATCCCTGCCCTGTTCTGACTCTGCAATTTCCTGAAGCTCGGCTTTGACGCGCTCGATCAAGTCCCTGGGCTCAATTCGAGCCCTTGTCTGCCATATTGCCGTCCTCGCTTCTTCGATAAGGGCAGTGGAAAAAAAATCCCATTCTTGTCTATTGTTCTTGTCTATCAAGATGGCAACGCCCTGCTTTCCCAAGGTCCGGCCAGAGTCAGTCTCCGCCGCGATTGCGGACGGGGGGCACGACCATGTCGTTCGCCGCGTGCTGAACAGACGCCCGCGCCGCAAGTAAACGTGGCATAACCCTTGCGCCTCGGCAGTACGGACCGTGCTAATATAGTTGACCATAGCCTGGTTCCATGCCAGGATCAAGACCGCCTTCGGAAAAAAATATGCGCGCATCTCGCGCATTGAGGTGAAAAGTGAATATACGCTTTTTTGCTTTGTCTGAAATGGATACAGCCTTACGCCAACGCCTTTGCCAACGGACGGCGGTTGACCTGAGTCATCTCGTAAGCCTTGTAGAACCCATGGTGCAACGCGTGCGCTCAGAGGGAGACAAGGCGGTGTCCGAATTGACTCGGGAGTATGATGGCGCTGACATTCCCCCAGGTCGCTTTCGTGTTCACCCTGAGGCAATAGAAGCCGCGCTCCACGCACTCTCTCCTGAATTGAGACAGGCGCTTGAAATCTCCATCGCCAATATCAAACGCTTTCATGAGAAACAACGGGAGCAAGGAAGTTGGCAGACGCATGTGGCGCCTGGCATCTTGGCCGGCGAAAAAGTGGTCCCCATCCCGTCAGCGGGTCTCTATATCCCTCGAGGAAAGGGCTCTTTTCCCTCCATGATGATGATGGCAGGCGTTCCTGCAAAGGTTGCAGGCGTGGAACGCGTCGTCGTCGTGACGCCCCCTGATGCTGATGGAGCCGCAGATAGGGCAACGCTCGCCGCAGCGAGCCTCATCGGCGTCGATGAAATTTACTGTGTAGGCGGCGTCCAGGCCATAGCCGCGCTCGCCTTCGGAACCGAAACCATACCAAAAGTAGCAAAAATTGTGGGGCCTGGGTCGGGCTATGTAATGGCGGCGAAACAACTTGTTTCTCCGTATGTGGATACAGGCCTTCCGGCTGGTCCGAGCGAGGCCATCATCTTGGCAGACGACGCAGTTGACCCGGAAACAGCAGCCACCGATCTCCTCATAGAAGCGGAACACGGCAGCGACTCGTCCGCGTTTCTCCTGACCACATCGGCAACCATGGCTCAGGCCGCCCTGCAATTGATCCCATCCTTGGCGTCGAAACTCCCGGAACCCCGGCGGACGTTTTGCAGACACGTGTTGGAAAACAGTGGGGGAGTCCTGCTCGCCCAGGACATGCATGAGGCCATGGATTTTATCAATGAATTCGCGCCGGAGCATCTGCAAATCCTAACCAGAGATCCCCTGTCAGTTCTCGATCACGTGAAATGCGCTGGCGAGGCGCTCTTGGGCTACTTCACTCCTGGCACGCTTGCAAACTATTCTTTGGGGCCTAATGCCATCCTGCCGACGTCGGGTTTTGCGAGAACCTGGTCCAGTCTCTCAGTACGGGATTTTACGAGAAGAATGTCCTTCGCGATGGTCGATGAAAAAGCGTTTCGAGATCTTGCCCCGCACACAGCCATGCTCGCCCATTACGAGGGATTTCCAGCCCACGCTGCGGCGTTGACCCTTCGGTTGCAAAGACTGTCTGAAGATTCCAGCTCGCACAGCGAGTGAACTTTGCTGTTGCGGATTTTAAGATTGCTTTTGGAATGGAAAGCTGAATGCCATGAGCGCTTTGGTTTCGCCAATTGTGAGCGGCTGCGAGAGGAGAAAGGCTCAAATCAACTCGAACAGCCTCCTGTTGCATCCTTTCGCGCGCCTCCCCATTCTGTCATTTCGAGCGCAGCGAGAAATCTTTCATCCGGAGGCGCGGATTTCTCGGTCGCCGTTTCTTGCTTCGTTCGAGCCTTGGTCCTTCGAAATGAAAGGGGTTCGGCTTTCCTGGCTGCTGTCGCGTTTTTCAAGAGAGTTCAGGAACTCGGCGATGCGGCCATTACTGAAAAAGAACTTAGGAGAATGAGTGGAGCGTGAATCATGGGAAACTCGGTGATGCAAGATGTCAAATGTGAGAGATTCCAGGGCCGTGTGGCTGTGGTGACCGGCGCCGGGCAGGGCATCGGTCAGGCAACCGCTTACCGCTTGGCAAAAGAGGGGGCAAGAATAGCCGTCCTTGACCGGAACGAAGAAACCGCGTCCCGTACATGCCAAGCCATTGCAGATTTTGGAGGGACTGCTCACGCCTTTACGGTGGATGTGGCCGATACCAATGAAGTAGCTGAGACGGTAAACAATGTTCTCGAGACCTTCGGCGCGATACACGTTCTCGTCAACAATGCGGGGTTTGACAAACCTGGCGGTTTCCTGAAGGTCTCGCCCGACGACTTTCAGGACGTGTGGCGCGTCCACGTATTGGGCGCGGTCAACTGTTGTCGGGCAATCGCTCCGTCCATGATCGAGCATGGCTGGGGAAGCATGGTCAATGTGTCATCCATCTATGGACGCGTCGGTTCAAAGGGGGAGTCCGCGTACAGCTCTGCCAAAGCCGCCCTGGTTGGCCTAACCAAGTCCCTGGCGCGTGAATGGGGTGGAAAGGGTATAAGGGTCAATGCCATCCTCCCTGGTCTCACTGATACCCCCACCATAAGGGAACGCATGCACCCCAAATTCAAGGAAGCCATTGTCGCCGACACACCGTTGGGAAGGATTGCAGAACCTGCTGAAATCGCTGCAGCTATCGCATTTCTCGCGTCTGACGATGCAAGTTTTGTTACCGGCGCGACCCTTGAAGTAACCGGCGGCTGGAACGTGTAAAGTAAACCGCTTCTCAGAATGAATCAGGAATTCGACGGGTTATCCGTCATGTTGGGCGCTTTACTTCACGTCGTTCCGAACGAAGCGCGGAATCTTGGCCTGAAAACAAAGTTTTCAGTCGTCGCCTCTCGCTTTGTTCGAGTCCGGCGCGTTCGAAATGACAGGAGCCGTCTTGTCGTGGCCTTCAGGGAGCTTTTCGGAAGCGCTCACGAACCACATGATGCGGATTTCATTCCCACGGAAATTTGGGAATCTGTAGAAAGGCTCGCCGTGTGGACGCTGCTATTCGGATGCTCGTCCCAGGCCGTTTCAATGCTCGTATGCGTGCTGTAGAGCTGCGGCGAGAAAAGGCGTTTTCTCTCCAATGGCCTCTGCGCCCTGAATTGAAAAGGGCCATGGATATTGCGTTGATCGGCGACGCACCTCATAGCAAGCCCGCATCCTTTGAAATCTCTCTTCGGGGAATTCAGGGAGTTGAGAAAGCTTGGGGTCGAGCGTTGCGCCATTTCGGAATCGCTGCACCAGAAAAACGTCCACCTCTCCCAGACTGCGTCTGATTTCATAGAGTTCTCTCTCGGCAACGAGCCCCGGCGCCACGGTGGTGCGGAAGACGATTTCGATGGAAGACCTCTTGAGTATATCGATGCTGCGTTGAATGGTCTCGGGAATCACAGCCGTCCCCGCGACAAGCGAATACAGGCGCCGGTCTAAAGGGGCCTTCACATCCATATACACTGCCGCCACCAAATCGTTTTCTATGAGCTGCTCAAGCAGCGACGGGTTGGAACCGTTGGTATCGAGTTTGACCGGAATGCTGCGTTGGCGCAACAGCGAGAGGAAATCCGGCAAGGCTCGCCTCGCTGTTGGTTCCCCGCCCGTCACGGTGACTCCATCAATCCACTTACTTCTCGATTCGATGTGAGAGAGGATGGCCTCGAGAGAAAGGTCCTCCAAGGTATCCGGATGAAGGACCAGGGAACTGTTGTGGCAGTAAGGACATCGAAACGTGCAGCCGCCGAAAAAGACCACCGAACAGATTTTGTCGGGCCAATCCACCAGCGACGTGGGCGTGTAGCCTTTAATGCCAAAATAAGAGTCGTCTTTCATCTCAGAAAACCATCCTCTTTACGTAATCGGAAATATTCCCATGCCGTTCGCGATGGAAGCGCGGCGCTGCCGAATCGCGGCGCTCTCAACCCGCGCTCATACCGCAAGTCCTTCTAGGTACTTCCGAATATGCCCTACGCCGGTGATAATTTCTCGATTCTCCGACACCAATATCGGGAGCTGTTTTTCCGACAGCGAGACGCACTCGTAGTAGGCAAGCATGGCAAGCGCCTCGGGGTCGTCGCCATCCAACTGCAGCACTTTAAGCCCGTCAATGGAATCAAGGTTTATGTTTTTCTTCACCCAATCACATTTGCCGCAACCTTCTTTCGTGAACAGTACCGTCATCATCCATCTCCTACAATAATGTGAAATACGTCAAAAGATGCCTATCCACATAGGTCATTATGCTCAGCAAAGGCGGCCATTGCGGTAGCGATCCCGCAGTTCGCCTCTTTTCCCCTTGTTCCAGCTCGAGACTTTGGTGAAGTACCCAGTGATGCGTGTGATTTGTTCAACCTTGTCCGATCCGCAAAAGGGGCAGGCGTCGTGCAATCCCCGCACGGTTCTGCCGCAGGACACGCATGTGGTCTGCTCAGGCGAAAAAGCCACTTGATCGTTTTGCGTCATACGGAACACTTTGACCACAAAATTGGCCAGTGAATCCGGACTGGGGTGGCTTTCCCCAAGCCAGACATGCGTCAGCGAACCCGCTTCAATGAGAGGATGGAACAAGCCTTCTTTCTTGACCCTGTCTATGGGGTCTATGACCGCTCCCACATTGAACAAAGTGGAATTGGTGTAGTAAATCTCGTCAAGGGCCAAATTTCCTTTGACCACCCGTTGCGCCTGCGGATATAGCTTCATATCGAGTTTGGCAAAGCGATAGGCCGTGCTCTCGGCCGGCGTTTGCTCCAACACAAATCTCATGCGATGTTTTTTGGCCAGCCGCGCCGCCACCAGGTTCATGTGGGCAATGACCCGCAGACCAAATCGAAGCGCATCCTCACTCTCGTGCAGCTCCTCGCCTGTATGGTACTGAACCATCTCATTGAGGCCGACCATGCCGATAAGATACGTGACCCGATGCATCCGCAGGTACGGCTCCCCATCACGGTCCATGGTCAGCAGCGCCAGCGGACCTACCTCTCCCAAGGCCAACAGACGCTCGATGAAGGCCTTTTTCTGGAGATGAGCTTCGGCAGCCAACGTGATGCGGTCTGTCAACAGTTCAAATAACCTGGTATCGTCCCCCCGGGCTTCATACGCGATACGAGGGAGATTGATCGTCACATTCTGCATCGCTGAATAGCGCATTTTCCAGGGTTGCACCGCATCATCAAAATCGCTTTTTTCCAGTTTGAAGGAGAGGCGGCAACATTCAGATATCTTGGCTGTTTCGCCTCGGTCAAAGACGTAGTATGTGTTCCCCTTTTCTGTCGCAATATCACAAATGTGATGGAGGAATTCCTCATGGCCAGGCGTGGCGAAAAATTTCTCCGTGATGTGAACCAGCGGCTTCGGGAAAAAGAATGGCCTGCCTAATCCATCTCCCTCTCGAAATATGTCAAAAAGCGTCCACACGAAATTCTGGGCCTCCGGGAGATAATCGGCGTACGTGAGGCCCGTGAATTCTCCCCCCGGACCAATCGCCGGTACATTTTCAAAGTGCTTAGGCACCTCCCAATACAGGTTGATGTCCGTAAAGATCGCCTGTCCGCCGCGGGCAACCGCCTGTTGGGAAAACTCGAAAATGAGCATTTGAGCTAACTGTCTCACCTCATTCTTGGGAAGCCCTCGCAGGTAAGGCGCAAAGAATAAATTGACGGCATCCCATCCGATTGCTCCCGCAAAATGGCTCTGCAACGCCGCTGCAAACTTTACCATGTGGGCGAGCAGCACCTCGGGATGCTTTGCGGGTTTGGCCATGGCCAACGAATTGGGCAAATTCAAACCAAATTTCTTTATATATTCAAGGGATTGTCCCGAACAATAAGGCCGATCAACAAATCCCAGGTCGTGCAGATGAATATCCCCCCGCATGTGAGCATCTCCCACCGCCTGGTCGAACACATTCAACAAGGCGTACTCCTTCTTGATGTTCTCGGCAAGGGTGAGATTCGTGGCCTCAGGGCCATGTGGGACGTTTGCGTTCTCCTTGTTTGGTCGAGTAATCAGTTGATCAACGTCGTAAAGTGGAACCCCAAGCCTGGTGTGAAGCCTCCGAGCTCCCTCGAGCCCCCGCTCGATGAGCTTCGCGTTGACCATCTCTCTGACCAGCGGCGCCGTGATGACCTTTATGCCGCTCCGCTTTATGTCATTTTCAACCTCTAGGCTAATATCTTCCGCCGTCCCCTCGTCGATAAACGTTTCCCTGAGCAACGCATCGACAATTCGGCTCCGATCCCAGCCGTCCATAGCCTCGCTCGAGGTGCGCACAAACAGAGCGAGATCAGTCGTTTCATCGAACCTCAGCGATTCCTTCTTGAATTCTTTCATTTCGATCAAGCTAGCCATTGCAATCTCCCCTTTCTTGCTCATTTTGAGCCCAGGCGCTTCCGCTCTCGCAAAAGTCAGCGATATCACGCGACGCCAAATGTGACCTTCCCACCTTACAAAAGTTTTATTTACAAAATGTTAAAGCAAAAAAATAACGTATCACACTACATTACCACAGGGCCCCGCTCCTTCCCCTCGCTGCGCAAGAAATGCGCACCAAGGAGGACGCCTCGTTCCCACCCGTCGCTGCGCTTCACGCGTTGCGTGAGCGGCGCATCTGTTGCCTGGTATGCGGCGATAGGTCCAAGATGGTCTGTTATTCGACCATCTTGTGGTATCATGCAATATCGCCACAATATGTAGTGTGTCAAGGAGAAAAAAGATGCAGCCGAGACCGAAGAGCGTAGGTCTCTGAGATTTCACGAGATATTTTTTAAGATATTATTTCAGGTAATTATGCGTAAAGTCTCGAATTAATAGCATCCTCGCTCTTCCGACTCTCCGGTCGGCAGCGCGCCGCGCTCTTCCCCTCATGGTTTGGCTGCCGCCCTCGGCGCCTGACTATACTTTTTCTCTCAACTTATCAATAAGTTGCCCCGAACACAATGACGCTCCAACGGCCATTGCGTCGTTGCGACGAACCAAAGCCGACGAAGCCACGTCGGCATCAATAGATCGAGCAGGCAGCCCGCTGTCGAATGCATGTTCTTTTTCGAGGATCAGGCCCCACGCGGATGGGCAGGCAATCCCGCCTCGCGCCGAGGTCCCTCAGCCGACCGCCTGCTTCCATACATTCTTTTCTGTAATTGCGAAGGAAAGGCCCTAATCCGCGATCCTGACATCCGGCGAGTTCCGAAGGACGAGGTAAAGAAATTCTTCTTCGGTGTACGGACTCGTGGGGAAAGGGCGGTTCCAATACTTGCGAATCTCCTTCACAAGTTCACTGATGGACAATGTACCGCCGTGGGTGACAAGGATCGCATTTGTCACGGTCATGAGCGGAGTTCTTGCCTCAGAACGGGTATCGGAATTGATTTTGGCCACCTCAGAAAGCGTAGGTATGTTTTCCGCCTCTCCTAAATAGGTTACCCGAAACTGACCCAGTCCACTCTTCCCCCGAATGGGCAGAGCCGTCGCTGGTCTGGGAATATTTTTTGCCGAGACGACTCCTGGAAGCGATTCTTTATCATGCTCTTCCATTGCATTACTCCGTTCCGTCCACCTTATATACTGAGGGCTAGTCCGCGTCTTCTGAGCCTTCCGCTCGAAAGCGCTGATCGCGTCCATGCCGCGCATGCTTGGATGCGGCGATGGGCTTGCAGCTCGTCTCTGTTCATCATCATGACTGCGGCGCGAATTACGGCGCTTGTGCGCCAACGATCGCGGCCCTACCTGCTCCGCAATCGCTGTCACTTTAAGACGCGGCCGCTTAAGTTGTCAATCCCTCGCCGGCGGCCGGGACTGCGGAGTACCTCTTGAGCAGCGTGTCAAATTTTCTTAAAAAGAGAGAAGCGAGGAGTAAGAACCTATTCGGCGCCAGGGTGTCGAAACTGAAAAGGACACGAGCTTGAACAAGAACTTGAGATATTAGAATGTTATGTCTGCGGAGGAAAGTAGCTTCTGTATATTCTCGGTTACCATAAGATATGACTAAATTGAAATTTATCGAATATTTGCGTGTCATCTGTGGACACTGAGTTGATTACGTGGTAGAGAGATGTAGCCTGCGAGTATCACAGGCGAGAAAGCAACATTTGTTTTCTCTGGATGATCCAATGCAGAAACAGCCTAACCCTTTTTCTCAGCTTTATGAACGCCCTCATGCCAAAAAGAAGGGCGGTTCTTTTTTTGGCGCCATTTCCAGATTTCTGCTGCTTGGATTCCTGGGCGCGATATGCGGCGTCACAGGCATGGCGCTACAGGGGTACTTTTATTTTACAAAGAGTCTGCCGAGCATCGAAAAACTGAACAATTACTCGCCTCCGACTGTCACACGCTTTTATGCCGATGATGGCGAATTGCTGGCAGAGTTTGCCTATCAGCGCCGTTTTGTCGTGCCCATAGAGCAGATCCCCAAGACCCTGCAGGACGCCTTTGTGGCGGCCGAGGACAAGAATTTTCGCCGGCATTCCGGGGTCGATAAAGAGGCTATTCTCAGGGCGTTGAAGAAAAATCTCGTCTCAGGGTCCCTCAAGGAAGGCGCCAGCACCATCACGCAGCAGGTTGCCAAGACCTTTTTGCTCACCCCTGAACGAAAATTTACCAGAAAGATTAAAGAGGCCATTCTATCGACTCGGATCGAGGATTCCCTTACCAAGGAACAGATACTGTATCTCTATCTGAATCAGATTTACCTGGGCAGTTCGGCCTATGGCGTCCAAGCAGCGTCTGAGGTTTATTTTGGCAAGAATGTGTGGGACTTGACGTTGGCAGAATGCGCTATGCTGGCGGGCCTGGCCAAGGCGCCTTCCATGAATTCACCGAGGAGGAACCTAAAAAAGGCCGTCGAAAGGCGCGGGTACGTTCTTAAGCGAATGTTGGAGGACGGATATATCACCCAGGAGCAGTATGAGCAGGCAAATCTCGAGGAGCCGCATATCGTCACAGTAAGCAACCCCAATGCCACGTTGGCTTCAGATTTCGTCGAGCACGTTCGGCGGTATGTGGAGAACAAGTATGGGGCTGACTATCTGTATAAAGAAGGCCTTCAGGTGTACACCACGGCTGATCTGCATCTGACCAAAGCGGCTAAGGACGCAATGGGGCTTGGCCTGCGCGAACTCGACAAGAGGCAGGGCTATCGCGGACCCGTCAAATCTCTCACAGCCTCCGAAATTGTGGAATTCCTCCGCCAGAAAAGCGAGGATATGGAGAGACCCATTCATTTTGGCGATATCACAGAGGGCGTGATCACCCAGATGGACAATGAAAACATATACGTGCGCATGGGCTCGTATCAACGTGATGGAACCAAAAAGGACTACGTCGGCTTTGTGAAGATCGATCCAAACCCGAAATGGTGGGTGCGCACGCCGTACTTGCGGCCGGAGCTGAGAACCCGGAATTTTTCACCCGGCGACTTGCCGCTCCAGGTTGGAGACGTGGTCTTGGTGCGCGTCCTGGACCCCAACATCAAGCGCAGGGAACTGTATCTCAAGAAATACGGACAATCTGATCCAGAGATGAAGAATTACAAGAATTATACCGAAGATATGGTTTCCTTATTCCCGCTCGAGTTGGAACAAGAACCCCTCGTCCAGTCTGCTCTGATGCTGCGGGAAAATCGGACTGGATACGTCCGTGTGGTGGTTGGCGGGTACAGTTCGAGTGATTCCAAGTACAACCGCGCGACCCAAGCCAGGCGACAAGCGGGGTCGTCGTTCAAACCCCTGATCTATGCCGCTGCCCTGAACAAGGGCTTCACCTGTTCTGATATCATCCTTGACTCCCCATTGGCCATCACCGTCCCTGGCACCGGAGAGGTATGGCGGCCTAAGAATTATAGAGGGGGGTATGCGGGGCCCGTTACCTTTCGAGATTGCCTCGTAAAGTCAAGAAACATACCCACCATAAAGATACTGCAACAAATAGGGATCGATTATGTAAAAGGATATGCGAGGAAATTTGGGTACGTATCGCCTCTCGTGGAAAATCTCACATTGGCCCTCGGCTCAACTGGCGTCTCCCTTGAAGAACAAACGAACGCATACTCGGTGTTTCCAAACAAGGGATATTTTGTGCCCGGCGTTTACGTGAAAAAGATCGTTGACCGCAAAGGAAGAGTCCTGGAAGAATACGATCCGCCGGTGCTTTTGGATGATCCCGTGCAGGGAGACCAGGCGGACGTCAAGCAAGTGTCCATGGACAATCGTCAGCAGCGTAAACCCGGGGACAATTATCCTCTGACATCCCTGCCCGCGCGGCGAGCCATAGACGAGGGAACCGCCTACATAATGACCACCCTTATGCAAGGCGTCATTACGGAAGGAACCGGCACAATCCTCAAGAAAATCGTCGGTCGCCCGGATATCGCGGGCAAGACCGGCACCACTAACGATTACATCGATGCATGGTTTGTTGGCTTCAATCCTGATTACACCTGCGGCGTGTGGGTGGGCTATGATACGGAACTATCCCTAGGCGATGGCGAAACAGGAGGCAAAGCGGCGGCGCCAATATGGGGATATTTCATGAAGGAAGTACTGAGAAACAAACCAGTCCGTGACTTTATCCCGCCCTCATCCGTTGAATTTCGGAGGGTCGATCCCAAAACCGGCCTCGTCACCGCCTCAGGAAACGGCGTCCAGGAGGTTTTCAAGGTCGGACGCATTCCGGCAGAAAGTCAACCAAAATTTTTCAAGGGCGCGAGATGGGATGCCGCGGGTTCGGACCTCGACCAATTTTAGCGAATCGCGCTGCCTCATCTCCTTCTGATGCTGTTCCCTGGCAATGATTGGAAAGCATCATCTACCCGCCGGGCCCGCAATTTTTGCGGCAAGACGAGCCGTCCGCATCTCTGCGCGCCATGGGGGGTGCAAGGCTCCGAGAAATGCCTCGTTGGCTGTTCACGGTAAGGGCTTTCTGCGCCTGACCAGACCAGGGGGATAGAGAAAGACTCGTTCCAGTAGCGGAGAGGCTCCGTAGTTCCGTTTATTACGCCCGCAAGAGGCGGTTCTTACAATTTATCACGAGATGGCTTCGCAGAGCTCGCAATGACGCGTCGAGAACATCATTTCGGGAAGCCTGGAGCGACGCAGCAATCTCGGCGCACATCGATCGAGCAGACAGGCTTTACTCCATATTCGCGACCCAGGTCGAGAACTGCGGTCCTGGCGCAAAATGCCGAGAGCTGGTTGACATGAAGAAAGAACGGCGCATATCTACATGTAGGGAACGCCGAGTACGAGACGCGAGACGCAGCGTGACGGCGGCGTGACCATACCAGAAAAGAGGGCAACCAGCCCTCGAGAGGGTTTACAACGAATGGCAGACGAAACAGACAAGAAAGATTTTTCGGACCAGTCGAACCAAGCCGCGGAGCAGGTGAATCTTGCCGACATACCAGATGAGATGCCTCTTCTCCCGGTTCGAGATGTGGTTATCTACCCTTACATGATACTTCCTTTGATGGTCGGTCGAGACAAGTCTATTCGTGCGGTTGAACAGGCGGTCAATCACGATAGGCTCATCTTTCTGGCTACCCAAAAGTCATCTACCAAAGAAGACCCCGCGCCCGAAGACATTTACCGCATTGGAACCGTGGCCATGGTAGTCAAAATGCTTCGACTACCCGATGGCAGGGTAAAGATCCTCGTCCAAGGGGTCACGAAGGGGCGAATCGTCGATTACGTGGCCCAGGAAGAATTCTTCGTCGTCAAGATAGAAAAGATCACGGAGCCGCAGGTCGCTACCATCGGCCTCGAGGTCGAAGCGTTGATGAGGTCCGTGAAGGAAAATTCGGAAAAAATTCTCCAACTCAGGGGAATTGTCTCCCCAGACGCAGTTGCAATCCTTGAATCCATCGACGATCCTGGCCGCCTTGCAGACCTCGTGTCCTCCAATCTCAAGCTCCGCGTCGAGGAATCGCAATCCATCCTCGAAGTCATCGATCCGATAGAACGCTTGCTCAAGGTGAATGAACTGCTCTCCAAGGAAATAGAACTCTCTGCCATGCAGGCAAAGATTCAGACCCAGGCAAAAGAAGAAATGGGCAAAACCCATAGAGAATATTTCCTGAGGGAACAGCTCAAGGCCATTCAAGCAGAACTCGGTGAAATAGACGAGAAGACCAAAGAAATAGAGGAATTTAGAGCAAAGATAGCCAAGGCTCGCATCCCCAAGGATGTGGAAAAAGAGGCTGAGAAACAGCTTGGCCGGCTGGCCCAAATGCATCCAGACGCGGCTGAGGCCTCGATCATTCGCACATATTTGGACTGGATAGTGGAACTCCCGTGGTCAAAATCCACAAAAGACAGACTCGACATCAAGAATGCGAAGAAAATCCTCGATGAAGACCACTACGACCTTGAAAAGGTAAAGGATCGGATCCTGGAGTACCTGGGCGTGAGGAAGCTCAATAAAAACATGAAAGGTCCCATCCTTTGCTTCGTGGGTCCCCCTGGCGTTGGAAAGACCTCGCTCGGCAAATCGATCGCCAGGGCTTTGGGCAGGAAGTTCACCCGCATGTCCTTGGGCGGCGTCCGAGACGAGGCTGAGATTCGAGGGCATCGCCGCACCTACATTGGAGCCTTGCCCGGTCGGATTATTCAAGGTCTCAAGAACGCGGGGTCTAACAATCCTGTATTTATGCTCGACGAGATTGACAAGGTCGGCGCGGACTTTCGTGGCGACCCATCGGCTGCGCTCCTGGAAGTGCTCGACCCAG
>Ga0078972_1011077_pt1 | contig 16371 bp, 12 predicted proteins | sample YelNatPaOPGAMG01_FD_67568 | JGI IMG/M metagenome (GOLD analysis project Ga0078972, IMG submission 67568) | Hot spring thermophilic microbial communities from Obsidian Pool, Yellowstone National Park, USA - OP-RAMG-01 (SPADES assembly) (version 2) | ecosystem: Environmental > Aquatic > Thermal...
TTCAAAAAAGCGGGCAGTATTCTCAAGGCCTTTCGACGGGTTTTGGATGTGGTCGACCGGGAAAAAATTTCCACGGCAATTCTGGTGGATTACCCGGACTTTAACCTCAGACTGGCCCGATCCCTGAAAAAACGCGGTATCCAGGTTTTTTATTATATCAGCCCCCAGGTCTGGGCATGGCGAAAAAGCCGTATCGAACAGATCAAACGGGACGTCGACCATATGTTTGTGATCTTCCCGTTCGAAAAAGAACTGTATGAAAAGTCCGGTGTTCCCGTCACCTACGTAGGTCATCCCCTTCTGGACGAACCATTTCCCGAGCAATCTCAGGTTGAATTGCGGCAAAATCTTTACAGCTTGGAAACAGAAAGAGATTTGAAATATGTTCGGGTGATCGGTCTTCTCCCCGGTAGCCGGGAATCGGAAGTGACCCGACTTTATCCCAAGATGCTCGAGGCGTTCGATCTTTTGAAAAAAAAATTTCCCGAACTCAGGGCGGTTGTCCCCCAGGCGCCTGGTCTGCAGGATCACCTGTTTGAAAGGTTTGAAGAAAAGTATTCCTGGACACGGGACAAACGGTTTTTTCGACGGGTCTTCAATCGTTTTCGGGAAACGGTGAAGGCCTGTGACCTGGTGGTGCTGGCGAGCGGAACCGCGACTCTGGAAACAGCCCTTCTGGGGGTTCCGATGGTCATCGTCTACATCATGAATCCCTTGACGTACCATCTTGCCCGGCGACTGGTGCGGGTCCCGGCCATCGGCATGGTGAATCTGATCGCCGGAAAGACCATCATGCCGGAGCTGATACAGGAAGAAGCATCTTCGGCGGCCATATTTCGGAAGGTTCAAGAAATTTTCGAAAGCCAGGAGATATATCGTTTCATGAAAGAAGAACTCGAAAAGGTCCGTCTGAATCTGGGGTCGTCCGGTGCATCCGGTAAACTTGCTACAGAAATATTGAATCTGATGCCCGAGTCAATCCTGGACAGCCCATCTCCCTTGGAAGAGAAAGGTAAATTCGGCCGGGGTTCCTTTTTCGTTTGACTTTTTAGAATAGATTCTGCCTGGCTTCGGGTTATAAAATGCAACAGAAAAATTGAACCCAATGTCGGGAATTTCCCATTCTCACTCACACTTCTTGCTCAAAAGGATCCGATGATCTTATTCTGGAACGACCCCGTCTACCAGAAAATCCGGCGTCCACTGCATGCCTGGATTCACCCTTATCGATTTTTGATTATCGGTGGGGTCATTATGGCTTTCATCAGCGCTGGGGTTTCAAGCGGGGTTCCGATCCTTTTAAGGGACCTGATCGACAAGGTATTCGCCCAAAAGAATACCCAACTGTTGTTCATTCTTCCTTTTTCCTTTTTTGTTCTGTTCTCCGTCAAAGGCTTCACGGGCTTTCTGCAGGCCTATATGCTCAAGAAAGCCGCCCTTTTCATGATCAGTGACGTCCGACAATCCCTGTTCAACCATCTGGTCCGGATGCCGCTTTCCGCATTTGGCCGGGAAGGGACGGGGCAGCTGATGTCGCGTGTCACGAACGACACGATCATCCTCCAGGGGGGGGTGGCGGAAATCATCAGGGATCTCCTCCGGAATTCCTTCACGGCTGTGGGAATGCTGATCGCCTTGTTGTACATCAACTATAAGCTCACCCTCTTCATCCTCCTTGTCTTACCCTTCACATTGATTCCCATCCGGAAGATCGGTAAAAAACTCCGGAAATCTTCTCTCCACTCCCAGGAACGCTATGGGAACGTCAACCAGCATCTGGCGGAAACGTTGACCGCCATCCGGTTGATCAAGTCGGTGGGTTCGGAGGAGGATGAAATTCGTCGTTTTCGAAGGTATTCTCACGAATTTGCCGAAGGCCAGTTCAAGATGGTCAAGTATGAAAACATGCTTTCGCCGATCATGGAGTCGATCGGGGCGTTGGGAATCGGTGTCGCCGTCTGGCTGGGAGGATACTCCGTCATCCATGGACATCTGACCCTTGGTACGCTGGTGGGCTTTCTGACGGCCGCCCAGATGCTGTACCAGCCTATCAAGGGTCTTGCAAATTCCCAGTCCGGGATCCAGTATTCCCTGGCGGCGGCGGAACGTATCGCGGAGGTTCTGGCCCGCCCTCTGGAAACTCTGAACTCGGATCAGACAAGCTGGGTCGTTACCCGTCTGACAAAAGAAATCCGGTTCGAAAAAGTATCGTTTGGCTATCCCGGACTTTCGGAAATGGCCTTGACGGATGTTTCCCTTGAAATCACTTCGGGTGGCTTTGTGGCAATAGTCGGACCTTCCGGGAGCGGGAAAAGCACGCTGGTCAACCTGATTCCTCTTTTTTACCTTCCCACCAAAGGACAAATCCTGTGGGACGGGAAAAACATTGTGGAAGCGGATATCCGATCCCTTCGGGATCGGATCGGAATCGTGACCCAGGATGTAATCCTGATGAACCAGAGTATCCGGGAAAATCTGGTATATGGACTCAAGAAGGATGTTTCCGGAGAGGATATTGAAGCCGCAACACGCATCGCCCATGCGGACGGCTTTATCTCACGGCTTCCTCAAGGACTTGAAACTGTAGTAGGGGAAAAAGGAATTTTTCTGTCGGGAGGGGAGCGCCAGCGATTGGCGCTGGCCCGGGTGGTTCTCAGGGATCCCGATGTCCTGATCCTCGATGAGGCGACAAGCGCCCTGGACACTGAGTCTGAATTCGCCATACAACAGGCGCTTGAATCCATCATGCGCGACAGAACAACCATTGTGATCGCTCACCGTCTCTCGACGATCCGGAAGGCCCAGAAAGTCCACGTTCTGGACAGGGGCCGGATCGTCGAGTCCGGTACCCATGAAGAGCTCATGAAAACCGACGGAGGACGATATCGGAAGTTTCTGAATTTGTCTCTCGGTGTTGAAAATCCGATCGGTGCTTTGGGGGAAACACCGGCGGACTCCGCATGACATGACAGCCCGGACCATTTATCTGATCTTGCGCGCAATCAATCGCCTTTCCTGGCCCCTCATACTTCCGATTTTAGGTGGGATCTGGCTTTTTTCTCCCAAAAACCGTTTGCATTTCCGGGAACGATTGGGTCTTTCCGGAGGGGATCGGGAAGGAAACTCCGGAATGCGTATTCTTTTCCATCTGGCGAGTCTGGGAGAAGCGCATGCCGCGATTCCGCTGATCGAAGATTTGTCCCGGAAGACTCCTCTTGTGTTGACAACGACAACTCTGACCGGGCGGGAGGCGTTGAAGAAACAATTTCCTGATTTGCCGGTCTTCCTGGCGCCGGTCGATCTTCCGGATCTCTGGGTTCCCTTTCTGAAAAGCCGGAAAATTGCAGGAATCCTCCTCTTTGAAACGGAAATCTGGCCGTCCATGCTGGCATCGGCATTGAATTTGGGGATAAGGGTGGGGGTGGTGAACGGTCGTCTCTCAACAAAGGGGTTCAACCGCATCAGAAGATTTCGGACCCTTTTTTCTCCCCTTCTCAATTCATTCGCGCCAGTCCTTGTTCAAACCCCCATAGACGCAGAACGCTATCAGATCCTGGGGGTGTCTCCCGAATCGATCCAGATCGTCGGTAATATCAAGTGGGACATCCCCGATCCCTGTGGTGGCGGAAAACCCGATTCCAACCTTGAAAAATGGCTCGCAGAAAATGAGAACCGGTTTGTCGTGGACAAGGAAAACCCGACGATATGCCGGATCCTGCTTTCCTCCTTCCATCCCCCGGAAACCGATCGACTTTTGGAGGCGTTCAAGGGGTCGCAACGGTCATCGTCCGTTCGGTTGCATCTGATCGTCGCCCCCCGACATCTCGACAAAATAAACGATTTCCGACAGTTTCTTCCCTCCGGTGTTTTTTTCCGGTCGGGACAAAGAAGAGATGTTTCCCTTCCCATGCGGGAAGAGGAAATCCTGATCTCGTTTCTGGACAGTTATGGAGAGTTGCGGAAACTGACCTGTCTGTGCGATATCGCTGTGATCGGGGGAACGCTGGATCCTGTCGGTGGCCATACCCCGATCGACGCGGCCGCCGCGGGTATTCCGATGATTTGCGGGCCTTACGTCGACCACATTTTGGGGTTGGTGGACGAACTCGAAAAGCAAAAGGCCTTAATCCGGATCAAGAATGCCGCGGGGGTTCGAACAGTGGTGGAATCTCTGGTCAACATTCCTTCCGAGAGACTGGAGCGAGGCAAAAATGCCAGACAGGTATTTGAATCGATGAAAGGTTCCCGGCAAAAAACATTGGATGCGCTGATAAATTTTGTCCCGGAACTTTCCTTCCGGAACCTTCCGGAGAAGTTTTGAATTCCCGGAGAACCTGGGCGATTCCTTTGGCCGGACCCTACGCGCTGGGTGTGTATCTCTGGGAAAAAGCTTATCAGAAGGGCATTTTCCAGACAGAAAAACTTCCGGTTCCGGTCGTGTCTGTGGGGAGCATTACCGTAGGCGGCGCCGGAAAAACGCCTCTTGTGCTTTCTCTCCTGGACTATTTCCAAAAGTCGAATATTCGGGTCGGTGTTCTTTCCAGGGGATATGGCGGGAGGCGGAGCCTGAGAAAGGTTCCTTATGTCTTTCATGGTCCTGAAATTCCGTCCCCCGATGAAGTGGGGGACGAACCCGTCCTCATGTGCTTGAAACACCCAGAAGCCCTTTATTGCATCAGTCCGGATCGAGGGGATGGGGGGAAGGCCCTTGTGGCCGCTGGCGTTGATCTTGTTTTGCTTGATGACGGATTTCAGTCTCTGGAACTTTTCCAGGATTTGAAAATCGTCATTCTTCCCCCCGATCTTCCCGAAGAAGGTTGGAGGGGAATGCAAGCGTTTTTGCCTGCAGGGGAATTTCGGGATCTTCCTTCCCGTTTGCTGGAGGCGGATATCCTGGTCGACGTCGGAAACGAATGGGATCTGTCCAATGCGAATGGTCCGGACAGATGGTATGCGTTCCTGTCAAATCTGGCTTTCCGTCAAAAGACACCGGGATCTTCTTTTCCTCCGGTTCTGAAAACCTCCGTCCGTATGAACGGAATACGCGATGGATTTTCGGAGGGGATTTTGCCCACTGAATCCCTGTTGGAAAGAAGCCTGGCGGTGGTGTCGGGTATTGCCCGGCCAGAGAGGTTTTTGAAGATGATCGAATTTTACGGGCTGAAGCCTCTGGGACATATGGCTTTGCCGGACCATTTCCGTTTTTCTTCCCGGGATCGGGCGAGAATAGATGTCTGGATAAAAAAACTGGAACAATCTTTTCAGAAAAGGGTGGATACAATCCTTGTCACCGAAAAGGACTGGGTCAAGTGGGGGAGGGACGGAAAAGCCGATCCGCGCATTCATCCGGTTTCGATCCGGACAGAGTGGTTAGAGGAGGAGAAATGGATCCGGATCCTCCGGTCCCGCCTGAAACTTCAAGGGATTTCATGATGGCGAAAGAAGAGGGGACGCATCTCCCCCCGGCCCTCCTCCGGACGTGCGCGAAACTCTTTCAGATTTTGCCCCACGACCGGGCGATGTCCCTCGGTCGATCTCTGGGTGATATGATCCGTATTCTTTCAAGGAAAAAAACGCTCCTGGCCAGGGAAAATCTGGAACTTGCCTATCCCGAGCTTCGGGGATCGCCCGAGGCCGATCGTCTGATACGTGACATTTACCGGCATTTTGGACAGGTCGGCGCGGAATTTCTCCGGTTTCCCGTTCTGGAAGAAAACTGGCTCAAAAAACATGTCCAGGTTTCGGGGCTCGAACATGTCTTTTCCCTTTTGAAAGAAGGAAAAGGCGTTCTGGCGTTTTCCGCCCATTTCGGAAACTGGGAACTGGCCATCAAACGACTTTCCATGGAGATACCCGAACAGATCCATGTGGTCATCCGGCGGATCAAGGATCCCAACGTCCATGAGTTTATCCGTGATTACCGGGAGAGATTCGGAGGAGCCCTATCCATTCTCCAGGACAAGGGTGCTGGAGCGATGATTCGGATTCTGAAGAAAAACGGCATCGTCGTGACAGTTCTGGACCAAAACGCGGGGGTAGATGAGGGGGTTTTTTCCCCTTTCTTCGGTCGTCCAGCGGCAACCTATACGAGTGTGGCCCGCCTTTCTTTCAGGTTAGGAACTCCGTTGCTTCCGGTCTTTGACAGGCGGATTTCATCGACCGATCACCATGTGCACCTCGGGATGCCCCTTCCGGTTCCGGACTTGCCGGAAGAGGAAGCCGTCCGGCAATTGACAGATCTGTGCACGTTCCGAATAGAATCGATGGTCCGACAGTATCCGGAACAGTGGATCTGGATGCACAATCGCTGGAAAACCCGTCCACCGGATGAATCGCAAAAGTATAATCGTTTTTGAGAGCTAAACTGTAAACTTCGTGGAACACGGCCAGGCAATCGGAGGAGGAGACAAGATTCCACCCTTTCAAAATCTTCCCAGGAAAAGCCGGATTCTGGTTGTCCTGCTGGGTCGTATCGGAGACGTGATCTTTACCTTACCCTCCATTATTGCCTTGAAACAGGCCCGTCCGGATATTCTTGTCGACTGGGTTGTCGAGGACCGATGTTCGGATCTTCTGGTGGATCATCCCGATATCGAGCGGCTGATTATCTTTTGTCGAACAGAATTTGAGCGTCTGTATCGCGCCAGAAAATGGGGGTTGGCCTTTGGGATCATAAGAACCTTGATCCGGGATGTCCGATTGTATCGTTATCAGGCTGTGCTTGATTTTCAGGGACTCCTGAAGTCGGGAATCCTGACCGGTTTGTCCCGCTCTTCCCTGAAGCTTGGCAGTCCGTCGACATACGGGAAAATGAAAGAGGGGTCTTGGATTTTCTCCCGTCAGGTTCCACTTGCTCCTTCTGCGCGGCACCTGATCGACCGGCATTTTCTGGTAATCCGACATCTTCTTGGGGATATTCCCTTCAACCGGATGTTCTATATCCGGATCAGGGAGGAGGAAAAGAAACGGGTCAGGGAAACTCTGGATGCGATGGGGTGGGCAACCCCCTCGCCGCAGGGTTCGCCCGCTCCCTTCATTCTGATTCACCCATTTGCCAGCTGGGAAACCCGTCAGTGGCCGATGGACCGATTTGTCTCGGTGGCCCGGCATTTTTCCCGGAAAGGTTTCAGGATCGGTATTATTGGCGGGGGTGGAGAGATTCAGAAACGACTTCTGGAACCATTTTATCTTTTCAAGGAAGAGACAGGGGCAGAGAAAACTGGTATAAAAAACAGAGTCGTTTTTTTTCCGGGGATTTTTTCTCTCAGGGAAGCAGGATTCCTGATGACGCAGTCTTCCCTGGTGTTGACGGACGACTCCGGACCGATGCACCTGTCTGCCGCCTTGGGCGCCAGAACGCTCGGTATTTTTGGACCGACGGATCCGGTGAGACTGGGGCCTTCCTATGGTGATCAGTGCGCTTCGGTCCACAGGACTCTTTTGTGCCAGCCCTGCATGAAAAGACGCTGTCCGATCGGAACCCTTTGTATGGAAGAACTCTTGCCGGACCAGGTTATTCGAGAAGCCGAAGCGCTCCTGAGCATCCCTGCGGCAGGATTTGAGCGGAATGGAATCATTGGCTCTTTCAAAACGGATCCTGATCGTTAAACCCAGTTCCCTCGGAGATATCGTACACGCCTTTCCGATGGTTGAGCAGATTCGCCACCAGGATCCCGATGCCATAGTCGATTGGGTCGCCAACCGGGAGTTCGTCCCCCTGCTCCAGCGCATCCCCGGTATTCGACGCGTCTTGCCTTTTCCCCGTCGTGAATGGGGAACTTCTTCCTTTTTCTCCTCCCTGAAAAACTTTTTGCATGAGCTTCGGGAAGAACATTATGATTTTATTCTCGATGCCCAGGGCCTTTTTCGATCCGCTTTGATTGCCAGAATAGCCCGGGGAGAAGAAGTTGTCGGTTTTTCCGACGCAAGAGAAGGGGCTTCGTTTTTCTATTCACAAAAAATTTTGTCTGCTGCGATATCGGGGAATCCTCTCCATGCGGTTCTCAAAAATATGACACTTCTGAAATCGCTGGGGCTTTCCCCTGATATCCGCCCTGTGCGCATTTTATATACAGAAGAGGACCGAAAGCACCTGTCATCGATCTTGTCCAGAGAGGGTTTTCCCGGGGACAAAAAATATATTGTTCTTCATCCAGGGGCAAAAAGAACCATCAAGCAATGGCCGTCACTTTATTTTTCAGACCTATTGACCCGACTGAAAAACGTCTTGCCGGATGTCAGTCTTGTCCTGGTCGGAGGCCCGGAAGACAGCAAGCTCCTGACCGAAATAGCCGGTCGGACAAGGGCTGCCCCCGTCCTTCTTCCCGGAAAGCTTCCGATTGATCTCCTGCCCCTTTTCTTCAGTGATGCGATCCTTTATATCGGGAACGATTCGGGTCCTCTTCACCTGGCGGTTCTTTCCGGAACCCGGACACTGTCTTTTTACGGGTCATCGTCTCCCGGAAAGACCGGGCCCTTCGGTGAGCCTGGGCTGCATATCACCATGGGGGATCCGGTACCCTGTTCCCCATGCGGGGATTTTCGACGTTTTTGTTCGCATCAGAGTTGTCTGGTGGGAGTGACGCCAGAAGTGGTTCTCTCCAGTGTTCTGGCTATACTAGTGTAGTAATTCATAAATAATATGATGTAATGGTCTCCAGGAAAGGAGGCCATGATGCGTACCCGAACCGTTGTTCACCTGACCCTCACCGAATCCGAGGAAAAGACCCTGAAGATGTGGGCGGGAGCCGGAAAGACCGGACAGAGAATGGCCCAGAGGGCGAAAGTGATTCTCCTGTCGGTCGAAGGTCTCTCGCTTCTGGAGATCAGCCGGAAGACCGGACTGTCGACCCAGAATGCCAGCAAATGGCGCATCCGGTTCATGACATCAAGACTGGAAGGGCTCAAGGATGCGCCCCGTTCGGGAAAGCCTCCGGTGATTTCGGCTGGAAAACGGCGGGAGGTTTTGGAAGTCGCCACCCGGACCCCGCCGGATGGCAGTACCCGATGGAGCGAGGCCAGACTGGCCCGGGTGACCGGACTGTCGAAGGCCACGGTGCACCGGATTCTCTCGGAAGGCGCGCTCAAGCCCCACCGGGACGAGTACTGGTGCGGGAGAAGTCCGGACCCGGAGTTCGAGGAAAAACAGGCGGCCATTCTGGGACTCTACCTGAACCCGCCGGAGAACGCCCTGGTACTCTCGGTCGACGAGAAGACCCAGATCCAGGTGACAGATCGGACCCAGCCGGCCCTTCCCATGCGCATGGGGCGGGCGAGGAGACTCACCGCCACCGACAAGAGGAATGGAACCACCTGTCTTCTGGCGGCCCTGTCGGTCCATGAGGGACAGGTCACGGCCAAAACGATCGACAGCAACAATCATGAAGCGTTCCTCTCGTTTCTGAAGCGGCTGTACCGGGAAAACCCCGGCCGTCACCTGCACGTGATCGTGGACAATCTCTCCGTCCACAAGCACAGGAAAGTGAGGGAATGGATCGAGAAGCGCCGGAGACTGACGCTCCAATTCACTCCGACCTATGCCTCCTGGCTCAACCAGATCGAGATCTGGTTCAACATCTTCAGCCGGGATGTGTTGAAAGGAGGGGTCTGGAAGTCCAAAAAGGAACGGGTCGACCAGATCCTGCTCACTATCCGGAAATACAACAAGGAGCGGGCCCGTCCTTTCAAGTGGACGTACACCGGAAAGCCGTTGACCGTTTAATCGCTTAACTTAAGAATCGAGACACTAGCTTAATGTATTGGTAAAATAGTCGAACAAGTCTTAGACTTCATGAAGGGAATACTTTGGGAAATTCAAACAAACAACTCGTTTCAATAAATTTATTTATAACTAATGTGAATTTGGTTAAGGATAACGGACAGACTCCTTTCCATCTCGCTAAAAAACTTGGAATGAAGGGAACTATTGTTTGTTATAAAAATGGAGAATATCCTTTTGTCAAAAATATTTCACCATGGATTAGTTTAGAATACCTAGTCCCTTCAAAGTTCATAATTTATAGTGCTAGGTTTTCGGTAGTTAAATACATTATCAAAAATTATAAAAAAATTGATATATTGATGTCTTATGGCTTTTCAAAGGAATCAATGGTTTATTGTTTTATATATAAAACACTTCGTCCTGAAGGGAAAACATATATTAAATGTGACTGTAACATGGGAATCTTAGAACGAGCAATTCTGAAAAATCCAATTAAAAGGGGCCTTCAAAAATACCTTTATAATTCAGTTGATTTATTTAGTGTAGAGAGCAGACAGGTTAAGAATACTCTTTTGAAAATCTATCCAAAAATTTTTTCTAAGAAAATTGAATATCTGCCAAATGGGATTTCTAAAGAAGATTTGAAGTTTCCTGTCGATATAAAAAATAAAGAAAAAACGATTTTATTTGTAGGTAAAGTTGGTGATCAAGTTAAAGCTTGGGATATCCTCATAAAAGCATTTAAAGAAATTGATTCGGCCTCTTGGACTCTGCTACTTGCCGGACCTCTTACACTCGATTATTCTTCCCTGGAAAATATTGTTGGAAATATTCCTCAAAATGTAAAGATTGTTGGAAATATTGAGAACAGGAATGAACTTTACCACTATTATTCTAAGTCAGCGATTTTTTGTCTTCCATCTTTAAGTGAATCCTTTGGTATTGCGATGCTAGAGGCAGCTGTTTTTGGCTGTTATTTAGTGGTTTCTGACCTTCCTTCGACTCAAGATATTACTGATGGGGGAAGACTGGGAGACCTTGTTATACCAGGTGATTTAAAATCGCTGAAACAAGCATTAACGAAAGTTATGGATCCAAACTTTCTTCAAGAGAGAGAGACCAAATCAAAAGAGTTGATGTCTTATGCGAGAAAAAATTTTATATGGGAAGATTTAATCACACGGGTGAGTGATAGAATGGGAGTAAATAATAGCTAAATTCAGTGATTATACTTTATCGTTTTTTGTTTCTTAAAAAGGTTCAGGCTTTTGAAAAAAGTGGCTATGTTCCAGTAGTAAAATGGTATATCATGGGTTCTTGAACCTCAAGGAGGTAGAGAGATGAACCCACGAGACTCCAAGGAACTGCGCCGTTCCACTCAAGATCTGACACCCCAGCAACGCCATGTTCTGGCGGAGGATCTTCAGGATGCGACACAAACGGAGAATCCCGTCCTCGCACAGATCGACCGTGCCTTTTCCGAACATCCCCGATGTCCCCACTGCCAGGATGAACACGTGGCCAAATGGGGGAGGGTCAAGGGTCTCCAGCGGTATCGGTGTGAGGCCTGCCGCCGCCAGTTCACCCCGCTCACCAACACGCCCCTGTCCGGCCTCCGGAAACGGGAGAAGTGGGGCGCGTATCTCGAAGCGATGGAGGACGGACTGTCGGTCCGCAAAGCGGCCCAACGGATCGGGGTGAACCACAAGACCACCTTTCTCTGGAGACATCGTTTTTTAGCCTGTCCCCCGAAGGAGAAACCGACCCTCCTTCGGGGGATCGTGGAGTCGGATGAAACATTCATCCGTCGTTCCCGAAAAGGGGAGCGGCACATGGAGCGTCCGGCCCGGAAACGGGGAACCCGGGCACCCAATACAGGAACAGATCCCAAGAACTGGGTGCCGGTTCTGGTGGCCCGGGACCGGAGCGCCGTCACCACGGACATCATTCTCTCTGAAGTCACGGCACAGACTCTCAAAAACACCCTGGTTCCGGTTCTGGACAAGGAGGCCGTTCTCTGCCACGACGGTCTTCCCCAGTATTTCACGATGGCCAGGGAAACGGGAATCGCTCACCGGACGGTCTATGCGGCCCATGGGAAACGTGTGGTCAAAGGCATCTTCCACATTCAGAACGTCAACGCCTACCACAGTCGGCTCAAGGGCTGGATGGAACGCTTTCATGGCGTTGCAACCCGGTATTTGCCGAATTCTCTGGGATGGAGACGCTTCCTTGAGCGTCCCTCCGCACCCATGGGTTTCCCGGAGAGGATTATCCTTGCCATCGTCGCTCCAGCTGGACATCATTCTCATGCTGGAACATAGCCATGAAACATATTATGATCCTTTATGATAAGTTATTTCGCTTAATGATTAAAGAATATTTTTTACTAAGTGAATCTACCAAACTACCCTTTAAAACCATGTTGCAGGACATACTTATAAAAATCCAGGTTCATCCATCTGTTTTTTTTGGGTGGACTAGTTCCTTCAAAGGTACGAATACGTTCTTCCATAACTTTTGGATGTGTTCCAGTAAAAGATTTTGAAATGAAATAGCGTTCGGGTATCGTTTCTCCTGAATCCAGTATTTTTTTTGTCGCTTCGTCAGGATGTCCCCCGTGATACCACGTTGTCTGAGCCTGAAGCTTTCGCAGGTAGGCTTTCGGATTTTTCACACTGCTGTAATGGTAGACTTTCCCGTTTGCGTACCTCCAAAGGTTTTTATTCCTTTTATCAAGATATTTTCCATCCGATACTCTTGCAAAACCGCTTGAATCCCCTACAGAAACAAGCTTTCCTCCAGGGCGGATCACTCTGATAGCTCGCCTGAAAGACCAAGGATCAATACTTTTATAGTCATGTATGAATTGCACGTAAGGAAACATGAGGCCCAAGACCTCTTTTCTGTCTTTATAGATCAACATCGATTCCTGAATCTTTTCATAATCCTTTTCATGGAGAATTTCGTCGGACTGTAAGTAAAAAGCCCAATCAGCATCTTTTCTGACTTGCCCTAAAGCAATGTTTGTCTGAACAGAAAAAATCTGTCCGTTATCGCACAAGGCGGGGTCCCAGGGAGTTTCAATAATACGAATCTTCGGATCATGGATGGACTGAACGACTTTTAATGTGTCATCGGTCGAATCTCCCAAGTTGATGATAAGTTCATCGACCAGGGGGAGAAGGGAGAGGATTGATTCCTTGAAAGGATAATCGAGGCTTACAGCGTTTCTGAAAAAAGTAAAACCGGAAACTATCATGAAGGGACCTTTCTCAAACGAATTCTAAAAAAACTTTTGGATATTGCAATTAAGGATAATATAAAATAACGAAAAAGCTTAAGATTGGGATCAGGTCTGAATAAGATGAATGCCAATTTGCATGCCAAGATCGGATTATGTTGTTGCAGTGCCATTTTGGGAAGCCCTCTCCAACGCAAAGGTATGGCCCATGTTCTCCATGCGAAATATTGATAATAAAAGACCTGGGTGACTCTGAGCGTTCTTTGTCCCCAAGGAATTTCCAGAAATTTTTTTGGGATTTCAGTTGATATTTCGACATTAAGGATTTCTGGTTTTTCCGGTGCTATCGTTTTTCGGATGGTTCTAATAAAAAGCCCTTTTTTAGTGACATATTTCACCAAGCCATCGAATGAAAGGATAAAATTCTCGGTAAACCAGGGTGTATAAGTGTTGCAGGAACGGCCCAGAACCTTTATGGATCGAAACTCTCCCGCTTTCCAGCCAGAAAAAAACGAGTTTAAGAAGCTTTCGAACTTCATGAGGTTAACCTCGCCTTCTCTTGTCTCGTAGAGATGGGTCAGAACCATGCTTCCGCAGTGGCATATTTTCCAGATATAGTCCAAGGTCTTAGCACTCGAAACAAACTCCATTTTGTTTTGGCAAGCCGGGCATTGAGGTTTGTTAAATCGATCAGGATCATGGAGGCAAGAAATAATGACTGAATGTATGGTGTCAACATCCTTATTGGTGCGTTCGACAGCCAAACTGCTGGTTTCTTCAAAATAATCGCCTGATAACACGAGTGAAGAGAAAGGAGATTGTACTTTTATACAGAACGGGAGGTCTTCTCTGTTTTTATAAACAACCACTACGGGGATATTGAAAGCGGATGCAATATGTGCCAACCCAGAATCATTTCCAAACAAAAGACTTGATTTTGCGATCAACCCGATAACAGTCCCCAGAGGAAGGGATAGACCATGAACAACTTCAGGGACTGGCAGAACCCCCAAATCTTTGAGTCCAAGAACAAGGATTTTTATTTTACTACCTGATCGCAGCCGGATGGCTAGGTCGATAAATTTGTTGATCCCCCAGTCCTTGACTGGCCAGGTGTGAGGCGAAAAAACAATATATCGTTGATTTAGTAATCCATTTTGCCTGAGAAAATCATCCGCCTCGACATGATTGATTGCCGCGTCCGGAAGATAAGCGTTCAATCCTTCTGGGCCGACCTTCAGGCCGATCACCCTTGCCATTGTCTCCACATCACTTTCACCTTTGCTGAACTGATCAGGAACTGTCAAAGGTTCGAAAGCGACAAAGCTTTTGGAAGAATTATACTCAGGAGAGTCCAAGATCATTCTCTTGATTTGATCAAAAGATATCGTTTTACCTTTTTCAGGACGAACGACATCAATCCCGTCTGAATACCAGCGAAGCTTGATGTCAGGGATTTGCAAAAGAATTTCCGACCACCGTTTGTCGCAATAGATAATCTGTCGGGATTTGGGAAAGATATTTTGAATGATCTTTACAAATCTTAACCCTTTTACAGTGTCTCCTAGTCCCTGACTAAAGAGAAAATAGAGATCACCCTCAAAATTCCTGTCCAATTTTTCACAGTCAAGGACGGGTATCATTCTCTAAAACAAAATCCTAGTATTTTGTATCAATAAAATATTTACGTATCATTTGAGGCCAAGATCGAAATTGCTCCATCGAAACACGACGGGATTCGCATTCCATTCGGCGATCCCTTTCAGGATGCGGTCCTTGAGTTCCTGTTTTGAAGCCACCCGGATCTGCCGAAGGAAAGTCCGGGCCATCTTCGAGAACGCCGTCTCCACCAGATTGAGCCACGATCCATGCTTGGGGGTATGCACGTACTCGAACCGGTTGGGCCGCGTTGCCAGATACGCCATCGTCTCCCGGGAGATATGAGCCGAATGGTTGTCCAGCACGATGCGGATGACCGCCTCCCTGGGATAATGCTCATCGAGCCGTTTGAGCAGGGCGATGAACTCCTGGCTTCGGTGGCGCTCTTCGACATTGGCGATCACCTCTCCGGTATGGAGATCCAGGGCGGCCAGAATGGACACGGTTCCATGACGCACGTATTCATGATCCCGGGCGGTCTCGGCATGCTTCCCCGGTTGGGGGGAGCGGTCCGGGGCGGTGTTTCCGATCGCCTGCACCCCCGGCTTTTCGTCAACGCTCACGGTAATTCTGGGGGCGACATTCTCCGGGGGCGAGGCGGACTCGTTCTGGAGGTTGACTTCCTGGTAGACCATCAGGATCTCGGCCATCTTCCGGTCAAAGTCCGGGTCCCGTCGTTCCAGGTAGTACCGGATCCGGTGCGGCTTGATATTGGCGGCATCAAGAATCCGCCAGACCGTCATTCGCGGGATGCGGGAAAGCCTCGGGAACCCCGCTTCCTCCGCGTGCGCGTGAATGAATTGTGCCAGGGCAGAAAGCGTCCATAGTTCGGCGGCCAGTCCATGATCCCTGGGTTTGGTACAGGCCAGGCTCACCACCCAGCTTTTGGCTTCCTCGGTAATCTCGGGCGCCTTCGGCCGGTGGAATTTGTCCTGAAGCCCCACCGCCACTCCCGCCGCGAGCGCCTTGTCGAGGCATTTGTAAATGGTGGGACGAGACAGACCCAGTTCCTGATGGATGGCCTGGATCGTCTTTCCCTCGGCATAGCGCAACAGGATCTTCGCCCGTTCAATTTCTCGTTTCGGGGCTGTCCGGGATTGGGAGAGGGTCACCAACTGCTCCCTTTCGTCAGGCTTCAGTGTCAACGGTGCGCGATGGGTAGTCCGAGCCATTCTTCCCTCCTGCGATTCCGTGATCTTACCAAAGGTTGTCACGGATATCGTACCAAGGGAAGAAATATATGTAAATATTTTTTAGTTACAAACTACTAGGAGACTTTTCCCGGAACGGATGGGAGGCGGACGCCATCCCGGCCGATCTCGCAACTTCGGGCGAGGCGGAACGGCTGTTCCGGGAGACCCTGTCACGGACGGGAGACCGGCTGGACATTCTGGTCAACAATGCCGGGGTCTGGCATCAGTCCTCCGTGGAGGATATCAGCCGGACGACCTTTCGTTCTGTCATGTCCCTGAACCTCGAGACCCCTTTCATCCTTTCGGGGCTGGCGATCCGGATCATGAAACAGCAGGGGGGCGGAACGATCGTCAACATCTCCTCCGTTGCCGGAATCGAGGCCTGGGCGGGAAGCGCCCTTTATCGAAAAGCGCCGTAAAACTCCGGGGTTCGGCCCGGAGATATAAGGCGTAGTCAGTCTGAGTGTTGTTTTCTAACCATAAGATTTGGTAACGTCCTGGCCATGAAGAGACTGCGCGCCTTCAAATTCCGGATCTGTCCCACGCCCGAACAG
>Ga0078972_1004007_pt1 | contig 16369 bp, 10 predicted proteins | sample YelNatPaOPGAMG01_FD_67568 | JGI IMG/M metagenome (GOLD analysis project Ga0078972, IMG submission 67568) | Hot spring thermophilic microbial communities from Obsidian Pool, Yellowstone National Park, USA - OP-RAMG-01 (SPADES assembly) (version 2) | ecosystem: Environmental > Aquatic > Thermal...
TTCCGTTTAAACCACTTATCAGCCAGGACATAAAAAGAAGGAACAACTACCAGGCTGAGAAGAGTCGATAGAACCAGTCCTCCAATAACAGCAATGGACATTGGCTTTCTTATTTCCGACCCGGAACCCAATCCAAGAGCAGGCGGAATAGCCGCCATAAGGGTAGCAGTAGCTGTCATCAGAATAGGTCTCAATCTGATAGGTCCAGCTTTTTCCATTGCCTCCCGCGCATTGGCTCCTTTCTCACGGAAGGCATTGGCATAGTCAACCAGAATAATTGAATTTTTCTTCACAATTCCCATCAGCAGCAGTAAGCCGATCATGCTAAAAACATTCAGGGTTTGATGGGCAATAAGAAGGGCGAAGACTGCTCCAGCCATTGACAGAGGCAAAATGGTGATTATAGTTACCGGGTCTATGTAGGAATTAAATTGAGAGGCCAGAATCATATAGGCCACAATAACACCTAACAACATGGCAAACAACAGACTGCTCATAGATTCCTGGAAAGCTAAGGAAGAACCACCAAGAACTATGCGGTAGCCGACAGGCAGGCTTTTCCCCAGACTTTCAATGTATTTTAATGCTTCATTCTGTGAATGACCGGGAGCAACATTAGCAAAAAAGGAAATCGCTCTTTCCCTGTCCTTTCTGGTTATGGCCTGGAGAGCCGGCTCTTCTTTATAAGTGACCAAAGCAGAAAGAGGGATCAATTCTTGATTCCTGGAACGCACTCTTAACCTGGCTATATCTTCTGGTCGGGAGCGCTGCATGGCCATAAGCTTTAATCTGACGTCTATCCGCCGGCCCCCCGTACTGTATTTGCCGACCCTAACTCCGCCTACCAGGGCATTCAGAGTAGTAGCCACTTCATCAATGGAGACTCCTAAATCTGCACAAAGATTTCTATCAGGTTCTACCCTGAGTTCAGGCATTCCAACCTGATAATCAGTATCTAAGTCAGTAACCAGTCCGCTTGTCCGTAATTTATCCATAACATCCATACTTATATTTACCAGTTCATCCCAGTTAGCGCCTCTTACTGAAAATTCTACCGGAAATCCGCGCTGGGCAGTAAATCCCTGTTGCGACAGGTCCTGAATTACCGCCCTCAATCCTGGAATCTGATTTAACTCTCGCCTGAGCTGAGCAGCCAGCTGATTTTGAGTAATTTTTCTCTCCCTTGGAGGAACCAGAGTTACCATGATAAAGCCCTGATTTACTCCTCCGCCAAACATTCCTCCCACACTGCTCCACATCAATCTAACTTCAGGATGGGAAGCTACGATATTTTCAGCCTTCTGGACAAGACGATTTGATTCGCTGATATCCGAGCCCACAGCTGTTTGCAACCTGATCATCAACCGACTCACGTCCTGAGAGGGAACAAATTCTGAAGGCATCTTTATAAAGATTATGATGGAAATGATAAAAAGCACCGCAGCCAAAATCAGAACAAGCCCCGGGCGCTTCAGGCTTTTTTGAAGCGATTTTCCATAAAATTCTGAAAGGCGGCTGAAACTCTGATCAACTAAAAGCCCTAACTTACTCCTGCCTTCTTTTGAAGTCTTAAGAAACTGAGAGCACCTCGCTGGAGCAAGGGTAACTGCTTCTAAGTAGGATAGCAGCACGGCTAAACATAGAGTTATCCCGAACTGAAGGAAAAATCTGCCAATGACTCCTTTGACGAAGACTACCGGGATAAAAATGGCCACTACTGCCAGAGTAGCGGCCAGAGCAGCAAAAGCTATTTCTTTGGTTCCATCAAGAGCTGCCCTTACCAGACTCTTCCCCCCTTCTCGATGGCGGAAAATATTTTCCATGACCATAATGGCATCATCAACCACAATTCCTACTGCCAGAGCCATACCCAGAAGAGTAAAAGTATTGAAGGTGAAACCCAAAAAGTAGATTATAGCTACCGTGCCCAAAAGTGACATAGGTATAGCCAGAATAACATTAAGAGTGCTGGAAAAAGACCCCAGAAACATCCAGCAAACCAGGGCTGTCAGGATGATAGATAGCAAAAGTTCAAATTCAATTTCTTTTACTGAATCCTCAATGAATTTAGTTGCGTCATAAACCAGATCCACCCTTAATCCCTCGGGTAGGGTTTTTTGATATTCGTCCACCGTGCTTTTAACGGCCTTGGCCACAGCAACAGCATTGGCCCCACGCTGCTTTTTTACTCCCAGGCCCTGGGCTGGAACGCCATTTAACCTGGCGATCCGGCGGACATCTTCAAAGCCATCTTCCACCAGAGCCACATCCCCGATATAAACTGGCGCTCCGTTAATTTCTCTAATAACAATCCGGCGCAAAGTTTCAAGATCTATTGCTTCGCCCAGAACCCGGACGTTGATCTCTCTACCAGGCGATTCAATTCGACCTGCTGGTAACTCCACGTGTTCTCTTTGCAGAGCATTTATTACATCCATAACTGTCAGGCCCTTCTCATCCAGTTTGCTGGCATCTAACCAGACCCGAATGTTTCGAGCCTGAAATCCCATCATAGTTATTTCGCCCACCCCCGGAATGGTCTGTAGTTTTTCCGCCAATCCATACTGGAGATAATCACTTATAACCCGGTTAGGATAAGGACCACTCATAGCAAGCATCATAATAGGCTGGTCCTCAGGATTTGATTTTGAAATTACTGGTGGGTCAATATCTCTGGGTAACATTCGAGCTGCCTGTGATACCTTGGCCTGCACATCCTGAAGGGCCAGGTCTACATTGCGGGAAAGTTCCAGTTCTATGGAGATATTAGCTGAGCCCATTCGGGCAGAAGAAGTTATGGTTCTCAAACCTTCAATCTGGGCCAGGGCTTCTTCCAGAGGAATAACTACATCATTCTCTACCACTTCGGGAGCTGCACCTTCCCAGGTTACCGAAACAGAAATCATTGGAAAATCAACATCTGGGAACTGGCTTATACCTATTCTGTTGGCTGTAACCAGCCCAAAAACTACGGCTGCAGCCATAATCATCCAGGCCAAGACTGGCTTTCTAACGCAAACTTCAGTTAAATTCATAGCCTTTACCTCTCGCTCCAGTCTCAATTATTTTCTGAGCTTTGTTTATTATTTTTCTCTCCAGAGTGAGGTTGAGCCTGGCTTTTTTGGCCAGAGGAATCAGGTACTTGAGGCTGGCTTTTTTCTAAGCTACTGACCACTCTGACATTAACACCATCTCTTAAAGCTTCTCCTCCTCTTACTACCACTGTTTCCCCCGGATTTATCCCCGAAACAACCTCCACCCGGCCGTCAGAAGTTCTCATTCCAATCTTGACGATTCTTTCTACCGCCTTGCCATCTTTTATCACGTAAGCCAGAAACCCCCTCTCACTGGGGCTGATGGCAGTTTGAGGAATAACCGCAGCCGGCCGAGGAGTAGAAACGGGGACGGTAATTTCAGCGAAAGCTCCCGGCCGCAGAGCTTCATCTCCTGTATCTTTTACCTTAGCTACAATTTCTACCATTCTCGAGGCCTCTTCGGCTGAAGCGGCCACATGAATTATGGTCGATGTAAATTCCTTATCCACGTCTCTTACCTTGAAATTGGCCGGCATTCCCACTTTGATTCTGCTGGCATCCTTTTCTGGAACTTTAAATCTCAATAAAAGTGGGTCTCTTCTGATTAAAGAGGCCAGTACAGCCCCAACCTGGATATACTGGCCCGTTTCTACTGTTCTCGTTTGAATTATTCCAGAAAATGGAGCCCGGACATAGGCATCACGCAGGTTAAGATTGGCCTGGTCAAGGGCCGCTTTCGCCTGGGCTACATCAGCTTCAGCCAGACGAAGCTTGGTGCGCCAGGTTTCAATTTCTTCAGCCGGAATCAATCCCGGTGTTTCTTTGGCCACTAACTCCCGGCGATTCAATCCGGCCTCAGCATCAGCCTTAGCTGCCAGAGCCTTTTGATAAGCTGCTTGAGCTGCTTCCACAGCCAGTTGATAGCGTTCCGGCTCAATTTCAGCCAGAACCTGGTTAATCTGAACGTGGTCTCCTTCCGAAAAGAGGACTTTTTCTACTACTCCGGGAACTCTGGCTGTCACTTGAACTTTTTCGAAAGCTTCTACTGAACCCACGGCACTGACGGTGTAAACTAAGTTCTGAAGTTGAACTACTGTAGCTTCTACCGGATAAACAATATTCATGCGGCTTAAAGGGGATACCCCTTCACCCCGCCCAGACCGTCTCGCCAGTCCGCCAGCCTGTCTTCCAGAATTTTGGTTTTCTACTGGCAAAGGATTTTGTTTGTCAGTTTTTCGGCAGCTAAAAAAGCTAAAGCCAACCAGGAAAATAAAACCAAGAATCAATATTATCAGATGGTACTTTCGGCTATCAGTTATTCCTGACTTTTTCATTATAGTATAACTCCTCATTCTTCTTTTTTAGGCTCCTGACCAAAAGGATCAAGTCCTAAAGCTGCTTCTAAGTTTAAATAGGCTACACCCAAGCCATAACGCTGTTGAATTAGGCTAACTTCAGCTTCGAACAAGCTAAGATTGGCTTGTTCCACCTGAAGCATAGAAGTTAAACCCTGGCGGTACAGTTCCGCTGTCTCATCAGCATTTTTTTTTGCTATGTTATAAGCCACAGTGGCCTGTTTTAACGCCGCTCGCTGATTGTCCAGAGCGACCAGAGCGTCCTGAACATCCACTTCGACCCGGCGCAAAGCGGCTTTAACGTTAAGATCAGCTTCAGCTGCCTGAGCTTTAGTTAGCTTATAGCTGGCTTCGCGATTAAAGCCATCAAATAAATTCCAGCTAAGTGACATACCCAGATTCCAGTTGATATATCTGCCTGTTAAACCGGGCTCATTGGTATAACGCAACTGGCCGGTAAAGCTCAGTGAGGGCAGATAGCTAAGAGTAGGTATTAAGGTCAAAGCCTGAAGTGCCTGTAAATGATATTTTAAAGAATTAATATCAAGGCGCCTGGCTTGAGCTTCAGCAATTAATTGTTTTGATTCGGCAAAATTCTCCTCTGAAGCCTTAATGAGAAAATCTGGTGAAGCCAAGGTTTTATTGATAATATCGGGCTCATTAAGCAAATAACTCAACTGGAGGAAACTATTTTTGACCTGTCCCTCAGCTTGGGTAATCCCCAGCTCGGCAGTAGCATATTCCAACTCGGCCTGAGTGACATCATTGGAAGAAACCAGCCCGGCTTTAAACCTGGCTTGAGCTGCTTCCAGAGCCTGACGGACATAGTCAAACCGGTGGCGGGCAGCTTCAAGCAGATACTGAGAGCTGAGAGTGGATAAATAAGCATGGCAGACTTCAAAAGCCAGCTGCCTCCTGGTTTCCATGGCAGTAAGTCTGGTCACTTCTCGTTCAGATAGGTACTGCTTTAAGGTTGGAATATTCTGAGGGTTGAAAAGACTTAAATTAAACTGGGCTGTTCCAGCCAGGGCATTATATCTTTGAATGACTATATTCTGGCTCCCTACCTGACGAGATACTTCAAATGGCCTCCGGGTGTAGGTGCCCGTCCCTGAAATCTGGGGTAGAAAATAAGACCTGGCCTGAACAAACTTTGACTGAGCTATTTGCTCATCTTGATAGGTCAGTAAGGCTTTTTCATTCCGGGTTAAGGCCAATTTAACCGCCTCATTCAAGGTTAAAACGCTCTGTTCCTGGGATTGGGGGAAAAGTTCAGGGGCTAAGATATTGAGGGCAAAACAACCGAACACCAAAAACAAAATTTGGTAGTTCGGTCTTGACATCCTGATCAGAAGCTTATTCATTATCCGCATCAAACTCTACCTCCTGGGCTGAAATAATTAGGAAGACGGCTTTTTATATATCCAGCTTTTATCCATCAGCCACTTTTATCTTTTCTTATCTTATTACAGGCTTTCTTTTTACGATTTAGTTTTAAAATAAGTCAATAACCTCCAACATAAGATCCGAGCTAAGACTCTCTAAACTAAATATCGATTAACTTTCTTAATATTAACATAAATGTCCGTCTATTTTAGACATATTAGCTTTTTTTTTCTTCCCTTTTTAGGAAATTTTTCAGTTCATTTAATAAAATTAATTTTAAATTAATGTCAAAAGAATTATCATAAATAAGTTAAAACATTATGATTTAGCCTGAAGTCTGTTAATATAAAAGATCCTTAGAAAAAGAGAATAAAGCAGAGAAAATGAAAATTCTGCTAATTGAAGATCACCGGCAGCTGGCCTTTAGCCTGGCTAAGGGGCTTAAAGAAGAAAATTATACCGTTGACCTCGCCTTTAACGGACAGGAGGGCTATTTTATGGCAGAAAATAATCCCTACGATGTCATCATTCTTGATTTAATGCTTCCAGAACTTGACGGTCTCAGCCTCCTCCGGAAATTGCGGGGAAAAGGGCTATTAATGCCAGTCCTGATTTTGACAGCGCTTGATTCCCCTGAACAGGTTGTAGCGGGATTAGATGCGGGCGCAGATGATTATCTGGTTAAGCCCTTTCATTTTGAAGAATTACTGGCCAGGCTGAGAGCTTTAATTAGAAGAGAACATCAGCAAAAAACATCCGTTCTGAAAATAGCCGACCTGGTAATTGACATCAGAAAGAGAAAAGTCTGGCGAGCCAAAAAAGAAATTCTCCTGAGCTCAAAGGAATATGCTATTCTTGAGTACTTAGCCTTCCATTCGGAAGAGGTAATCAGTCGAACAGAGTTATGGGAGCATCTCTATGATTGGGCCTCTGAAATTACCAGCAATGTAATTGATGTTCATATCTACCATCTTCGACAAAAAATTGACCGGGGATTCAAGAAAAAGTTAATCAGAACCATAATAGGCGCAGGCTATGTCCTTAAAGCTGATTAAATTAAAATCGCTAAAAATCAAGCTAATAGCCTGGTTTTCAGTTTGGCTGCTACTTGTTTATGTTTCCTTAAGTTTATATTTCTTTTTAAGCCACAGAGCAGCTCTTTATCAAAAGCTTGATTCCGAACTAAAATTAACCGCTGTAACTCTGACTAAAAGTTTAAAATTGGAAGAGAATCAAAAAATTGCTATAAGCTCAGAAGCAAATTCTATTCTCGGCCGATCAATAAAGTTCAGAATATTTAACTCCGCCGGCCAGCTTATATTTGAGCATTGGCCAAATGAAATCAAATATGATACAGCTAAACCTGCCAACTTCGCTATTTTAACTTTTGCCGGTCAGGGAAAATGGCCGGCCGAAGGAAACTTTCTTATTAAAACTGTTAGGTTAGAAAATAAAAAGAGCTGGCGAATTTTGCTTTTTAAAACATCAATCTCTCAGGAAGAAGATGAGGAAAGAGAAGCGGGAAAAGATGGTCTTACGTCGCAATCTATTTACCTATTAGGCTTAAAATCCACTATCCCCATAGATGAAGAGCTGGAAGAAATTTTAAGAATAATCATTATAGGCGGAATAGTCGTGTTATTGCCAGCCCTGGCTGGTGGAATCTTCATCTCTAAACGAGCACTTAAGCCTGTCCAAACTATTTCCTCAACCCTGAAAAACATATCTGCTTCGAACCTGAAAGCCAGAATCCCGCCCAGCTCTTACGACCGAGAGTTAATTCCTTTGGTTGAGCAACTGAATGAAGCCCTGGAAAGATTGGAAAAGGCTTTTGAGCGAGAAAGACAATTTACCGCCGATGCTTCTCACGAATTAAGGACACCGCTCACGGCTATAATTAATTCTCTGGAAGTTCTAAAGAGGCGCCATCGGACCTGTGAAGAATATCAGGAGGCAAACGAGGAAATTTTAAAAATGTCTTTAACTCTTCAGAATATCATCGAAGACCTGCTGATGCTGGCCAGAATCGAAGCCGGGAAAAGTCCACTCCAGCTCAAAGAAGTTTCCTTATTTTCCCTGTCAAATGATGCTTGGAAATTATTGGAAAATAAGGCCAGGCAAAAAAATATTACTTTTTCAAATGACATTTCACCAGGCTTTAAAGCTAAAATTGACCCTGACAAAATAAAAAGAGTCTTCCTTAATCTTTATAAGAATGCCATCGACTATAACAGGCCGGAAGGCCATGTATGGGTAAAAGCTGAGCTAATTGACAACAAAATTATTATCGAGATCATCAACGACGGCCCAGAAATACCAGCAGAAAAAATTCCCTATATTTTCGACCGTTTTTATCGTGGTGATGGATCTCACTCCAGTTTAGTGGAAGGAGCAGGCCTGGGGCTGCCCATAGTCAGAGCTATTGTGGAACTTCATAAAGGAGAAATCAAGGCCAGAAGCGAGGGTGGACTAACTTCTTTTATAATTACCCTTCCTTTCCTTCTGTAATGAGTTAGATTTCTTTTGCCAGCCGGGCAATCGATAAATCCAGCCTTAATATTTTCCCTTTTTCTGATTTGAAGTTTAAAAAATAAATTTTTTTCTCCAAAATTAATCTTAAATTAATCTTGCCAGCCTTAGAATGGTTTTAAAAAATATATAATTTAAGGAGGTTTCAATGAAAAAACGTTTCTGGTCAGTTGCCATTTTGCTGGTAATTACTTTTTGCCTGACAGGTTTGTCTGCAATTTATGCCCAAAAGTCTAAAGCCGAACAATTAAAAGAAATGGTAGCAGCAGCTAAAATTACCATGGCTGAAGCCTTGGACAAAGCTCTTAAATCTGCTCCAGGACTGGCGGTAGCCGGGGAGCTGGAAAAAGAAAAGGGCCAATTGATTTATACTTTTGATATCCTTCCTTCTCTGACCAGTTCTTCCATTACCGAAGTCCACATAGACGCCATAAGTGGAAAGCTTCTGGACCAAACTCTGGAAAAAATTAAAGCCGGCGAAGAAGAGGAAGAAACTGAAGAAAAGGAAGAGAAAAAGACTGAAGAAAAAGAAGTAGAAAAGGAAGAAGCCCATCTTTCTCTAAAAGACCTGGCTGCAGCCGCAAAAGTATCACTGGCTCAAGCCTTAAAATCGGCCCAAGCTGCAGGTAGTGGCCAGGTTATTTCTGCTGAACTGGAAAAAGAAAAAGGAAAGATTATTTTTTCTTTTGACCTTTTACCTTTCCCCGGGAGCCAGACCATTCATGAAGTCCATGTGGATGCTGTAAGCGGTCAGGTAATAGCTCAGGAAGATGAAAAAATAAAGTAACCATCTTTTCACTGAGGACCTTTCTGATTTTAATTAATGTTTCGCCAGAGCGAACCGGTCAGAAATGGCCGGTTCCTGGCGGAGCTGGCTTTAAGCTGTAAAATTTTTAAAGAAATCATTCATCCTTATCAGGAAGAAATTCCACAAATGCAAGTCAATAAAGTTAGTAAGGACAAAGGTTTATTCTGTGCTTATCTTAGCTGTATAAATAAAATTCATTAAAATATTAAAATAAATGAAAAAAGAATTTTATTTACAAACTAAAAAAACTTATTATATTGCCGATTAAAGGTGAAAAAAAACTTTATAAAGGTAAAAATTAGATCAAAACTGATGACATTCAGCGTAACTTTAGAGAACAAATTCAAATAAGAGGAAAGGGATGTCTTCGTCCAAACGAAAAAACAATCGGGTCAGCATTTTAGCCCTACTTAATCTGCTTTCCCCTGGTTTTGCTTTGGCCATCTTAATTATTGTTCTCACTTCTTCCTGTATACAGTATCATCCCCGCCCACTTTCACCCGAAAAGAACCTGAAGATTTTTGAAGATAGAAGGCTGGATTCAGAAGATTTAGCTAATTTTTTAAAGGCCAACAGAGAAGTAAGCTACTGGCCTCCGAATTCCTGGGATCTCAAATCTTTAACTCTGGTAGCCTTTTATTACAATCTAGAACTGGATGTAGCCAGAGCCAGCTGGAGTGTCGCCAGATCCGCGAAAATAACCGCGGGCGAAATTCCCAACCCTACAATAAATCCAAAGCTGGGTTATAATTCAACTACGCCTATTAGCTTGATGCCTCCCTGGATACCAGAAATGGCGCTGGATCTTCCCTTAGAAGTGGCCAGAAAAAGAGGACTACGTCTTCGCCAGGCATCCCACCTGGCTACCGCTGCCCGCTGGAATCTTCTCTCCACCGCCTGGAAGGTCAGATATGAATTACGAGAAGCTCTGATAGACCTTTACGCAGCTGAAAACAGAAAAAAAATTTATGAAGAAAAATACAAGTTATTAACTGAACTGGTTAAACTTTCCAACATAAGAAAAGAAGCTGGAGAAATATCAGGTTATGAATTGAGCCAGTTCAGAATGGCCTTAAACTCGACCGACTTAGAAAAGGTAGAAGCAGAAAGAGCTCTAAAGGAAGCTCGGACCCGCCTGGCTTCAATTCTTGGGATTCCACTTAAAGCCCTGGAAGGAGTAGTTATCTCCTTTGATGACCTGGAAAAAGTTGACTTTGATATTCCTCCTGAGGAAATCAGACGCCAGGCTTTGCTGAACCGAACCGATATTCTTAGCTCTTTATCAGAATATGCAGCCACTGAGGCAGCTTTACGCCTGGAAATAGCCAAACAATACCCGGACCTTCACTTTGGGCCCACCTATCAGCTTGATCAGACAGATAATAAATGGACGATTGGACTAAGCTTAGAATTGCCAGTCTTCAGCCATAATCGTGGCCCGATAGCTGAAGCCGAGGCTAGACGAAAGGAAAAGGCAGCCGAATTTTTAGCTCTTCAATCCAGGGTCCTGTCCGATTTGGAAATGGCTATCCAGGAATGCCAGGCTGCTAAGGAAAAAATGCGGACAGCCGACTTCCTTTTAGAAAACATCAGGGACCGGGAACAAATGGCCAGAAGTCAGTACCAAGCTGGAGAAATTTCTAAACCTGATTTTTTAAACATAGAGATCGAATTACAAAATACAGCTTTGCTCCGCTTAGAAACTCTGATTCAAGCTCAAAAAGCTTATGACCATCTGGAAAATGCTCTCCAGAGCCCGCTTCAGGTCAAAGAATGGGTATTAACTCTTGACCGGATGCCTGGTGAACCAGAGGCAATAAAGGAAAAAGCAAATGGGAAAAAAATTCACTAAAAAACAAAGATTTATTGCTCTCTCCATTTTCACTTTCATTTTGTTAGTCGTACTGTTTTTATGGCTAAAAAACCAGGCAAATTCCAAATCGCAAGAAGAACAGATTGTTCCTGAAGTGGCTGTAGAAGTTGGCCAAATTATAAAGACGACCTTGCATCGTTATGTGCCTGCCTATGGGCATGTTGAACCTGAACCTCCTGTTGAAGGGCGGAAACCGGCCGTGGGTTTAGTTTCCTCTCCAGTGGGGGGAATCCTTACCGAAATTCTGGTTAGGGAAGGACAGAGAGTAGATGAAGGACAGGTAATTTTTAAACTTGATTCCCGGATGGCTGAAATTGACATCATTCGAGCTAAAAAAGAGCTGGAATTTGCCCGGCAGAATTATGAGCGTCAAAAAAAGCTCTTAGAAACCCAAGCAACTTCTGAAAAAAGCCTTAAAGAGGCCGAAACTCAGCTGCGTACTGCTGAAGAAAATTTAGCAGCAGCTCAAACTAAATTATCTTACTTGCAAATTAAATCTCCGTTAAGAGGCCTTCTAACCAGAATAAATGTCCAGCTGGGGCAAGTAATTGACCCTAATGCTCCGTTAGCTGAAGTGATTGACCTGAATCGCCTGGTTATTACCGGACGGGTTCCCAGCTCGGAAGTTAGCTGCTTACAACCAGGTCAGAAAGTAGATTTAACGCCGGCACTTAATTCCTTCGGCACCCTTATTTATGTAAGTAAAGATATTGATCCTTCAACTGATACAATTCTTGTTCGCGTTCAGCTGCCCGCAGGCTCTGGGCTTTTGCCGGGAACCTTTCTCCAATTCAAAGTGGTTGCTGAGGAGCATCAGAATTGTCTGGCCGTCCCGATAGCAAGCTTGGTAAGCCATCCAGGTGAAGGGGAAAGCATATTCATTGTGGAAGGCCTTAAAGCACGTCGAATACCGGTTACCTCAGGCCTGCGCGATCAGGGTTTAGTAGAAATAAAAGGCGATGGACTAAAAGCAGGAATGGCTGTAGTCACGACTGGAGCTTATGCTCTACCTGATGAAGTCAACATCAGAATAATTGAAAAATAATTCTAAGAAAATACCATGACTGAAGCTAAGAATAATTTTAATCACCAAGGGGAGAAGAAAATTTGGCCGGGAGACCTTGCTCTCCAGCATAATTCGCTTATTATCTTTTTGGCTGCTGCCCTATGTTTAGCTGGAATTTATGCTGCTTTTAACCTTCCCTCTTCTGTCTTTCCTCAGACCAATTTTCCCCGTGTAGTTATCCTCGTAGATAACGGAGTGATGCCAGCGGAAGAAATGATGGCTACAATCACCAGGCCGATAGAAGAAGCTATGAAAGACATTCCTGGCTCCCTCAACATTCGTTCTGCTACCAGTCGGGGGTCAGCCGAAATCAGTGTCTTCTTTACCTGGTCAACTGATATGATTCAAGCAGAGCTTTATGTTCTCGGACGTCTTTCCCAGATTAAAAGCACTCTTCCTGCTGCTGCCACCACTTCTGTATATCGCCTGACTTTTTCTGCGTTTCCTATTATTGGTATCAGCTTGACTAGCTCCAGGCGTGACCTAACTGAACTCTGGGAAATCGCCCGCTATGAGCTTAAACCCCGGTTCATCAGAATTCCCGGAGTGGCCAGAGTTAACCTCGTAGGGGGGCGAACTCCAGAATTTCATGTAATAGTTGACCCCCTAAAACTACAGGCTGCTCATCTCAGCCTTAGCGAGATTATTTCTGCCCTGGAAAAAAATAATTTGGTTGCCTCTACGGGTATGCATGAAGAAAATTATTTTCTATATCTCACCGTTGTTGATGGACGCTTGCATAATCCAGAAGAAATTTCTTCACTGGTTGTAGCCATAAATGACGGCCATCCAGTTCTAATCAGGGATGTAGCTCGAGTGGAACGCGGCCCTGAGCCGGTTTTCAATGTGGTTACTGCAGAGGGAGTAAATGCGGTCCTTCTTAATATCTATAGCCAGCCAGATGGCAGCACCCTGAATATCGCCCGCGCTTTGAGAAAAGAATTATCAACTATAAAACAGTTGTTTCCTCCTGATTTGAAATTAGCTTTTTTCTATGATCAATCTGAAATCGTCCGCACTTCAGTTCGCAGTGTCTGGGAAGCCATCATTTTTGGCTTTTTTCTTTCTATGTTCATTATGTTTTTCTTTCTTAAAAATTGGGGCACAACTCTGGTTACCATTCTGGTCATTCCGGTGACCGTGCTTACTACTCTTGTAGCTATGAAGCTTACTGGTCTAACTTTTAACTTGATGACCTTAGGAGGAATTGCTTCAGCCATAGGCCTAGTTATAGATGATGCCATTGTTATGGCCGAAGCCATCCACACCAAAATGCTTCTAAAAACAGAACGATTTCAGGCCATCAGGGAATCAGTGGTCGAAATTTTTCCGCCTCTGGTCGCTTCTACCCTGACTCCGGTCGTAGTTTTCATTCCCCTGGCTTTCCTTACTGGAATTACCGGCGTTTTCTTTAGGGCTCTGGCAATGACTATGGTAGTAGCTCTGTTGACTTCACTGCTTCTGGCAATAACTATGACTCCTTCTCTGGCTGCCATTTTTATCAGGGTAAGGTCAGAACAGGAAAAAGACCATTTAGTCAAGTCCGAAGAAGTTGAGGGTGGCACTATTTTAAAAAGATTAATCAAGCTTTATGAACTCGGAGTAAGAGCGGCTATCAGAAATTATCACTGGCTGCTTTTTATCTGTGTGCTCATAGTGGCTGCTGGAATTTTTATTTATCGTCATTTAGAAAGTGAATTTCTGCCGCCGATGGACGAAGGAGGATTTGTTATTGACTATTTTACTCCACCAGGTACCAGCCTGACTGAAACTAACCGTCAGCTCCTGCAGGCTGAAGAAATTCTCAAAAGCATACCAGAAATAGAGAGCTATTCTCGCCGCACTGGAGCCAGACTGGCACTGTCAATTGCCGAACCGAATACGGGAGACTTCCTGGTCAAACTCAAGCCCAACCGAAAAAGGAAAACTGCAGAGGTAATATCAGAACTTAGAAGGCGTCTGAACGCAGCCCTGCCCCAAATTAATTGGGAATTTCCTGGAATTTTGAGTGACTTAATCGGAGACTTAATGTGGGCTCCTAAGCCCATCGAAGTCAAGATCTTTTCTACAGACGCTGCATTTCTTAAAAAAAAGGCACCAGAAATAGAAGAAAAATTAAAACAGATTAAAGGCGTGGTTGACACTTTTAATGGCCTGGTTTATACCGGGTCAGCCCTCAGCCTAAGGATGAAACCTGTTGAAGCCCAGCGTTTCGGTCTCACAGCTGATGATGTAGCAGCGACAGTAGAGACTGCTATGCTTGGCCGTACAGCCTCCAGCGTCCTTCAGGGAGATCGAGTCATTAACATCAGAGTAAAAGCAGACCCGGCCAGTCTGACCACGATGGAAATGTTAAAGGTCTTGCCCATAAGAACACCCGATGGCCGAATTATTCAGCTGTCGCAGGTAGTGGATTTCAAAGAAGAAGCCGGTCAGTTAGAAATTAGGCGTGAAGACCTCCGTCAGGATATAGCGGTAACTGCTCGTTTGGAAGGAAGAGACCTGGGCAGCGCTATGAACGAAATAAAAAAGGTTATGAGCCAGGATCAAACTATACCTCCAGGAACGATTGAATACGGCGGATTATACCAGCAGCAACAAGAATCATTCCGCAATTTACTGATCGTAATGTTGATGGCCATAGTTCTGGTTTTTACCGTGCTTCTGGCTGAATTTCGAAGTTTCTATCAACCACTTTCTATTGTTCTGGGAGCTGTCCTGGCCCTTTTCGGAACAGTTCTGGCTCTTTATTTAACCAGGACTTCGCTCAATGTGATTTCTATCCTCGGAGCAATAATCGGCATTGGTATTGTAGCCAAAAACGGTATCCTGATGCTGGATTACGCCGGCCGCCTGAGAACTCAGGGAATGCCTCTGGCCGAGGCTCTTGTCCGATCTGGCCGCCGTCGGCTCCGTCCGGTTTTGATGACTTCTATGGCGGCCGCTCTCGGAATGTTGCCCTTAGCTTATGGCATAGGCACAGGAGCCGATATGCTTAAGCCTCTGGCTATAGCAGTAATTGGAGCCTTGACCATTTCAGTACTCCTTTCTCTTATTGCTACCCCGACATTTTACTACCTGATGATAAAAGGGCGCTCTAAGTAATTACTCCGAATTTTATTTGATTATTAACAGCTTATTTGTTATCTTAAAGCTCATAATGGAGGTGTGAAATGAACAAATTAATTCTCATTTTTATCTCTATTTTCCTTCTTTTTTCTGCTGGAATTCTCCTGGCGGCCAACCCTAAGGTCCTGATGAAAACCAGTAAGGGAGATATCATAATTGAGCTTTATCCTGATAAAGCACCTATTACGGTCAAAAATTTCTTGGCTTATGTTGATGATAAATTTTATGATGGGACAATTTTCCATCGGGTAATCAAAGGATTTATGATCCAGGGGGGAGGTTTAACCCCGGATATGAAAACTAAATCAGAAAAGAGACCACCGATTAAAAACGAAGCCAGTAATGGTCTTAAGAATCTCCGGGGCACCATTTCCATGGCCAGGACAGCCGATATTGACAGTGCTACCTGTCAGTTTTTTATTAATCTGGTGGATAATCCCTTTTTGGACCATGTCCCCAATGACCCAGCCCATTTCGGGTATGCAGTCTTTGGCAAAGTTATAAAAGGAATGGAGGTCGTAGACGCTATTGGTGCCTCTCCCACCACAGTAAAAGGAATGTACCGGGATGTTCCGGTAGAACAAATTATCATTATTTCAGTGAGCAGAATCCAGTAAAAATTTTTTCAGCAATATAATATTAAAATAATTTTTTAATTGTCTAAAAAGAAAGGTATGCTTAGCTGGATTTTTGCCTTTGTCCATTTAATTCTTTTCGTTGGACTTTTATTCTATTCCATTTTCCTATTATTAACCGGCCACTGGATGTCAGGTATAATTTTGCTATCTTTCTTATTAATTTATTATTTCATTGTTCTCCATCCAGCCGTTCGCAAGGAAATAAAGAGAAAAAGAAAAAGTGACAAAAAGAAAAAAATTTAAATTTAAGGCGGAAAAAAGAGAACCACAGCTTTATATCTATTAGAGGGACGCCTTAAAAATGTGTTATAATTTAGTTTTGATGAAAAGAGGTATTCAATGAAAAAATCTGTTATTTTATTAAAGGCTTCCGCCATTTTTTTGTTCGTAGTAATCTTTGTGTCTTTCGCTCTGGCCACTGAAAATTTGCCTCCTCTATTAAAAAAGGCGGTTGATTCAATTGATCCACTTACCCCGTATCAGTTAGCAAGAACTATGGCTTCGGCCCAATTTGCTGGAAGGTTGACCGGGAGTGAAGGTTATACCAGAG